>ERZ650303.637-NODE-637-length-10759-cov-8.987855_pt1 | contig 10759 bp, 13 predicted proteins | sample MGYA00376239_ERZ650303 | MGnify/ENA primary metagenome ERZ650303 (study PRJEB26733, sample SAMN07839262) | wastewater metagenome | biome: small river; feature: stream; material: water | place: USA: North Carolina | collected 2016-04-05 ... | reverse complement strand
CGTCCATCATGCCGGCAAAGCCGCCAAGGCCGCCCATCACAAGGTCGTTGTGGGTTGCGCCAACGGCACGCTTCATAAGTTCAACGGCTAGGTCGCCGGCTTCGGTGTCGACACCTGATTCTGCGTATGCGTTAGACATCTTGCGCTTTCTGTGCGGCTAAAAGTTAGTTGGTTTCGGCTGCACGCACGGTTGCGTCGAGCTCTGAATCTGGGCCTGGGTTGCAAGCAGCTGCTTCGTCTGGGCGCTCTAGCAGGTTCTTGCCAAGGCGCTCGGCAGTCGGCAATTCGATTGGGTACTTGCCGGTAAAGCAGGCCGTGCAAAGCTGTGATTCTTGCTGGCCGGTGGCGGCAATCATGCCATCCTTGGTCAAATAACCGAGGGTGTCGGCACCGATTGATGCGCGAACGTCGTCGACGCCAAGGCCGGTTGCAATCAGTTCGGCGCGGGTGGCAAAGTCGATGCCATAGAAGCAGGGCCAGGTGATCGGTGGGCTAGAAATGCGCACGTGAATTTCGGCGGCGCCGGCCTCGCGAAGCATCTGAACCAGCGCGCGTTGGGTGTTGCCACGAACGATCGAGTCGTCGATAACAATGATGCGCTTGCCGCGAATTACCTCTTTTAGAGGGTTCAACTTAAGGCGAATGCCTCGCTGGCGAATGGTCTGCGACGGCTGAATAAAGGTGCGGCCAACATACGCGTTTTTAACCAAACCGTGGCCAAAAGGAATGCCCGACTCTTGCGAGAAACCGATGGCGGCCGGGGTGCCCGACTCTGGGGTTGGAATAACCAGGTCGGCCTCGACCGGATATTCGCGAGCCAACTGGCGGCCCATTTCGACTCGGGCGTCATAGACGTTTTTGCCGTTGATTGCGGTGTCTGGGCGGGCCAGGTAAACGTATTCAAAAACGCAACCGGCACGCTTGGTTTCGGCGAAGCGAGTTGAGCGAAGACCGTTTTCGTCGATTGCGATTAGCTCGCCCGGTTCGACTTCGCGAACTAGCGACGCACCAACAATGTCGAGGGCTGCGGTTTCTGAAGCAACCACCCAACCGCGCTCGAGACGGCCAAGAACTAGCGGGCGAACACCCTGTGGGTCGCGGGCCGCATACAGGGTGGTTTCATCCATGAAAACAAGACAGAAGGCACCCTTAACCTTTGGCAGCAATTCGAGTGCGGTTGCCTCAAGGGTGTGGTCTAGGTCGCCGGCCATCAGCGCGGTTAGCACTGCGGTGTCGGTGGTGTTGCCACCGGTGATCTCGTTGGTGCCCTGGTCTGGGTAACGCTGCTTAAGCAGGTCGAGCAGGTCGGCGGTGTTGGTTAGGTTGCCGTTGTGGGCAAGCGCAACGGTGCCGGCCGAGGTGCGGCCAAGGGTTGGTTGCGCGTTGCGCCAGTGGCTTGCGCCGGTGGTCGAATAGCGGTTGTGGCCCACTGCAATGTGGCCAACCAGGCTCTCGAGCGCAGACTCAGAAAAGACCTGCGAGACCAAACCCATGTCTTTGTAAACCAAAATCTTTTTGCCGTCAGAGGTGGCAATACCGGCAGATTCTTGACCGCGGTGCTGAAGCGAATAGAGACCAAAGAAGGTCAGCTTGGCAACCTCTTCGCCGGGTGCCCAAACGCCGAATACGCCACATTGATCTTGTGGTGCCTTTTCGTCACTGCTAACTGCAATGTCGGTGTTCAGAAGTCCATCGCCACGAAGCAAGGGTTGCGTCCTATCAAGAGGTTTGCGATTGCGGGCTTTTCGACGCCCTTGTGAGGCCCGTTTACCCCTCTAGTTTAGTGGCTTCGGCGGTCTTGGCACGAGCCAATCCAATGCGGTCGGCAACGATCGCCGCCACAATTCCGAGCGCAACGCCAATGCCCGCAAAATAAGCAACCAAGTATGTGATGATCGGCTGCGCCGTGCGCTGCTCTTCGGGAATCGCTAGGCCCACAATCAAAGCAAGGATGATGCCCAGGATGCCGCCGGTCAGCAGGAACGGCAAGAACTTTGGTGCACGACGAATTTTGACCGATTCGGTCTTAGGTGTTTGGTTAGCCATGCTTCAATTCAACCTCAAATAAGAGGCAATGCTTCCGAAATGTCGGCACGAACGCCAGAGGCGATCACGTGAGCACCCGCGATGGCGTCGGCCCAAACCATCGCGCCAGTTGCCAGAGCAAACCAAATCTCGGGCTTCATCTCGACCACATTTGGTGGCGTGCCACGAGTGTGACGCGGGCCCTCGATGCATTGGGTTGCGCCAAGTGGCGGCACGCGAACCTCAACCGAATTACCGGGGGCAACCTCGGCTAGCTCTTCGAGCAAAAAGCGCACTGCAGTTGCCAAGACCTTCGAATCAGCAGCCACACCTTCGGCGAGCGCAGCCCGAACCGCATCAACCGCTTGGTTGCCATCCGTGTTTTTTATGCGCCTTCGAGCCATGTGAACATTCTTGTCGGTTTGAAAATAAAAGTCTTGACTGCCAACTTTTAGTTAGGGTAGCCTAACCTTGCTAATAAGCCAGAGAATACTGGCCCAACGAAAGAAAATAATGCTCTCAAACTATCTAATCGGCCTTCGCGAAGGCCTCGAAGCTGCCCTTGTGGTCAGCATCCTGATCACCTATCTGGTCAAAACCAACCGCCTAGAAAACATCAAACATGTTTGGCTCGGCGTTTTCTCAGCTATTGCCCTAAGCCTTGGCTTTGGCGCGCTGCTGACCTTTACTCGCACAAACATTCTTGAGAGCGAAGCATCAAAAGAAACCTTCGGCGGCATCATTTCTTTGGTGGCCGTTGCCTTTGTAACCTGGATGATCATCTGGATGCGCGACACCGGTTCACGCATGAACGCCGAACTTCAGGGCAAGCTCGAAAACGCAATCAAGGGCGGCATTGCAACCATCGTTGCCATGGCATTCATCGCCGTTGCTCGCGAGGGCCTCGAAACCACCCTCTTCTTCTACAGCGCTGTTCAGGCTGCTGGCTCAACCGTTGAACCGGTCATCGGCTTCATTTTGGGAATCGCCACCGCGGTTGCCATCGGTTACCTTCTTTACCGTCGCGCCATCAAGCTGAACATGAAGCACTTCTTCACCTGGACCGGCTACTTCTTGATTTTGGTTGCTGCGGGCGTGCTTTCATACGGCATTCACGAACTGCACGAGAGCGGTGTTATTCCTGAGTGGGGTGGCGCACTGTTCGACATTCGCGACAGCTTCTCGGTCGACACCTGGTTCGGCTCACTAGCCAAGGGAATCTTCAACTTCAGCCCAGAGACCACCTGGGTTCAGGCAATCGCCTGGAGCGCATACGTGGTCATCACCGTGTTGGTTTTCAACCGCAAAAAGAAGCCAACCGCTTAAACTAGCGGCATGCCCACGCTTGCCTCCTGGATCACTTTTCTGATCACTTCACTCGTGATCATTTTGATCCCGGGGCCAAGCGTGGTTTTTGCTATTGGGCGCACTTTGGCTCTTGGTCGTCCAGCCGGTTTGGTCACCGTCGCGGCGAACGCCATCGGCACATCCATGTGGGTCATCGCAACCGCAATCGGTTTGACCGGCTTGATCACCGCGGCACCCTGGGCACTCGAAGTGGTCAAAATTGCCGGCGTGATTTACCTCGGCTACCTGGGTGTCAAAACCATCATGGGCAGCAAGGCTCAGCACGCGGCCGTGGTTGGGGCATCTGGTGCAACCAAGACGCTCTCGCAAATTTGGCGTGAAGGCTTTTTTGTTGGCCTGAGCAACCCAAAGACCGCGGTCTTTTTCATGGCGATTTTGCCGCAGTTCATCAACCCCGAGGGCAACTTTGCTCTGCAATTCTTGCTGCTCGGTGCAACCTTCGAGGTCATCGGTGTTCTAAGCGACGCCATGTACGTGATCGGCGCAGCCGCAGTGCGCACCTGGATTCTGAACGAGTCGAAGCGCCTCACCACCATCATCGCCGTCGGCGGAGTGCTCATCCTGGGTGTTTCGATCTGGCTGCTTATCAACATGCTCACCGGGCACTAGTCAGCACGCATTTTCGCACCCGAACGGGCGAATCGCCCAGCCAGTAAACTTGAGGGGTGAAGATTTTAGTTTTGGGCGCGGGCGCCCGCGAGCACGCAATTGTTAAGGCACTGATTCGCACCGGCACCGCCAAGAGCGATTTGATTGTTGCCCCTGGCAACGCTGGCATTGCCGGCGACGCACACTGCGAGCCGCAGCTAAACCCAAACGACCCACTAGAGGTAACCAAGTTTGCTCTCGAGCACGGCATTGAGCTCGCAATCATTGGCCCAGAGGCCCCTCTTGTTGCCGGCGTCAGCGACGCACTTCGCGACCAGGGCATCGCCGTTTTTGGCCCTTCACAAAAAGCGGCAGCCCTCGAGGGTTCAAAGTCTTTCGCCAAAGAGGTAATGGCAGCCGCAGGCGTACCAACGGGCATGGCCCGCGAGTGCTCAACCCTCGCCGAAGTCGAAGACGCCATGGATGAATTCGGCGCACCTTACGTGATCAAGGCAGACGGCCTGGCAGCTGGCAAGGGCGTTATCGTGACCAGCGACCGCGCAGCCGCTCTCGAGCACGCAGCGAAGTTCATTTCGATGGGCATTTTGGTCGAAGAATTCTTGGATGGCCAAGAGGTCTCACTGTTCTTCTTGGCCGACGGCAAGAACGTTATGCCGCTAACCCCGGCCCAAGACTTCAAGCGCGCCTATGACAACGACGAAGGCCCAAACACCGGTGGCATGGGTGCCTATAGCCCACTGCCTTGGTTGCCTGAAGGCTTTATCGAAGAGGTCGAGCGTGACGTTGCGCTGCCAACCGTTCAAGAACTCGCCAAGCTTGGCGCACCTTTTGTTGGCCTGCTTTACTGCGGCCTGATTTTGACCAAGCGCGGCACCCGCGTGATCGAGTTCAACGCTCGCTTTGGCGACCCAGAAACCCAGGTGGTTTTGCGCCGCCTAATCACCCCGCTGAGCACACTGCTTTATAAGGCCGCGACCGGTCACCTTGAAAGCGCCCCTCAGCCAGAATTCAGCAAGGATGTCGCCATCACCGTGGTGCTTGCCAGCGAGGGATACCCAGACACCTCGGCGCCAAACCGCCCGATCTATGGTTTGAGCTCGGCCGAAGCCAAGGGCGTTGAGGTTTGCCACGCGGCAACCGCATTCAACGAAACCAAAGATGGCGAAGAGATTTTGGTTGCCACCGGCGGCCGTGTGCTTTCGGTAGTTGCTACCGGCAAAGACTTTGCGGGAGCCCGCGCCCAGGCATACGAGGGATTGAAAGAAATTCACCTCGAGGGTTCGCACTATCGCAACGACATCGCTGCAAAGGTTGCCAACTAATGGCGGGCGGCGCAATCGCGATCAACGGCTGGAAGCACGTTTACAGCGGCAAGGTTCGCGACCTTTATGAGAGCGAAGACCCTGCGCTTTCGCACCTGATTTTGGTAGTCGCAAGCGACCGCGTGAGCGCCTTCGACACCGTGCTCGAGCCACCCATCACCGGCAAGGGCAAGCACCTGACCACCCTCACCAACTGGTGGTTCGACCGCCTAGGTGTGCCAAACCACCTAAGCCATGATGTTGCCGTGCCTGCCGAAGTTGCTGGCCGTGCGACCGTTGCCAAGAAGCTCGAGATGTTCCCAATCGAGTGCGTTGTTCGCGGCTATATTTCTGGCTCAGGCTGGAAGGATTATCAGGCGACCGGCTCAATCTGTGGCGTTGAATTGCCAGAGGGTTTGACCTTCGGCGGCAAACTGCCCGAGCCAATTTTCACCCCGGCATACAAGGCCCCGCTCGGTGAGCACGATGAGAACATCGACTTTGCCAAGGTGATCGAACTGATCGGCGAAGAGAACGCCATCGCTCTTCGCGACCTTTCATTAAGCGTTTTCAAGAAGGCGAGCGACCTAGCCGAGCACGCCGGTTTGATTCTTGCCGACACCAAGTTTGAGTTTGGAATCGACCCAGCAAATGGCCAGATCACCCTTGGCGACGAGGTTTTGACCCCCGACTCGAGCCGCTTTTGGAGCAAGGCCGCCTGGGATCGCGGCGAGCGCAAAGACAGTTTTGACAAACAAATTGTGCGCAACTGGTTGGCCGAAAACTGGAACCAGGTTGGCCAACCTCCAGCCCTGCCGGCTGAGATCGTGGCCCAAACCGCCGACAAATATGCCGAGCTGGTTGAACGCCTAACCAGCGAAGTTGCCTAGTTTTTCGAAGCTCGGAATAGCCTTAGCCCCCAGAGAGTTGCAACCCCTGTGACCCCAGCCCTGAAAATCACCGATGAGCGCCAAGAGCAGATTCTTGCAGCCGCCTCGAGACTGATTGCAACCAAGGGCGTCGATGCGGTGACCATGGCTCAACTGGCAGCCGAAACCGGTCTCAGCCGCCCGGCCATCTACCAATATTTTGCCTCTAAAGATCACGTGCTTGCCGAGCTGGTTATCAACGAGATGGCCGACCTCAGCAATGCCATTGAGCGTCACATTGAAGGCCTGGCCGACCCGCTTGAGCGGGTTCGCATTTGGGTGCACTATTCGCTCGCCCACTTGGCTAGTGCCGAGCACCGCATCATCCGTGAAATTTCGATTCAAAGCCTGCCCGAAGAATCTCGCGGCATGATCAACGCCATGCACGGCCACTTTATGGTGGCTCTGCTTAGCCCTCTGCGCGAACTAAGCGTTAAAGACACAACGGCCACCGCTCACCTGATTTTTGCATCGGTGGCGGCAGCCGCTAAGCGAATCGACGAAGGCAGCGAGTTCGTTAGAGAAGCCGCTGCCCTCGAGCAATTCACGGTTGCAGGTTTAGCTGCCAGTGCTGGCTCAAGCGCCAGCCGTCAGGCTAACTAGCCAAGCTTCACATCGCTTGTTGCAATCACGCGACCCCGAAGCAAAACAGAAACCTTCACCGATGCGCCCTTTGGCGCCGGCACGCTAAACACATACTTGTCGGCGGCAATCGAACGAACCAACTTGCGAGCACCAACAACGAAGGTCAGCTTTGCACCAACATAGTTTGCTGCGGTCACCTGAATCTTGCCGTCAACCAACTCGATGGTTGCTGCTGGCTTTGGCGCACCAAAGCTAACTGGAATGAATCGGTCTAGCGAAAAGTCGGTTGCGCCACCTAGGTGGTCGCGACGAATGTGAATGCCACAAGCCACCTGGGTGCAGTCGATCTTGGTTTCACCCGACACAAACGTGGTTGGCAGCGCAAGGGCAACTGGTCCGGCCAACAACTTGGCACCCTGACGCAAAGCGTTGGGATCAGTGGTCACCCAGGCGGTTGCGTTCTGACCAACACAGTTGGTTGGGCGTGCCTTTGAAACCTCGGCCAAACTGCCGGCACACAAACGCAAATAAACGCCCTGTGCTGCTGGCAAACCCTCGATGGTTAGGTTCACGGTTTCGCCCGCGATGTTGAGGTTCTGCGACTTGTCGGCGGTTACTTTAAAGTCGGCAGCCGAAGCCGGTGTAACGCCTGCTAGCGCTGAAACTGCGGTTAGAGCTGCTGTGGTCAGTGCGGCAATGCGCATCGATCGGGTTTTCATTTTTCTCCTTGTTTGGGGTTTTGAAGGTTGGCTTGTGGCCGATTATTTGAAGGTGATGGGTATGAGCACATCGGCTTTTCGATTGGCCGCATTGGTGTGATCGGCGCGGGTCAAAATTGCGCAGCGCACCTTTTTGCAGTCGTTGTCGTGAATGACTTGCTTCATCGGCAGAGTGACTTTGAAGGTGCCGCCCTTGCCAAACGGGGTTACCAGCAACTGTGCATATAGCGGTGGGTTTGAAGAGACCCAAACGGCCTGGCTGTTTTGACCGGTGATGTCATAGGCCCCGCAAATCTCGGGCTTTTTGCCCTTGGCCGGCACAACACACACCGTCACATAGATGCCGGTTTTTAGGTTGTAACCCTTGCCGGTAACAACGACCTCTTGGTCTTCAACCAGATTTTTGAATGCCGAAACCGTTAACGTTTGACCAGCTGGGCCTTTGACCGAAGTTGACGTCTTTGCCACGGTCGGCTTTGGAGTTGGGGTAGCGGCGTTCGAAGCCGAACCAGAAACCACCAAACCGAAGACCGCTAGGCCAACCAAAATTTTCATCATTAATTTGCGCACGAAAGCAAAGTTAACCTTCGGCAAATTTTGAAGCCTGACAGGTTGTCAGCAGATTGCCATCTGCCAAAATTGAGGCATGTCTAAAAAAGCCTCAGTTCTATTTGTTTGTGTTCACAACGCTGGCCGTTCGCAGATGGCCGCCGGTTATCTGCAGGCATTGGCTGGCGACCGGGTTGAGGTTCGCTCAGCCGGCACCGCCCCGCGCGACTCGGTTAACCCATCGGCCGTTGCGGCAATGCTCGAAGAGGGCATCGACATCAGCGCCAACACTCCAAAGGTGCTTACCGACGAGGCAGTTAAAGACTCTGACTATGTGATCACCATGGGCTGTGGCGACACCTGCCCTTATTTTCCGGGCAAGACCTACCTTGACTGGGTTCTTGATGACCCAGCCGGTCAGGGCGTTGAGGCCGTGCGCCCAATTCGCGACAAGATTCGCGCCCACATTGAAGAGCTGATCGCCGAGATCGACCAGAAGTTCTAATTCAGCCTTTTCTAGACCGCTTCGATCTGACCCATCATGCCCAAATCCTCGTGGTCAAGAATGTGGCAGTGATACATGGTTTTGCCTGCGATTCTCTCAAAGCTAATTCGAACCACTACCTCGCCTTGATACGGCACGTTCACAACATCTCGCCATTGAGGCTGCTTTTCGGCAACCCCATTGGTGCTGATTAATTGCATCGGCCACACGTGCAAATGGAACGGGTGATTCATGCCCGAAGTGTTTGAGATCGTCCATTCTTCGACGGTTCCCAGTGCAACGCGAGTGTTGATTTTAAGCATGTCGAATGATTCGCCGTTGATGGTGAACATTCCCTGCATGCCAGTGGCGCCGTGATTCATGCCCGACATCGAATGGTTCATGCCGTTCATGTTTCCCATATTTCCCATCGACGCCATAGCGGGCATGGCTAGTTCGAACTTGCGCTTCAGAGCAACTTTTTTAGACCTTAGGTCGCGAACCTGGTTTAAGCCCAACGTCAAAGGTGCTGCTTTAGCTGGTAACTCACTGATTGGCGTTACGCGAGCAAGCACTTGGCCAACAACAGGGTCTGCCATCATGTCGGGGTGGGGCAAAGAATCGAACTTGACGCTGGCTGGGCTCGACCCAACCTCAGCAATTGCTTGCACTCGATTACCCGGTGCCAAAATAATCTCATCAACATTGGCAGTCGCAACAGAGTAGCCCGAGTCGAAATTCTCGATGGAAAGCTTTATGCCTGGAAAGTGCAGGTGCAAGTATCTTGAACTGCAAGCATTGACTAGATGCCAGCGTTCCGAAGAGTTTGCAGCGACTGTTAGTTCTGGATTCTTCTGGCCGTTTACCAATATGCGCGACCCCTCGCGACCCATCATGAGTGCCATCATGTTGGGTTGCCAAAGGTTTCCATTGGCATCGAAATCGATGTCTGAAATCACTAGTACTCGGCTGGCGAGTGAGTCGTTCAGTTGCAAGGGCTCAACAATCACCGTGCCGTACAAGCCTGCAAATAGTTGATTTGCCGCCGATCCGTGCAGGTGTGGGTGATACCAGTTGGTGCTAATCGGGTGGTCTTCACCTATTTTGTATTCGTATTCGAAAACCTGGCCATTTTCGATTTGAATCATCACGTTGTCGCTATTGCCCTCGGGCGAAACATGCAAACCATGCATGTGAAGGTTGGTTGGCTCACCGATTTGATTTACGAACTTGACCCTGATTGTGTCACCGGGGTTTACCACCATTGTCGGGCCTGGCAGGCTGGAGTTGTAGGTAATTGCTTTTACCTTTATGCCATCAATTTCAACTAGCGCAGGGGCGGCAACTAGCTCAACTTCGAGCAACCCATTTCGGCTTCTTAAAACCTTGGGCTCGCCAACGATGCCATCGGAAATGTCACTTGTGAAGGGCGAGCCGTTGTTTGACAACTGGGCCAAACCATAGCCCGCTCCGGCTAGCGCCACTGCGCCACCTGCGCCAGCCGCGACTTTCAAGAAAGTTCGACGTTTTACGTTGTTACCCATACAAGTGACCTTAAAGTTTCATTCTTTGAAAATGCTGAGAGGGATGCCGGGAAAGGGGGGTCCGACACCCCTCTCAGACGACTTAGCAGTTGCAGCCCTGACCTTCAGATTTGCCCTTGCACTGGCAGGTGCCGCCGCAGTTGCAACCCTCAGATTTAACGATTAGGTCGATGTTCATTTTCGCCTCCCTTCGTTGCCTGGTTTCAAACCGACTATTTGCCGGCTCGAATGTTTGAAATTTCAAAAACCTTCAGCATCTCTTCAACCGCCTTGGCATTTGTGGCTTGGTCGGCAGATTTCATCATGTGGGTCACGTGGGTGCGCAGATGGTTTTCGACCAGCAACTTATTTAGCGAGGCCAACGATTTTTGAATTGCCAGCGACTGCGTGATGATGTCGACACAATAATCTTCGGATTCGATGGCTTTTTGAAGGCCGCGCACCTGACCCTCGATGATTTTGGTGCGGTGCAGAGCACGTTTCTTGAGGTCTTCGATCATGCCTTAATAGTACCCCCTGGGGGTATTAAGTCAAGAAGAAAATTTGGGCAGTCTGACCGCAGATCAATCAATCCGCTCTCAGTCAAAAGCACGCTAAAATAGAAGGGTTCGCCGTCGTCGCCGTGCGCTAAAAATCTGCAACCAAC
>ERZ650303.636-NODE-636-length-10762-cov-5.209022_pt1 | contig 10762 bp, 15 predicted proteins | sample MGYA00376239_ERZ650303 | MGnify/ENA primary metagenome ERZ650303 (study PRJEB26733, sample SAMN07839262) | wastewater metagenome | biome: small river; feature: stream; material: water | place: USA: North Carolina | collected 2016-04-05 ... | reverse complement strand
GATGTGACTGGAGTTCAGACGTGTGCTCTTCCGATCTACCCTTCTTCTCTACCGCGATGAAGATGAAGTTTGGCGTGTCGAACAGGTCGCCATAGTGCGCGGCTTGCAAGTGGTAATTGAGGTCGGCCATCTTGCGCGCAAACTCAACCGCGCTAGCCCCGCCTTCTGGCACTGTCTTCAGGTCAACAACCCACGTAACGCCGTCGTCATCGGTGGCGACCAAGTCGGATCTTCCCTTCAGCATCAGACCAGTTCGCTTGTGCCGCTTGAAACAGGCGACCTCTTGCTTACCACGCTTGCAAAGCTCCATTAGAAGATCGCACTTTTGAAGGGCGTTGACGCATCGCAAAACGTCTTCCTCTTCATCTGGCGTAAGCACTGGCAGCGTCTGCGCGTCTCTCCATTCCTGACTGTCTTTCGTTCGCCAGTCCTTGAACTCACGCGGTCGGACAACGTAGCAGAACTTTTCAGGCTCCCCAATTGCTCGGTGAACCAACGTTCCGATGATCAAATGAGCCTGACGCTTGTCCTCGTCCGGGCTTTCAAGCTCGTGCTTGTAGTGCGCCGGGCTTTTGAGCATGTGCTTGAGCGCGGAGATGTTCACCCCTGGCGCGGCCCTGTAATCCGACTCTGACATGTCGAAATGGATGCCTTCTTTGATTGTGTTCATACCTTGTGAGTTCCTTCCGGTAAACCGTCGTTACTTGGTCCAATTGAGGATTGGACTTTCTGCTTTCGGAGCGCGAAGAGTCCAGCCAATTCCGGCTCGTTTTCCATGAGCATGCGGGCGTAAAATGCCGTGTGGTTGTTGTTCAGTTTGAACTCGTCTCCATGAGTCCACATTGAAATCTCCCATCGCGCTCGCTCAAACAGCGCCTTCATTCCGATGCGCCTTCCGCCATTGTTTCTCCACTCTTTTGCAAGCCGAACGATTGCCGAATACACCTCAGGATTCGCCCGATGGAACTCCCAAAACGAGGCTTCAAGTTTGGAGTGTGGTGTCATCGTTCCCTCGCTTTCAGCATTTTGTCTGCGAAATTAAAAGCAGCATTGCAGACGCTGGATGGGCCGTCTTGTCCGTGCCTAACTGTCTCGGGGTTGGAAAGAATTCCTTGCATGGCCATTGCTGCAAACCAGTCACGCAACGTCATTCCGCCTTGGCCTTTCATGCGCTCCAGCACTTCTGGATTAGAAGTCCATCCATGTTGTGGAAACGCTGGCCCGCCGTCGTTTTTCGAACTCATGCCTTTTTCCCTCCATGCATGTACCCGCGTTGCGCGTTTGCCTTGATCTCTTCGAGGATCGCTTCGGCAAGAGGAAGCTCGAAAAACTCGGACATGTCCATGATGCGGACGATTGTTCCAGCTAATTCGCGGACCATCGTGTCCTTCGTCTTCGCGTCGGCCCAGGATTGTTGCCGGTGTTTTCGCGCTGCCTCCACCGCTTCCGAAAGCTCGGTGTGACAAAGCCCGATCAGCTCAATCGCGAGGTTGGGACAATAATCAACGCCTTGTTCCTTGAGGATTACAAGGGTCTGGAAGCGTTGATTCCACCATCCATTCTCGCGGTTGATCGTGTGCGCGGTGTTTTGCACGGCGCGGAATTGCTTGATGAATTCTTCGTCTGGGTTCATGTCGTTTTCGTCGTTTTTCTCGGGGTCTAGATATTCAAAGTTCATCCGCGCACCTTCACTCCCTTTTCTTCCCAGATGCGAAGCCCGGGGATCGTTTTGTGACCAGCCTTGATTGCGGCGTTGATTGCGCTGGTGGACGGCGACATGACGACAAGGGTGGGATTGGCCTTGTAGACCTCCGCGATGTCCAGAACTTCAAACTTCCACACGGAAGACACGGAAACGCCTTCCTGCTTTTCAATTCGCGCAACGGGTGCCACTGCGGCGGCCCGCTTCGCGCGCTCCAACGCTTCGGCGCGTTGCTTTGCTTCCAATGCGTCGGCAGCGGCTTTCGCGTCGTCTGCGGCCTTTTTAGCGGCAGCGTCTGCGGCTTGCGCGGCGGCTTCAGCTTCCTCGATGGATGCGGCCTTGCGTGCAGCTTCCATTGCGGCGCGGCGGGCTTCAGCTTCAGCAGCCAACCTATCACGCTCAATTCGTGCAGCTTCGGCGGCGGCGCGGCGTTCCGCTTCGATTCGTTCGCGTTCGATCCGTGCCAGCTCTTCCTGGCGCTTGCGTTCTGCGGCCCGTTGCTCATCCTCCTTGCGGGCGTGGTAAGCCCCAACAAGGCCCTTGATGCGCGTGGACTGCTTTTCAAGGTCGGCTGAATAGGTCTTCGCGGCCTCGTCGATTTGCCGGGCCAGATCAAGCACGGGGGCTTTTATCTTCACCCGCGTTTGTTCGCAGTCCTTCACGAGTTTCGCCACGTCGCGGAGGACATTGGACGCAACCTCGACGTCGAGACTGCTATCCACGGTTTGCACGTCTTGGCAGGCTTCAATTGCCAGCATTTTGACGTGGAGTGCATCGGGAGACAGTTGGACCAATGGCTTGTCTAGTCCAGTTATGGTTAGTGTGTTCACTTCCCACCTCGCTTGTTGAAGTTGCGTCGGCTGCGTGCGGCTTTGCGCTGCGCCGTGTACGATGCGCGGTTGGGCCAATTCTGAATTCGCTTGAAGCTGATGTTGTCACCGTTCGGTATCTCCGGTGGGATTCCATTGAGTACCGGAAGTTTGTTGATGCTAATTTCGTGCTTGGTTTTGTTCATATCGCTCTTTGGTGCCGGTCTCTCCCGGCTGTCACCTCGGCCTGAGGTTTGGCCCGCTGTTGGAGCGGGTTGGAATTATATGGCCCGTGTTGCCAAACAGTGGCAGCTCGCGATCTTTGCCAACGTTGCTGAAACGCTTCGCTAGCCCACGGGCCAAAATTGTCAGGCTTGCACCTTGGTTTCGAGGATTGCCTTGATTCCGTTTTCAACGCCGCGTTTCGCGCCAAGGAACTTCTTTGCAAGCGCGTCCGGCATGTCTGCAAAGCACGTCCACGGGTCTAGGACTTCAGGCTTCACCCAGTTCTGAGACCGGCAAAGCGTGACGAAGTTGTCGAAGGTGCCACCGCACTTAGACACGTGCTCGGCGAGTTTGTCTTGGAGTGATTGCTGTGGCTCTTGCTGCGGGTCTGATTGCGTAACGACGGGCGCAGTAGCTTGATCGACGGTAACATCAGCCTCTTTCGGAACGACAACGCCAGAAATTGAAGATGTGGACGCTGGAGCGGGTTCTGGCTTTCGAAACTTTGGTCCGGTTGGTTTTGGTTCTTCAGATTGGCCGGGCATCGGGAACGCTTCCTCGACGGAAAGCTCACCGTCCTTGATCGATGTCCCAAGTCCCTTCAGGGTTTCGAGTTGATCAAGGTTTATGTCCTCCAACTTTGCCGCGCCAACTGCGACTAACACGCGGTCAAGCGTCACGCCTTTCTTTGCCAGCCATTCCACAGTCCTGGCTCGCTTGTCGACGAGGCTTTTCTGGTCCCCGACAGCAACACGGCGGGCGGCGTCATAGACCGGATTGATGAGCGCCCTGGGAACGACGCGGAACACCGCATTTCGGAGCGCGATCGACGTTGCGGCGTTGCATGTGACGGCTACCATGTCGTCACCAAATCTCTTCCCATCCTTAGTTGTGACGCGTCGCTTCACCTCAATGCTGACGCTCACGTTGTTTTCCAAATCGTGAACCACTGCCTGCGCGGTGACAAATTTCCCGTCGTCTCCGATGATGCGGGATCCAGCTTTTACGTGCTGATATGACGCCAGCGCAATCTCGGCAAGCCGCACGGAAGGCCCGGTGATGCTTACCATTTTGCCATCTTTGTCGCGTCGTGGCGGGAGTGCGTAAAAGCATCCCTCTGCGGTTTCTGGGTCCAGCGTCGCGAATGACAGCATCCGCGCTTTTACCGCGCTCAGGACTCGCGGGTAACGCCGCGCCGTTGCAATCTGGACGTCGACTTGCGCTCGTTCCAGTGACTCAATCACTGTTGGTTCGATGATCTCTAACTCTTGTGTTTGTTCGCTCATAGGTTTTGAAAATTGAAGCCCCTCTTGGATTTTTGTGGTGGGATTCTGCGGGGATATTGCCGGAGCGCATAAGCGCCAAGGATGTTCGCGCCGGGTCGCGCCAAGAGGGGTATGGAGAGTTACTTGAAAATGGAACCGCCTTTCACGAGTTGTTCAGCCTTGCGTTGACGTTTCTCTTCTTCACGTTCACGGAGCGCGGAGGATTTGACGGCGGCCCAAACAAATACGCCAGCGGTGGCCACAAAAGCAAGCAGTCCGATGAAAATCATTTGGAACCTCCATCAATCCACTCCGCGTTGCGTCGCATCCAGAAGCGCCGATCGCGTTCCTTCTCCCATTGGTTTTGAGCCAGGAAGACAATCACCGTCAACGCCGAGGCGAACACCGGGCACGCCACGGCGAGCACGATTTTTTCTATCAGATCCAAGTCCATAATCAGCCTTTCGTTTTAGTCAACCACTGCAAATTCTCTGGCAAAACGATTCCCCAGATCCACCCACTTCGGGTCATCGTGTACGTTGCGCGGGATGCCACTTCCTTCGAGTCCTCAGCGCAGATCCTGCCAGATTCGCGGGCCATCTTTACCAGCACGTCGGAGACGCGTTTGCTGGCGTAGCTCTTTTGAGAGTAGGTCAAATCGACGTATTGAAGAGTCTTCACTTGCTTGCCTCCATGTGCTTCGCGACGGAGATTCGGACGATATCCGAAACGCTTAGGTGCTGAACCTCGGCAAACCTTTGCAGTTTGCGCTTTTCGTCGCCCCGCATTCTGACTTTCACCGTCACGTCTTTTCGCTTCATTTTCAAGTTGTGGCCCATTTGTGGGCCGGTGTCAATTCTGGTCAAAGAAAAAGTCAGCGTCGTATGGCTTGCCTGTGATGGCCCCGAACGCACGAGTGATGATCATCGTGGTGTGCAGCTCTGGCCGATGATGAGGTGCCAGCCGCAGCATGTCTGCCGCTTGAATTGTGCCCTCCTCGTTCGCGGCTTTGCTCAGCAGGCGCTCCAGCTCGATTTCTTCCGGAGTGTATTGTGTGGTCTTCATATTCTCTCTTTCGTTTTGGTTTCTCACCACCCTGCCGATCCTATCGAATCGTGATGGCGATCGGGCCGTTGGCGTCTGCGACAATGACCAGGGCGCCGTCGGCACGCTCGTACACCGCAACCTCGGAGTCGTTTGTTGCGCGGATGATCTGGCGTCCGCCGGCCTCTGTTTGCATGGCGTTGATGTCTCCATCGTCGGCGCCAATAGCCTCGTGCGAGTAACGGGTGTCGCCATCGAGGGCGAGCCTAGCGATCTGGCGGGCGGCGGTTTGGGTGATGTTTTCGGCGTTCAGCTGGGTGCTCATGTTCTTGTCTTTGCTCCGGGTTACTGGCCCGTCGCTTTCGATGGAGTGACAATGCCAGAATGCCCACATTGTGTCCACAATTATTTGAATGGAATTCAGCACCTCGATTCCACTCGACGAAAAAGCCCGGCAGGTTTCCCCACCGGGCAGGCTATGAACATGAATCCCCGTGACTCGGCCGCTACAGTTGCGCCGAAAGCCAATTGCCGCAAGTCCTGATTCCAAGCCATGGGTTCACCCGTGAATTGCTCCGGTAGCACACCCGCCAATGGGCGTCATTGGGCCTTGTGCATCGCGACACGCTTCGCTGGAACCATTCGCAACCCTCGCAGATCGCCCGCTTGGATTCGGCCGTCTGGACCGCGCGCGGGCGGGTTTTTGGAAGCTGGGCGGTGACGCGAAAAGTGTAATTCACAAACAAAAAAGCCCCCAGATAGGGGGCGGTGTCAAGGTTGGTTGGTTTGTTTACGGAAGCCTAACCCTTTCGTGGCCGTTTACCCGATTACTTCCGTAAGTTGGCGTGCCGTAGTCGATTGACTCCTGCGTTATTGGCCCAGGCTCCGGTGCTGGACCGCTCGCAGCCCATCGACTCCATTTGTAACCAAATCGGATGTCTCTGTATTGACTGCGTGTAAACCACCCCCCGGAAACCGCTTGTGCCCATTGAGTTCTAACGCTGCTTCCGCTGCTCTCTCGAAGTTGAATCGCTTTCATGTGGCCACAATGGGTGAACACTTGAGCGCCGTCAAATGCAATCCGATTGGAATTCGTCGGCCGGTTTCCACGTCACGCGAGGTTTGCGCGGATGATCAAAGCGTCCGCAGGAATCGGCGTTACCGTGATCGTCGTGGACGCGTTGATGGGGCAATCGTACAGCGTCCCTGAATTGTACACGCGACCCACTCCGACGGCGCAACGCGGGGGAAGGACTGGCGTTAGGGTTTCGGAGAACGGAAGCAGTTTGCACTCTTGGGTCAGTTCCGAATTCTCGACGAAAAGCACAACCTCGCCGCCGCCACCGCTCCAAAAGTCAGCGTCTGGCGTCGGGTGATTGCATTCTGTGCCAGATCCCGCGCTGACCATGGTTGCGTTCGTCCAGGCAATCAGAGTCTCGCGAATCCCGAGTAACAAACCATTCGACTCGATCATGTCGCGCCACGACTCCGGGATTGCCTGTAGGTAATCATCGTGCAGAAGTGCCCATTTGTATTGCTCATCCCGCCGGGAGTGGACCAAGCGCCAGTCTCCGCCACCGTCGCACGCGTCCGGGTCTATCGTGATCAGGTATTGCGCCGAGGCGAGTGATGCCGATGCCCAGCTACCAAGCGTAGGGGCGGATGGTAGAACTGGTGAGAATGTGTTATAGACGCCTGGATTAACAGCCGTGGTAGTGCAGCTAACCTCTGTTCCGTCCGCTGTGTATAGCTTCTTGACCTCAACAGTCTCCGAGTTTCCGGTCTTTGTCTGGAAATCAATCGGCAGTATCAGCCGAACGGAATCCAACAGGTTATAGAACGCCGAGAACTGGTTGAATATCTCCGCGCTTGGGTACGTGTTTGGTAGCGGCCCATGGAACAGAGGCTTGTCTGGTCTAACCTCAGAAGCTGGAGCAAGCGAAGTTGCAATGCTCTGGATGCACCCGAACGCACGACCGCCAAACGCCTCGAAACAGGTGTTCTCGAAAGTCCTATCTAATACCGCATAGGTTCCTGTCTGGCATCCGTAGAGTTCTGTCGAGACCGTGTCGACGTACCCCTCACATATCGCGCGCGCGTAGGTCTCGATTTGGGCGAACGGAAACGACTCCATCGGCGTGTCGCTCGGGTCGTTTGTCGTGTTGCCATCCTCATATGGTTTCGGGATCAGCTTGGTGAAAGCGATTCGCGGGTAGCATGCGCCGAATGGAACGTCCAGAGACGTGGCGACAAGCGACTCGTGCCCGGCGTTTCCGTATTGGGTTCCGGGCCCCGTGCAATTCCCGCCTCGGTATTGGTTCACTATGTACTCGCGAATACCGTTTTCTTGTGTCCTACCGCTCTCGTTCTCGGCCGCTAGAGCGACCAAGTCCCACGTCGAATAGTCGCGGTCAACGGTTGAAGGAGCGTCCGTGCCGTGTTGCAAGCGCCCGTTCAGCGTCACCTTGACGACCTCTTCGCCGCTCTCCCAAAGCCTCTCGGTTTTCTCGACTACAAGCGGAAGCTCACCGATGGGACATGACCTAAGCTTCTTCCGGCGCTCCTCTTGGCAAGCCGTGTCCATAGCTCCGCACGGTATGTAATTGATTCCCGCCGTCGTGTCGGATCCAACGTATCTGAATGACGGCAGGCTCTCAGGTGCAACCCAATCAGCGTTTCCATATGAGAAGTGCCATGTGAGGTCTTTAGGAACTGGCGTTGGAGCCTGCCATGTGCAGCGGTCAAAGAATGATGAAACGTAGTCGGTAAATGCGGACACTTTCCAATTTGAAGTGTCCAAATTCTGGTAAGGGATCAGACTTAGAACGTCCATTACCCATTCATTAGACCAGTTTTGAGCAAGCGCGTCGGGAAGGATACCATTGGATTCGTACAAGTGCCCGGCAGTCGTGGAGAATGTAGACTTTCCGGAAAGCGCCGTGAACGACTGTCCAACGGAATAGACGGTCCCGTCATAGGTCACGGCGTCGTCAAATACCGTGTAGGAACGTCCGGCTTGCAAGTATCCGCTTTCAATTGGCTCCAATTGAGGCGCGATGCCATGGAACACGTCCGCCGCGCTGTGACCGGCCCACATGCGCCGGAAGTACAGGACGCTTTTACCGTCGGCCCCCACCTCGTACCCGATCAACTGCTCCCGTGGAATTAGCCTAGACCATTCGCGCCCCATGCGTCGGGCAGCGTCAAATACTGCATTCTCGTTGATCGTTCCAAGCGACCCAGGCAATGCGACGTGAAGCCGCCGGTTAACGATCACGCCGTTCGCAAAATAATCGTCACCGATTTCCTTCGCTTGGTCCTCGTCGAGCCCGCTGCCGTCCGTGCCGTTGTAGGTCTCAATCCGCGCGCCGCAAAGCCGAAGGAGAAGCGCCATGTCCCATAGCGTTGGCTTGTACTTCCACACCTCCGTAGCTTCGCAGAATAGGCCCGCCGTCGCGCTCGATGCGCTGAACTGCGCGTTGGTTGCAAGCCTGAATTTTAACGCGGTGCATGAGCGTGCGGCGAACGTCAGGATTGCCGAGGACTCCGCCGCCGTGACCATGACTTGCCCCAGCCTTGAATCTCCGTCGAGAACTTCGATGGTGGCACTGCCGAGAAGCTGGGAAGCGCGCACCATGACCGATATGGTCGTGTAGCCCGAAGCCGTGGCGAAGGTTTCACCGGGCGCCGATGACCTCGGGATGATGGTGCCCTGCGACTGCGTGGTTGAGTTTACCGCAGACCACTGGGGATAAATCGCAGTTACAACGTCTCCAGACTGGATCCCGCGTTGCGGTGCAAGGTGGTACTGCGTCGTCAAAAACTCGTGAGTGGTGAACGCATGAGAACACCAAGGCGAAGCGCCCGCGTTCTCGTCGGCTTTCTGTGTCGGTGTGCCGGAATACTCAGCCGCGAAGAAGTTGAGCACTCGGCTCAGGTTATTGCCCCAAGTCTTCGCCAGTCGGTTGCCGTATTGGTATGGCCCCTCGATGTACTCCGCCCAATCCAACACCGTCACAGTGCCGTTGTTCTGGACGATCTCGTAGCGGTCGCCCGGGTATCGCAGGATGGTTGCGACATGCGTCGGCTCTGATTCGCAGAACCCTTCAAACGTGAGAGTAGGCAAACCGTCGACAACCGGCGTGAAGATCAACTGGAAAGTGCCGTCCTCGTCTGGGTTGGTGCATGCTCCTAGATACTCCGGCGTCGGGATATAGCCGCCGTAAGCGTTGCCGTGCGGCGAGCGTGCATTCTGGATGATCGCGAAGTGACTCTTGGCGGCGTTGAACACTGGCGAGGCTATACCGCCCGCGTCCAAGTCAATCGCCCCGCGCTGGCGCTTTGCCAACTCCCAGAGCTCAAAGGCTGATCCAGTTCCGAAGTCTAAGTCAACCCCGCCTTCCATGGGGTCCGAAAGCCGCGCGTCCTCCGCGCCAACGTTGAGCGTTTCGTTCCCGAAGACGAATGAACCCATGATGGAGGACAGATTCGTCCCCTCTGGCTCGCCAGGTCCAGTCAGCGGCCAAGTATATTCGGTTGGCGGAAGGTGTTCGTAAACATGCCGGAACTCATCGACTGGTGGATATAGATTGCCAGACGCGTCGGGATTCCGAATCTGTCGCCAGATTGACGCGAGGTAAAAGTGGATCCGGCGCGTCGCGTCGCCGAATCCACTCTTGATCCTGTCATTGATGCCGTTGGCTAAGGCGATCATCTCCGTGGATGTCACGGGGTCGCCCGGCGAAACGGTTGGGATGGTGGTGAATGTTACCACGCGTTATTTGTCGCAGACTCGGAATTGAATCAGAATGTCCGTCGCTGTTCCTGTTGACGTTGCGTAAATAGCTCCGGTGGGCTGGATGAGGATAGAGCTTGAAGGGGAAACGGTGCTAAATACGTGCTTTGTGCCAGCCACGTCAACGGACACGCTCAACGTCCCGGTGCTTGCGGCTCCGGTTCCAGTTACGCCGAGGTGGACGATTTCCATAAACCTGTCGCCGCCGACACCAGCTGGAACGACTATCAATTGAGCCGATGCGCTGGTGATTGTCTGGGTTCCGTCGCCAAGGTCGTAGCCGGTTTGAGCGATTGTCTTTGTCACTGTGTGAGCCGGGAGATACCCACCCACGCTGTTGTCGCAATAGAGCTTGGTGATTGTCGTTACTTCGTGTGCCATAATTTTGAGAGTTGGTGTTTACCGATACCGAGGGGCGGTTGACGTGCCAGCCGAGTTCCCATTGCCCGCCAGGGAATGCGGCTTCAAATTGATTCCGTTTTTGGAACCTTGGCGCAAAAGCCCGACGGTTTCCCGTGGCTCAATGCGCCGAAGTCGTTTGTCAAAATCGCGGAGTAGGCGAGGAACCGCCCCGTTTCCGGTTGGAAGTGTTGCAAGTGGATCATTCATACAGAAGCCCCCCAAAGCCATTCATTGTACGCGTCCGAATGCTCCCACATCGTGGTTATCTGCCACCGACTGGAATCAAGCACGGCTACTTGAGACGCGCCTTGGAAGAAGTAACCGGCGGGCACAAACGTCTTGAACTCTTCTGGCATCGTCGCGTCGCTCACGAATGTCGCGCGCTTGAACATTGTGTTGATTGTCGCGTCGCAGTTGATGAGTTGATCCGGCGGGCCTACCTGAGTGCGGACGAATTGGAAAACCTCGATGAGATCGGAAGAGCGTCGTGTAGGGAAAGAGTGTCTTCGCCTGTGTAGAT
>ERZ650303.635-NODE-635-length-10770-cov-5.438077_pt1 | contig 10770 bp, 3 predicted proteins | sample MGYA00376239_ERZ650303 | MGnify/ENA primary metagenome ERZ650303 (study PRJEB26733, sample SAMN07839262) | wastewater metagenome | biome: small river; feature: stream; material: water | place: USA: North Carolina | collected 2016-04-05 ... | reverse complement strand
TGGCCATTGCTCATCAATATGGGCTCACATATTGCATCCACTGGCCAGAAAACAATTGGTGTGCAGCCAGCTTCTCAGACATTTTCAATAGTCAACACCCAACATCTCGGGCGTCCATCAAAGATCTTCACAACCAGTGTGGAGATGCCATTGTTTTGCTGCATGATGAGATCGCATCCACCGCACTCAACGTCACTTTCAACTCCGCTTATGGCTACGAATCCCTAGAAGATTTTGATGCAAAAGTGATCTCGACCCAAAAGGATATCTTTTACTACCCGGCTGTATTTCCTGAGTGGATTCCTAATGACCTGATCCACAAGGAAATTAGATATCTGATTTTCAATGACTTCATCACACATGAAGTCAAGCAATTCATCACCCACGCGATCAACAAGCCCTTTTATGGACTCCATCTGCGTCGAACAGATTTAAACGTTGGTTTAACCGACCACGAAGTGCTCTCGCTGGTTACTCAGCATAAAGACAAAGATTTTTTTGTGTGCTCAGATGACCCGTTGGCAGAAGCTTTGGCAAGCGTTCACCCCAATGTGCATCGCAGAGAAAAAACAGCCCATGTAGAAAAAAAGAATTCCGATCAAGGATGGCTTGCGCAATGCAAAGATGATGACGAACGAACCTATTATGGAAATATTTCCAGAAGCAAGGACTCTGTCATTGAAGGCACGATCGACATGCTGATACTTGCCCACTCTGAGATCATTGGATATTCTGGCTCGACGTTCCAGAGAATGGCACGCCTGCTGGGTGAGTTAAATCCGATAGTCCCGATTGAAAAACCCATAAGTTTGCAATTTTTCAGCGTAAGTGAAGCGCGCCGAAGGATTCAATCAAAATTAATGCCGGCAGACATGCTTTTACAGGTCTGCAGCACGGTGAATCTTCAAGGAAACATCAGTGATGCCATTAGGCTGTTGCAGCTCGGCTACGAAAATGCAAGTGAACAAGATAAGAATGCAATTCTTTTTACGCTCGGCATTTACTATTTGAATGATAACAAGCCAAGGATGGCTGTAATTATTTTTGAAAAGTTATCTCAAACAGAACCAAGTAATCATGCAAACTCGCTCCATTTAATCTATGCATTATTGCTTTCCAATGATTATGATTTAGCTCACGCATCATTTTTAACACTAAAAAATTTAGAAACGAAAAATTTATCGAGTTACGAGTCCAGCATCCTGGAATTCATTAGTGAAAAATTAATTCCGATTTAATCACTCTGAAACAGAATTCAAAATGAAAAACATCAACCATATCGGAATTTCAAATTTATTAAATCTTGTTGTTAGGCTTCGTAAAGCGCAACATCTTCAAGACCTATTTGTATTGTCTGAATTAGATTACAAGACCGATGGATTTTTTGTAGAGTTTGGTGCAACAGATGGTTTATCAATCAGCAACACATGGCTGCTTGAAAAATACTTCAATTGGAAAGGGATCTTAGCTGAACCAGCTCAAATATGGCATGACCGATTGCGCAGCAATAGAAACTGCGCAATTGATACACGATGCGTTTGGAAAGAATCTGGACAAGATATTATTTTCAATCAAGCAGAATCACCAGAACTCTCAAAAATTGACTCTGTCGTCATTGACGACTGGGCCAAGGACATTCGCGGAGTTAACGCCACGCAATACCCAGTACGTACTGTCTCCCTAGTCGACTTACTTACTGAACATCAAGCCCCGCGTGAAATTGACTATATTTCAATTGATACCGAAGGCAGCGAATTCGATATATTAGAGGCATTTGATTTTGATGCGTATAAAGTTAAAATCTGGACCATCGAAAATAATTTAAAGCAAAAGAACTGGAATGTTTCTGAGCTTATGCTTTCAAAGGGCTACGTTCGGATTTATGAAGATATATCAGAATACGATGACTGGTATTGCCTAAAAAGTTAAATAATAATTAAGGACATGCATGGATACTAATAAAAAATCTAGTTCAATCTTAAATGAAAAGATTATCTTTTCTGACATCGAACTTCATGTCGAAGATATAAAATCTTTGATAAATAAAGACGATCCTACCATATTAGAAATAGGTGCTAATTGTGGACAAACCACAATTGAATTCTTAAATATTTTTCCACGCGCGAGGATTTATTGCTTCGAGCCCGACCCCCGTGCGATATCAAAATTTGAACAAAATATCAAGTCAACTAATGTTGAACTCATAAAATCAGCCGTTGGCGCTAATTCAGGTTTCGTGATGTTTCATCAGAGCTCAGGAATGGAATGGGTTGACCCTGAAGGTTGGGATCATTCTGGCTCGATCAGAAAACCTAAAACACACCTGGAAGTATGGCCTTGGGTAAAGTTTGAAAAGCAAATTCCAGTACCCATGCTTAAATTAGACGATTGGGTAACTGAGAATAAAATCAGTAAAGTTGATTTTATTTGGGCTGACGTACAAGGTGCAGAGAGTGATCTTATATTAGGTGCGTTACAAACTTTGCAAATTACAGATTTTTTCTACACGGAATTCAGTGATACGGAATGGTATGAGGGGCAAATAAACTTTGAGATATTGCAATCGCTGCTAAATGACTTTCATTTATTGCATAAATTTAAAAATGATGCATTGTTTATAAACAAAAGTAAATAACCTAAAACAGGAAAAACCACGATGTCCCAGCACCCCAACATGCGATATGAATTATTCTCGCAAGGTATTTTTATTGATCCTATGGTTTCAACGGATAAATTAATATCGTTGGCCAAATTCATTAGGCCGCAGCTTTGTTCGCAAGAGCTTATTAGGTTAGGTGCATGTGCAGACGGCGGTTATTTAATTCCTAATGATTTATCAGGCATTTCCGCCTGTTTCTCGCCTGGCGTAGATGACATTGCATCATTTGAGCAAGACCTCTACAAGCACGGCATTGGCTCTCATTTAGCGGACTACTCAGTTGATGAAATTCCAACAGGCACTTCGGCACTCTCGTTCACTAAAAAATTTTTAGGTGCGAGTTCTTACGAACAATTCATATCACTCGAAGACTGGGTCACATCACTCGCCCCCGATGCAACAGATGACTCCCTGTTATTACAAATGGATATTGAGGGTGCAGAATATGAAACGCTGCTAGCGTGTCCCAGCTATATTTTTTCGAAATTTAGAATCATGGTGATTGAATTTCACCAAATAGAAAGCTGGTCGCAATCTGATTTCTTCAAAATTGTTGAAGCCACATTCAGAAAACTTTTGACGACGCATCACGTCATTCATAACCACCCAAATAATGCTATGGGCATAGTTGACTTAAACGGTTTTTCAGCGCCTCGCGTTTTTGAACTAACTTTGATTAAAAAGAATAGAGTGACATTGCACGGTCCTGCCAGCTTGCCACACAAACTCGACTTTCCCAATGTTGATTACCTGTCAGATATTCAACTTCCCAACCATTGGCTCTCTTAAGGCAAACGGTTCAGAGGCAAAGCAATTCCTGTTTTTCCATAGGTTTGAGCACTGTGTTGAATCAATAGCCTGACTGTGAACACAACTGGGCAGCTTCCATTTGCCTTGACACGCCTTCCTTCGATGTGGCGGCTTCAGGGATACCGTTGCGGTTCACACTTAAGTCCTCCGGCTAATGAATGAACGCTCACATTGTGTTGAACACAATGTGAGCGTCTCAGTTTTCCTTAATTAATAAGGTGCTGTTCTACCACCAGCAACAATCGCAGTTCTATTAGCCGCCGAAATCGCATTCCACTGCTCTTGCGACATGCTGTTGAGTTGAGCCTGCGTCAACACCAAGGTGTCTGCCGCCTCAATCGCACTGATTTGTGCAGTGGTCATCGCCGATACTTGCGTCGCCTTGAGGTTCGACACTTGTGCAGTTGTCAGGGCCGCAATTCCAGCTGTGGTGATGGCTGCCACTTGCTCATCATTCAACAAACGCAGCTGATCGGTATTCACCACAGCAACATCCGTTGTCAATGCCGTGATCTGAGCAGCTGTCAGCGCCTTAATCTGGCTAGTTGTGATCACCTTGACTTGATCTGTGCTGAGGGCAGCAATGCCTGCAGTAGAGATCGACTCAATTTGTGAATTGGTCAACTGCACCAAATCTGCCGTTTCAATCGCTGCCACTTGAGCGGTAGTCAATGAAGGCACCTGGTCCATGGTCAACTTGCTAATCTGAGCCGTAGTCAAAGCTGCAATGTCAGCCGTTTCAATGGCCGCCACTTGGGCATTGGTCAAGTTAGACAGTTGCGATGCTGTCAACGCCTGAATCTGCGTCGTACCCAAAGCGACCACACCTGCGGTAGTGATGGCTGCCACTTGATCATTGGTCATCTTGGCGATGTCCACAGCTTCAATGGCGGCAATTTGTGCCGTGGTCATTTCCTTCACTTGCGTATCCAGCAACTTACTGATTTGCGCCGTGGTCAGAGCAACCACCTGATCGGTGGTCAATGACCTCACACCTGCCGTAGTAATGCCCTGCAGTTGTGCAGCAGTCAGTTGCTGCACGTCGGCAGTTTCGATGGCCGCAATTTGTGCCGTGGTCATGGCAGTCATTTGATCACCGGTGAACTTGCTGGCTTGTGCAGTAGTCAGGGCTACCACTTGATCGTTACTCAACGCCGCCACTTGTGCTGTGGTCAAGTTGGCCAACTGGCCAGCGGTCAGCGCTTGCACTTGGCCAGTACTGAGGCCACGCACTGCAGCTGTGGTGAAGGCCTGCACTTGCAGATTGGTCATTGCAGCCAAGTCAGCTGTTTCGATGGCTTGGGCTTGAGCCACAGACATGACAGCCACTTGGGTGTCCGTGAACTGGCTTATCTGTGCTGTGGTCAGCGCAGTCACCTGCTCAGCCAACAAGGCCTTGACAGCATCGGTGCTGATGGCGCGTAGTTGTGAGTTGGTCAACTGCTGCAAGTCATCGGTAGCAATGGTACGGATTTGTGACGATGTCAATGCGCCGACTTGGTCACCCGTCAGCTTGCTAATTTGCGAAGTTGTGAACGCAGCCACTTGGTCCGCCGTCAATACCGCCACTTGAGCCGTAGTCAGGTTAGCCACTTGCGTGCTGGTCAGGCTACTGATTTGCTCTGTGCTCATGCCACGGATTGCCGCAGTGCTAAGGGCTTGCAGTTGCATGTTGCCAATTTGTTGCAAGTCGGCCGTTTCGATGCCCTGGACTTGCGCCACCGTCAGCACAGCAGCTTGTGTGTCGGTCAACTCAGAAATTTGAGCTGTTGTCAGTGCCGTGACTTGATCAGCAGTCATCGCCTTCACCCCTGCTGTGGTGATGGCTTGCAGTTGGGCAGCAGACAGCTTTTGGACGTCAGCAGTTTCAATCGACTTGATTTGTGCCGTGGTCATGGCCGCAATTTGCGTGTCAGTCAACTCGCTGATTTGCGCCGTGGTGAAGGCTTCCACTTGACCCGCTGTCAACACAGACACTTGGGCTGTGGTCAACGCTGCCACCTGGGCAGCCGTGAGGCTGCTCACCTGCTCAGCCAACAAGCCTTTCACAGCTGTAGTCGACAAGGCGGCTACTTGCGAATCTGTCAAATTCTTCAAGTCAGCGGTCTCCAGGGCCTGCACTTGGCTGGCCGTCAACACGCCCACTTGCGCTTCGCTCAGCTTGCTGATTTGAGCGGTGGTCAACCCAGCCAGTTGATCAGCAGTCAGCTTGGCCACGTTAGCCGTGGTGATGGCTTGCAATTGTGCAGCGGACAACTTGGCAAAGTCAGCCGTTTCAATGGCCTTGATTTGCGTCGAGGTCATGGCCGTTACTTGCGCTTCAGCCAGGCCCGCAATTTGTGCGGTGGTCAGGCTTTCAATCTGGGCCGCAGACATTGCGACCACTTGAGAGGTGGTCAAGGCTGCCAATTGGACGGTGGTCAAGCTCGCCACTTGATCGGCCAACAAGCCCTTCACACCAGTGGTGGTGATAGCCTGAATTTGACTATCGGTCAACTTGCTCAAAGAAGCTGTGCTGAGAGCTTGCAGCTGTGTCGCACTCAGTACATTAACTTGAGCCGTGGTCAATTGGCTGACTTGTGCCGTGGTGAGCGAACCCACTTGATCGGCAGTCAATGCTTTGATGCCTGCAGTGGTGATGGCTTGCAGCTGTTCACCTGTGATCTGCTTGAAGTCATCGTTTTCCAACACACGCAGCTGAGAGGTACCCATAGCAGCCAACTGCGTGGCTGTCAGGCTCGCGGCTTGTGCTGTGGTCAGGTTGGTCAACTGGTCAGCGGTCAAAACACCCACTTGTGCAGTGGTCAAGGCCGCCACTTGGGTAGTGGTGAGTTGGCTCACTTGCTCAGCGCTCAAGCCCTTCACACCAGTAGTGCTGATAGCTTGTACTTGGACGTCAGTCAACTGACGCAGGTCAGAGGACTCCAAGGCTTGCAGCTGTGTCACGCTCATCACGTTGACTTGGCCTGTGGTCAATTGGCTCGCTTGTGCGGTGGTCAGCGCAGTTACCTGGTCTGCTGTCATGGCCTTGAAGCTGTCAGCCGTGATGGCTTGCAGCTGGCCAGAAGTCAGCTGAGCCAGGTCTGCCGTTTCAATGGCTTTGACTTGCGCCGAGGTCAGCACCGCCATATTGGCATCGGTGAGTTTGCTCACTTGGGCTGTGGTCAGCGCAGTGACTTGGGCTGCGGTCAACCCTGCAGTTTGCGCTGTAGTCATGACGCCCAGTTGATCACTGGTCAAGGCCGCTACTTGGGCTGTCCCCATGCCTGTCACTTGGGCTGCGGTGAGTTTGGCCACTTGGTCAACCGTCATGGCAGCCACTTGGGCTGTGGTCATACCTGCCACTTGCGCTGTCGACAAGTTAGCAATCGCTCCAGTCGTCAAGGCTTGCACCGCGGTCGTGGTCAAGGCAGCCAAATCCGCCGTTTGCAGCGCTGCAGCTTGCGTGGTGCTCAGCGCACCCACAGCAGCACTGGTCAACGCCGCCGCTTGCGCTGAGGTTAAGCCCACGACTTGCGCAGTGGTCAAGGCCGTCGCTTGGTCTGCCGACAAGACCGACACGGCTGTGGTGGTCATCGCAGCCAGATCAGCTGTTTCCAAGGCGCGCACTTGGGCTGTGCTCATCGCACCCACCTGGGCGCTGGTGATCACCGCCGCTTGCGCTGTGGTCAACGCTGCCACCCCTGCGGTGGTCAAGGCACCCACTTGGTCAGTGGTCAGCTTGGCCACGTCTTCAGCTTCGATGGCTTTAACTTGGATCGTTGTCAAGGCAGCTACTTGACCTGTCGTCAACTTGCTCACTTGAGCCGTGGTCAACGCAGCCACGTTGGCTGTGCTCAGCGCAGCAGTTTGTGCTGTCGTCAATGCAGCCAACTGGTCTGAACTCAGAGCAGCAGTTTGTGTCGTAGTCACGCCTGCCAATGCAGCCGTGCTGATGCCCGCCACTTGCTCGGTCGTCATCTTGGCCAAGTCAGCCGTTTCAATGGCACCCACTTGCACAGAAGTCAACGCACCCATTTGTGCTGCAGTGAGCTTGTCAGCTTGCGCGGTGGTAATGGCCACCACTTGTGCAGTGGTCAAACCGGACACAGCAGCTATGCTGATCGCTGCCAGTTGGTCAGCAGTGAGCTTGACCAAGTCAGAAGTTTCAATCGCCTTAACTTGCGTCGAGGTCAATGCACCCACTTGGGCCGTGGTCAATTTGTCCACCTGTGCCGTGGTCAAGGCTGCTACTTGGGCAGTGCCCAAACCGTGCACCTGTGCCGTGGTCAGTGCACCCACCTGCGTGCTGGTCAACGCGCCTACTTGGGCGGTGGTCAACGCCGCGGTGTTGGCTGTACTGAGAGCTGCCACTTGGTCAGCGCTGAGTGCGCTCACTTGTGCTGTGGTGAGCTTGCTGGCTTGTGCAGAAGTCAGGCCGCCGACAGCCGCAGTGCTGAGCGCACCAATGGCAGCAGTGGTGAGCTGAGCCAGATCAACCGTTTGCATCGCTGCAATTTGTGTGGCACTGATACCCGCAGCAGCATCGCTAGAAATAGCACCAGCTTGTGCAGAGGTCAATCCCACCATTTGTGCGGTGGTCAAGGCGGCCACTTGAGCAGAACTCAAAGCGGCGACAGCCGAGGTCGACATGGCAGCCACATCAGCACTTTCCATGGCAGTCATTTGCTGCGCAGTCAAGGCTGCCACCTGGGTAGATGACAGCTCACTGACCTGCTTGGTGCTCAAAGCCACCACTTGCGCGGTAGACAGTGCCGCCACTTGGGTGGTGGTCAACGAAGAGGCTTGCATGCCCGACAGTAAGGCGGCCAGTTGGGACCCATTCAAGGCAGAGGCTTGCTCGGTGGTGATCGCGGCAGTTTGCGCCGTGGTCAGTGCAGAAAGCTGCGCTGTGCTGAAAGCTTTGGCTTGGGCGCTGGTGAGGGCTACCACTTGATCAGTGGTCAGCGCTTTCACCTGGGCAGTGCTCAGATTGGCCACCGCACCGGTGGTCAAGGCTTGCACTTGGCTGCTGTTGAGCGTGGTCAAGTCAGCGGTTTCCAATGCACGCGCTTGGGTGCTGGTAAGTGCCGCTACTTGCGCGGTACCCAGCTGCGCCACTTGGGCTGTGGTGATAGAGGCCACTTGGGCTGTGGTCAATGCAGCCACTTGGGTGCCACTCAAACCGGACACTTGGGCTGTGGTGATAGCAGCCACTTGACCCGTGGTCAAACCAGACACAGCCGTAGCTGTGAGGGCTTGGAGTTGGTCGGTGCTGAGTTTGACCAAATCTGTAGTTTCAAGAGCCGCAGCTTGGGTAGATGTCAACGTCGCTAATTGAGCTGTGGTCAACTTCTCGACTTGCGTGGTGGTCAAAGCAGCCACTTGTGCAGTGCTCAGGCCAGACACGCCAGCCGTAGTCACGGCTTGAACTTGTGCAGTGGTCAAAGCAGCAAGATCAGCGGTTTCCATGCCCGCCACTTGGGTGGCAGACAAGTTACCCACTTGGGTTGCTGTCAGGTTAGCCGCTTGTGTGGTCGTCAATGCTGCCAGTTGGGCAGTGCTGAGCGCCTTCACTTGAGTAGCAGTCATGCCCGCCACCGCAGTGGTCGTCATAGCAGCAATGTCTGCTGTTTCAAGACCTGCCACTTGGGCTGTGCTCATCACGGCCACTTGGGTACTGGTCAATGCCGCAGCTTGCGCCGTGGTCAACGCGCCCACTTGGGTGGCCGTCAGTTGTGGCACCTGCAAAGTAGACAAGGCTTGGACTTGATCGGTGGTCATGCTGGCCACTTGTGAAGTGGTCAACGCAGCAACTGCAGAGTTACCAATGGCGCGGATTGACGCAGTGGTCAACTTAGCGAAGTCATCGGTGGCAATAGCTGTGATTTGTGCGGGCGACATGGCCACGACAGCAGCTGAGCTCAACGCACCTGCTTGCGCGGTAGTCAAGGCCACTACTTGGGCTGTGGTCAAAGCCCGTGCTTGTGCATCAGTCAAACCAGCAATAGCACCCGTGGTCAAGCTAGCAATAAAGCTAGTACCTGCACCTTGCACTTGCGAAGCCGAGATGACAGCTGTTTGTGATGTGCTCAAAGCGCCCACCTGGGTGCTGGTCAAGGCACTCACTTGAGTGGTAGTCAAGGCTGCTACAGCCAAGTTATTGATAACCGCGACTTGAGCTGTGCTGAGTTTGACCAAGTCAGCCGTTTCAATGGCTTTGATCTGTGTAGCCGTCAGAGCAGCCACTTGGTTTGTACCCAAGCCCGCAGCTTGAGCTGTGGTCAGAGCGGCCACTTGTACGTTGGTCAGCTTGGCCACTTGTGCTGTGGTCATGCTGGCCACTTGTGCTGTGGTCATGCTGGCGATTTGATCGGCACTCAAGGCCTCGACAGCAGAAGCTGCCATGGCCGTGACTTGATCGGTCGTCAACTTCACCAAGTCAGCTGTTTCAAAACCTTTGACTTGAGTGGCTGTCAAGGCAGCCATTTGATCTGTGGTCAATTGTGAAGCTTGCGCCGTTGTCAACGCGCCCAATTGCGTTTGGGACAAAGCGGCCACAGCACCTGTGCTCAAAGCTTTGAGTTGGTCATTGCTCAACTTAGAAACTTGAGTGGTTGTCAAGCCCTTCACGGCAGAGGCACTCAAAGCCTCTACCTGGGTGGTGGTGAGCTTAGCCAAGTCTGACGTTTCAATGGCTGCGATCTGAACAGATGTCAAGGCAGACATTTGACCAGTGGTCAGTTTTTCAACTTGTCCGGTAGTCAAGGCAGCCACTTGGCCTGCACTCAAGGCTGCCACTGCCGCGTTAGAGATGGCTTGAATTTGGTCAGTACCCAACTTGACCAAATCAGCGGTTTCAATCGCCTTCACTTGCACAGCCGTCAAAGCTGCCATCTGGCCTGTGGTCAGATTACTGATTTGCGAGGTCGTCAAAGCACCTACTTGGCTAGCACTCAATCCGCCCAACTGGCTGGTCGTGAGGCTAGACACTTGGGTATTGCCCAAAGCCGCTACCTGCGCATTGGTCAATGCGCCCACTTGAGCGTTGGTCAATGCGGTGACCTGTGTGGTGGTCAAGCTGCCAATTTGTGCTGTGGTAATGGCTTTCAAGGCTGCATCACCCAACTTCTGAACTTGTGCAGTGGTCAACGCGGCTAAATCTGCTGTTTCCATCGAAGAAACTTGCAAGGCAGACAAAGTACCGACTTGTGTTGCAGTCAGGTTAGCTGTTTGCGCTGTCGTCAATGCAGCCACTTGCGCCGTGCTCATCGCTGCCACAGATGCATTGCTCAGTGCCTGCACCTGTGCAGTGGTCAACT
>ERZ650303.634-NODE-634-length-10790-cov-5.234187_pt1 | contig 10790 bp, 8 predicted proteins | sample MGYA00376239_ERZ650303 | MGnify/ENA primary metagenome ERZ650303 (study PRJEB26733, sample SAMN07839262) | wastewater metagenome | biome: small river; feature: stream; material: water | place: USA: North Carolina | collected 2016-04-05 ... | reverse complement strand
ACACCAGGTGAGTGCGGCCACCCTTACCCTGACGGCCTTCAAAGTTACGGTTCGAGGTTGATGCACAACGCTCCCCCGGTGCCAACTGGTCTGGGTTCATACCCAGACACATGGAGCATCCCGCGAAGCGCCATTCAGCACCGAACTCTTCAATGATCTTGTCCAAGCCTTCAGCTTCAGCTTCGAGACGAACACGAGCAGAACCAGGCACGACCATGACGCGAACGCCGTCTGCCTTCTTCTTACCCTTAATGATTTCTGCGAAAGTGCGAAGGTCTTCAATGCGGCTGTTGGTGCACGAACCCATAAACACGGCGTCCACAGGAACATCCTTGAGTTTGGTTCCGGGCTTGAGGTCCATGTATTCGAGCGCACGTTCAGCAGCTGTACGCTCGTTCGGATCAGAGAAATCTGAAGGCGATGGAACAACATCGCTGAGTGAAATTCCCTGGCCAGGGTTAGTTCCCCAGGTTACAAAAGGCTCCAGCGTATTGGCATCGAGGTTAACCTCGGCGTCGAAGACGGCACCCTCATCTGTGGGCAATGTCTTCCAGTATTCGACTGCAGCATCCCAGTCAGCACCCTGTGGTGCATGTGGGCGACCTTCGAGGTAGTCGAATGTAGTTTGGTCGGGAGCAACCATACCTGCACGAGCACCGGCCTCAATAGCCATGTTGCAGATGGTCATGCGACCTTCCATGGACAGTGCACGGATGGCTGAGCCACGGAACTCGAGAACATATCCCTGACCACCGTTAGCACCGATCTTGGCGATAACGGCAAGGATGATGTCTTTAGCTGACACTCCAGGCTTGAGGGTTCCCTCAACATTGATAGCCATGGTCTTGAACGGTTTCAAAGGCAGGGTCTGGGTTGCCAGAACGTGTTCAACCTCGCTGGTTCCAATACCGAAAGCCATGGCACCAAAAGCGCCGTGAGTGGAGGTGTGTGAGTCACCACAGACAACTGTGATGCCGGGCATGGTCAAACCAAGCTGAGGGCCAACAACGTGAACGATTCCCTGCTCGACATCACCGAGTGAGTGCAGGCGAACACCAAACTCTTCTGCATTGTTACGCAGGGTCTGGATTTGAACGCGACTGGTCTCATCTGCGATGGGCTTATCAATCGCGAGCGTAGGAGTGTTGTGATCCTCGGTAGCGATGGTCAAGTCCAAGCGGCGGACGGGGCGTCCAGCTTGGCGCAGGCCATCAAAAGCCTGTGGGCTGGTTACTTCGTGAACAAGGTGGAGGTCAATGTAGATCAGATCGGGGGTGCCGTCTTCACCCTTGACGACCAAGTGGTCGTCCCACACTTTTTCCGCGAGAGTTCTAGGTTTGTTCACCTTGTAATTCTACTTCGTGTGCGAAGCAGCTTCGTCAGAACGCATCTTGATCACGCTGGCGATGGTGGCAACTGCCATTGACGCAACGATGACGAGCAAAGATGTGCCTGTGCTGATCTCCGGAGCCCATTCAATCGACTGACCACCGTTGATAAAGGTCAATTCATTGGCGTGCATAGCGTGCAGGACCAACTTCACACCGATGAAGCCCAAAATGAAGGCAATTCCGTATTTGAGGTATTCGAGCTTGTCGAGCAACCCACCAAGCAGGAAGTAGAGCTGACGCAGACCCATCAAGGCGAAGATGTTGGCAGCGAAGACCAGGAACGGACTTGTTGTAATTCCGAAGATGGCCGGAATTGAGTCAAAAGCAAAGATGACATCGGTTATCGCAATCGTGATGAACACCACAATCATGGGGGTGAACATCTTCTTGCCGTTGAAGGTGGTGCGAATCTTCGCCCCATCGAATTCTGGCGACATGGTGATGCGCTTACGCAGGAAAGTAATCAGCTTTCCCTCGGTCTCTTCTTCGTCCTCGTGAGAACGGAATGCCTGGTGATAGGCGGTATAGAGCAGGAATGCGCCGAAGATGTAGAAGATCCAGGAGAAGTTTTCGATCAGAGCAGCGCCGAGAACAATAAAGATTCCGCGCAATACCAGCGCCATGATGATGCCGACCATGAGGACTTCTTGCTGGTATTTCTTTGGCACAGCAAAGCGGCTCATGATGATCACAAAGACGAACAAGTTATCGATGCTCAGGCTGTATTCGGTCAACCATCCTGCATAGAACTGGCTGGCGTGTTCAACATCGCCCAGGGCAAGAATTGCTCCACCGAATGCAACAGCAAGCAGAGCATAGAAACCAACCCAGAGCGCTGCTTCCTTCATCGAAGGAACGTGCGGACGCTTGAAAATAATGAGCAAATCCGCGATCAAAATCGCTGTCAAAACAACGAGAGATCCGATTTCAAACCACGCGGGGAGAGCACCATCCATAGTGGTTCAAGGCTACCGGTAAGAATGCTGAAAATTGGCTCAGAGTAAAGCAAAAACCCCCGCCAATTGGCGAGGGTTTTTGTCATTGTGACCCCAGCGGGATTCGAACCCGCGTTACCGCCGTGAGAGGGCGGCGTACTAGGCCGCTATACGATGGGGCCGAAGTACCTGTCAATAATGCCACAACACTGAGGTTGCGTCATAATCGCGACCAGATTTAGATAAAGATTCGCACCGCTGCAGGAACAACATCCACATTCACTGGAAGCTCCCACACGCGCTCACCATCGGCATAGGCAACAATGCCCGGAGCATCAATCGTGACCTGTGTGCACCGCTCAATGAGTACTTCTGGCTCCCCCACGTGAGTGCCGGCAAATACTCGAGGGAATAGCCTCAAGAACCTGAATTTAGAAAGCGGGCGTAAAACAAAAACGTCTAACAGCCCATCTCGCATGCTGGCATCAGGGGCAACTTTCATGCCTCCACCCATGCTGGTGTTATTCGCAACCGAAATCAGCATGGCTTTCTCACTGCGGGTTTTCCCGGACACAGTGAGTTGATACTCCACCGCCTGGAATGCAAAGAGTTCACGAAGAAGCGCCAGGGTGTATCGACTTTTACCTTTGGGCCAGGTCATGGCATTTGCTCGTTCGTTGACGACGGCGTCGAACCCGGCAGACAAGATGCTGGCAAACCAGCGAACAGTGCTGCCATCAGTACTTGTAATACGCCCCAGATCTAGACGTTCTGGCTCTCTGAGGAGAGACTGCAGCAGATGATCGATAGAGGCAGTGATATCCCCCACTGGGATACCAATGCCACGCGCTAAGTCATTTCCAGTACCAGCAGGAACCACCGCAAAAGGGATAGAGGTTTGTGCAACTGCATTGACTGCCAGAGAAACCATGCCATCTCCCCCAACAACCACAAGGGCATCGGGGGTTAGTGCTAATGCACGATTAACCATTCCTTTCAGGAGGTCAAAGCTCTCGGCACGAAGTGCGGTGACGGTGAAACCTGCCTGCTCCAGTTTCGAGACGGTGAGTTCACCAGCAGAAACGTTCTTCCCAAAAGACGCGCTGGGGTTGATGGCCACAACGATGTGGCGAGAGGAATTACTCACTTGATGATTATGGCGGTTAAACGACAGAATGCCTGCCCTATTGGGCAGGCATTCTGGGTGTGAAGAGCTAAGCCTTCTTGCGACCAAACAGTGGGCCGTAGGTCAGACCAGCGATCAGACCACCCGCGATTGGAGCAACGATGAATACCCAGAGCTGGCTCATTGCCAATGGACCACCGTAGATTGCGGTTGCCAATGAACGTGCAGGGTTGAACGAACCACCGGAGATAGGCACTGCGATGATGTTCAGAACCACGAGGGTGAAACCGATTGCGATGGGAGCAAAACCAGCTGGGTTCAGCTTGTCAGTAGCACCCTGGATAACCCACACGAGGATAGCGGTTGCAATTACTTCCATGATGATGACAGCGGTGAGGTTGAAGCCCATTGGAGATGCTTCGCCATAACCGGTGGATGCAAAACCGTGAGAAACTGCGTTCTCCAGGAAGCCAGGCATACCGCCAGCTGCGACCTGGTAAACGGCGGTAGCACCGAGGACACCACCAATAACCTGAGCGATGATGTAAGGAACAACGTCCTTCCATGCGAACTTGCCAGCAGAAGCCAGACCGATCGACACTGCAGGGTTGAAGTGACCGCCGGATACGCCACCAACGGTGTACGCACCAACCATGACGGCAAGACCAAGAGCGAATGCAACACCGAGGAAGCCTGCGCCGTTCGGGTTGGTCTCGCCAGCACCCTGGAAAGCGGTTGCGAAGCTAGCAGCGCTCACAACAGCGAATACGAGGAGGAAAGTTCCCCAGACCTCAGCAAGAAGTCGGTTAATAAGTTTTGGTGATGAGTCAGCCATGAGAGGCTTCCCCTTTCTGTGCATATGAGGAGCACACCAATTGGCGAGCCCATGTTCGTCTCACGCACAAGGTTACGCTCGTGAACTACACACTTCGGGGAATTTCGCCCGTATGGCGGGATTCAGATTAAACGAGAAAACCCTCGCTATTGCGAGGGTTTTGCTTGCTGGGGTACCTGGACTCGAACCAAGAACAAAGGTACCAGAAACCTCCGTGTTGCCAATTACACCATACCCCACCGGGTCCTAGCAGAGCTCGGAACCGACTCCCTAGCCTAACCCACGAGGGGCAGACTCAACAAACTCAGCCGCGGTTAACGTTCGTTGAAACGAACCAGGCGGTTGATGGTGTCCTGCTTGCCCAGAATTTCCATGGATTCAAACAGTGGAGGTGAAATTCGTCGACCCGATATCGCGGTGCGAAGGGGGCCAAAAGCATTACGTGGCTTGAGCTCGAGGCCCTCGATGAGGGTCTCGTTCAACGCCGCCTGAATGCGGTCGTGGGTGAATTCTGCTTCTGGAATGAGTTCGAGCGCACCGACAGATGCCGCCACAATCTCGCCAGAGTTCTCAGGAAGTCCCTTGAGTGCATCCTCTGCATAGGTGATTTGTGTAGCAGGGGTGAACAGGAACTCGAGTAGCTCGGGAGCTTCGCTCAGCACGTTCATACGTGTCTGAACCAGAGGCGCTGCCGCTGCAAGGATCTCGAGCTGGTCATCGGTTGGGTTATTCGAGAGAACATTACCCGCCTGCAGATAAGGAATCATGCGGGCAGTGAAATCTTCCACCGTGAGCAAACGAATGTGATCAGCGTTGATGGAGTCAGCCTTCTTCTGATCAAAACGTGCTGGGTTGGGGTTCACGTTCACCACGTCGAAAGCCTTCACCATTTCTTGAATGGTAAACACGTCGCGGTCGTGAGTCAACGACCATCCCAACAGGGCGAGGTAGTTGATCAAACCTTCAGGGATGAAGCCACGGTCACGGTGGTGGAACAGGTTAGCTTCGGGGTCACGCTTAGAGAGCTTCTTGTTACCTTCACCCATGACATAGGGAAGGTGGCCAAAGCGTGGAATGTGAGTGGTGAATCCTGCATCAATGAGTGCGTGATAGAGCGCAATCTGGCGTGGGGTTGATGACAAGAGGTCTTCTCCACGCAGCACGTGAGTGACCTGCATGATGGCATCATCAACAGGGTTGACCAGGGTGTAGAGCGGGTCACCGTTTGGGCGAACCACGACGAAGTCGGGGAACGAACCGGCAGGGAAGGTAATCTCGCCACGTACCAGGTCGTCAAAGGTGATGTCTTCATCAGGAACGCGCACACGCAAAGCCGGCTGGCGTCCTTCTGCACGATAGGCGGCCTTCTGCTCTTCGGTCAGGTCACGATCGAAGTTGTCGTAGCCCACCTTGGGATCTTTACCGGCAGCAATGTTGCGCGCTTCGATCTCTTCAGGAGTGGAGAAACTTTCATACACGCGACCAGTGGCCTTGAGCTTCTCAATGACCTCTTTGTAGATGTCCGAGCGCTGAGATTGACGGTAGGGGCCGTGTGGTCCACCCACGTTGATACCTTCGTCCCAGTCCAGGTTCAACCAGGTGAGTGCGTCGATGATCTGCTCGTAGCTCTCCTCAGAGTCGCGAGCGGCATCTGTGTCCTCAATGCGGAAGATGAACTTTCCACCGGTGTGACGTGCATATGCCCAGTTGAACAGGGCCGTGCGAACCAGTCCAACGTGAGGAGTTCCGGTCGGTGATGGGCAGAAGCGCACGCGAACGTCGCTCCCCGTTGCCGTGGAGAAGGGGTAATTCGTTGTCATGCGTCGAGCCTGGTCATCCATCCGTGGCGGTCTGGGAGGCGACCGTATTGAATATCGGTGAGTTCCTTGCGCAGGCTCATGGTGAGTTCACCCGCAGGAGCATTGGGGTCACCCACAGCGAGGCCGTTAGCGCCGAGCAACTGACCAATAGGAGTGATTACAGCAGCAGTTCCACAGGCAAATACTTCGGTGATCTGGCCGGAGGCAACGCCTTCCTTCCACTCGGAGATAGGAACGGTGCGCTCCTCCACCTCGAGGCCACGGTCTTTCGCCAAGGTGATGATGGACTCGCGAGTGATGCCTTCAAGGATGGTTCCAGTGAGCTTGGGAGTCACGATCTTGCCGTCCTTGTGGACGAAGAAGACGTTCATGCCACCGAGCTCTTCCACGTTGGTGTGGGTTTCTGAGTCGAGGAAAAGTACCTGAGCACAACCGTTCTCATAAGCCTCAACCTGGGCAAGAAGAGAGGATGCGTAGTTTCCGCCACACTTGGCAGAGCCGGTTCCACCCTTACCTGCACGTGAGTATTCAGTGGTGAGCCAGATCTTCACTGGAGCAACACCCTGTGCGAAATAGGCACCGGCTGGAGAAGCAATCAGGTAGTAGCCGACCTTGTGAGCTGCACGAACACCGAGGAAGGTTTCGTTCGCAATCATGAAAGGACGGAAATACAGGCTGGTTTCTGGTGCGGAAGGAACCCACTTGCCATCGACCGAAATGAGCTGCTTGAGAGATTCAATAAAGTCAGCCACAGAAAGCTCTGGAAGCGCCATGCGGCGGGCAGATCGCTGCAAACGCAGGGCGTTAGCCTCTGGGCGGAAAGTCCAGATGGAGTCATCTGCGTGACGGTATGCCTTGAGTCCTTCAAAGATTTCTTGGCCATAGTGCAGCACCGATGCAGCAGGGTCCAAGGTAAGGGGGCCATAGGGCTGTACGTGTGCGCTGTGCCAACCCTGCTCCACGCTCCAATCAATGGAGACCATGTGGTCAGTGAAGTGCTTACCAAACCCAGGATCGGCGAGGATTTCCTCACGCGCAGCTTCTGCACGTGCAGAAGTCGAAGGGGTCAGTGCGAAGTTCAGTGGAAACGTCGATGTTTCGTTACTCATGATCTTCCTTACTTCTCAGACAGACGGGCGACGATAGCGTCGCCAATGTCACTGGTTGAACGGGTGGTGGTGCCACGGGCGGCGAGGTCTGCAGCTACTGCATCATTGATGCGAGCTGCGGCCTCGGCATAGCCGAAGTGCTCGAGAAGCATGCCCACGGACAGGATTGCTGCAGTGGGGTCTGCCTTCTGCTGACCAGCAATGTCGGGAGCAGATCCGTGTACTGGCTCAAACATGCTGGGGAATGCATTGGTGGGGTTGATGTTTCCACTTGCTGCCAGACCAATCCCGCCACTGATTGCTGCAGCAAGGTCAGTGAGGATGTCGCCAAACAGGTTGTCGGTGACAATCACATCAAAGCGTGCAGGGTCGGTGACGAAGAAAATGGTCGCTGCATCGATGTGCAGGTAGTCCACCGTGACTTGAGGATATTCAGCTGCCACCTTGTTGACGATGCGGCTCCAGAGCGAACCAGCGTTGACCAAAACGTTGGTCTTGTGAACCAAGGTGAGCTTCTTACGCTCACGCTTGGCAGCGAGCTCGAAGCCGTAGCGAACCAGTCGCTCAACGCCGTGAGCGGTGTTCACGGAGAGTTCGTTCGCGATTTCAAACTCGGTGCCCTGGCGAAGTGCACCACCGTTACCCACGTAAGGACCTTCGGTGCCTTCACGCACCACAACAAAATCCACATCGCCTGGGTTAGCCAGTGGGCTGGTCACGCCAGGGAAGATGGTGGTTGGGCGCAGGTTGACGTAGTGGTCCAGGCTAAAGCGCAGCTTCAGCAGAAGACCACGTTCAATGATGCCGGCAGGGATGCGAGGATCTCCTGGCTTACCGCCTACAGCACCAAGCAGGATTGCCTCATGCGATGCAATGGCGGCAAGGTCTTCGTCACTGAGTACATCGCCAGTGGCGAGGTAGCGGTCAGCACCGAGAGAGAAGTGAGTCTTTTCCACCACAAGATCTGCAGAAGGTGCCACCACGTCGAGAACCTTCACAGCTTCAGCAATGACCTCGGGGCCAATGCCATCACCAGGGATGACTGCGAGCTTGAGTGTGCGCGACATGATGTTCCTTATGTGTTAATTCTTATTCGGTGATGTCTACTTCGAGCATGACATCTGCGTCGATAGCCTTACGAACCTTCTCCAGCAGTGCTGCGGGAACTGGCGAGTCAACTGTGAGTACTGAGAGAGCCTTACCACCGAGGTTTTGGCGAGCAATCTGCATACCGGCAATGTTGATCTTGGCATCGCCGAATTCCTTGCCGTAGACGGCAACGATTCCGGGACGGTCGATGTACTGCATCACGATGAGGTGGTCATCGATAGGGACATCAACTTCGTAGCCGTTGATCTCAACAACCTTCTCAACCTGCTTGATACCGGCCAAGGTTCCGGAGACAGAGATCTGAGTTCCGTCACTCAGTGCACCACGCAAGGTCAGCATGGTGCGGTATTCAGGAGATTCTTCTTCACTGAGTGAGCGAACCACAATGCCACGCTGTTCAGCAAGAAGTGGAGCGTTGACGTAGGAGACGCTTTCGCTCACCACGTTGGTGAAGATTCCCTTGAGCGCAGCAAGCTTGAGTACCGAGGTGTCGAACTGGGTGATTTCACCACGAACTTCAACATCCACTGAGGTTAGTGGGCTGGTGTGGGCAAGGCCTGAGAAAACCTGACCAAGCTTTTCCACCAGAGGAATTGCTGGGCGAACGTAAGGGTCGATCACACCACCGGCAACGTTCACTGCATCAGGAACGAGCTCGCCGCCGAGTGCCAGGCGTACGGACTTCGCAACAGAGATACCAGCCTTCTCCTGTGCTTCATCAGTCGATGCACCGAGGTGAGGAGTGGTGATTACGTTGGGCAGGCCCAGCAGTGGTGAACCAGTGGGAGGTTCAGAGACGAACACATCCAGACCAGCACCTGCAATGACGTTGTTGGTGAGTGCCTCGAAGAGTGCCTCTTCGTCGATGAGGCCACCACGCGCCACGTTAATCACATAAGCAGTGGGCTTCATTGCAGCAAGCTGTGCCTTGCCGATCATGCCGGTGGTTTCAGGAGTTTTGGGCATGTGAATGGTGATGAAGTCTGAGGTCTCAATGAGTTCTTCAAGAGTCAACAGTTGAACACCGAGCTGCTGTGCACGTGCAGAGGTGACGTAGGGGTCGTAGGCAACAACCTTCGTACCAAACGCCTTCATACGCTCAGCAATGAGTGCACCAATACGACCCAAGCCAATGATTCCGATGGTCTTCTCAAAAAGTTCGGTACCGGTGTAAGCGCTGCGCTTCCACTTGCCTTCAGCAAGTGCTGAGTGAGCTGCAGGAATGTGGCGAGCAAGGCTGAGGATGTGACCACAGGTCAGCTCTGCGGCAGAGATGATGTTGGAGGTGGGTGCGTTAACCACCATGACACCGGCAGCGGTAGCTGCCTTGATGTCCACGTTGTCCAGGCCCACACCCGCACGAGCAATGACCTTGAGGTTAGGTGCAGCAGCAAGAACTTCTGCATCAACCTGTGTTGCCGAGCGAACCAAGATGGCGTTAGCAGAGTGCACTGCTTCGAGCAGTGCAGGACGGTCAGTACCGTCCACGACGCGCACGTCGAAATCGGGGCCCAGAGCCTCGATAGTGGCGGGAGAAAGTTCTTCAGCGATCAGTACGACGGGCTTAGTCACGAGTATGAATTTCCTTGGGTTGTGTATGCGCTCGGAAGGTTCAAGTCTACCCGAGCGGTTTGGGGCTGTTTTGCGCTAATTCACGCTGAAAATGAGGAAAGCATTGGTCCCCAGAGCCAGGTCAACCCCGACAACTGCAGACACGGACAATGCCACGATGTAGATCACGAGTGCAGGCATGATTCTCATCTTGCGACTGAACCAGAGGGCGCCGAAAAAGAGAACCAGCGGTGCAATGATTCCGAAGATCACGGCAAACCAGCCAAAGGCACTGAGTCCAATTCCCAAGCTGAGGCTTTGTGACATCACTCCCACAAAGTTGCCGATGCCTTCCCAGACGTCATAGGCAAACAACAGTGCAAACACTGCTGCCAAAATCCATGCACCTACCGAGCGCTTTAATTTCTCATTCATGACTACCCCGCCCAGGTGACATAGGGCCACGGAATCAGTACAAGAGCACCCACCAGCAAGAAGAGCATGCGCGTGGAAACTTTCTTGTCTTTTCCGAGGTAGAGAACTGCGCCAAACCAGATGGCAGGAGAAGCGACTGAGAGCCACAGACCGAACTGGAACATCGCGTTGCCGAGAGCATCTGCAATCTGGGTGGGATTACGCAGTGCCGTGATCAGCCAGGCCACTGAGTAGAGCAGATAGATTCCGCCAAAAATACCGAAACCAATCAGAGCCGCAGAGCTCAAGCCTGCAGGTGAGTCATCAGGACTTGGGTGATCTTTCGAAGTCGTGGACTTCTTAACAGAAGAAGCGCCACCCGCTTCACGCTTCGCACTCGCAGGAGAGCCAGTGGTCAGGCGATCTTCGTCGCCTGCCCAACTCAGGGCATCTTCTTCTGGAGTACTCATACGTGACGCGCGTGGCGCATCCTCTCGTT
>ERZ650303.632-NODE-632-length-10799-cov-4.955882_pt1 | contig 10799 bp, 9 predicted proteins | sample MGYA00376239_ERZ650303 | MGnify/ENA primary metagenome ERZ650303 (study PRJEB26733, sample SAMN07839262) | wastewater metagenome | biome: small river; feature: stream; material: water | place: USA: North Carolina | collected 2016-04-05 ... | reverse complement strand
CGATCTCTGCAACTTCTACGGCTTTGCTTGTTGCATACCACCACCTACAACATGTCATCTACGGATTTTGGATCTGATTTATTTCTTGACACCTTTTCGGCTCAGCCCTAAAATTCTGCGTCCTCATATTGTATGAGGCCGTTTTATTACGTGTTTACGAAGCAAAAGCTAAATCCCAGGAGCTATTTAATGGCAACAGTTAACCAGCTGGTTCGCAAACCACGCGTACGCAAAGTTGCAAAGAGCAACGTGCCTGCGCTGGAAGCCTGCCCGCAGAAACGTGGCGTATGTACTCGTGTATATACCACCACTTCTAAAAAACCAAACTCCGCACTGCGTAAAGTATGCCGTGTACGTCTGACCAACGGCTTCGAAGTCACCTCCTACATCGGTGGTGAAGGTCACAACCTGCAAGAGCACTCGATCGTCCTGGTTCGGGGTGGTCGTGTTGTTGTACAGCGCCGCCTTGATGGTGTCGCTGTCGAGGTCCATCGCGGTCGTGTTGCCGAGGACGTCCGCGAGCATCTGCCGGAACGCCTTGCTGTTGCTCCATGCCATGGGTCAGTCCTCCGTCGTGATGATGGTGGCGTCGAACGCCTGGGCCCCGGCACCCGCCGACGACCCCCCTGGGATGGCCGGCTCAGCGGCGACCGCGACGACCATCTGCTCGCGCTCCGCGATCTCCCGGTCCCAGCGGTCGAGGGTGGCCTGCGAGGAGGCCAGGTTCGCCTCGATGGCCGCACGCTGCTCGACGGCCTTCGCGGTCAGAGCCTCGTGCGACGCGACCGCGAGAGCCCGCTGCTCACGCGCCCACACGACGGCGAGCTCCGCGGCCTCCTGCGGCGTCTGGTGCCTGTTCGGCGTGTAGGGCAGGGTGGACATGGTCACACTCCGATCAGGGCTGTGGGGGCCAGGACGGTGCAGTCCTCGCCGTTGTCGCGGATGGTCTGGACCGACATGATCGCGCGACCGTTCTCGTCCTTCTGCGCGAGCTGCGTCTTCCCCTCGTAGTCCTCACGGACCCGGATCTGGTGGTGGCCCTTCGTCCCGACGGGCAGCATCGGCACCTCGAGCCCCTTGAGGCCAGCGCAGATGTGCATGCGGGTGTGGGGACCAGCGACACGGGTGCGATCGCGTGCGACACACGACGGGCACCACCAGTCGGTGGGCGGCACCTCGAGCATGGTCGGCTTCACGTCAGACCCCGAGGGCGTACACGTTGAGGGTGAACGACGGAGTCGTCCCACCGATGGTGACCGCTGCGCGCAGGAGACGCGGGACGGGGATGTTCGCGGACTTGCTCGCCGTGACGGGGAGGCCGGGACCGGCCCAGCACGTCTGGTTCCCGGCGGCGGTGAGGTTCGCGGTGATCGCGTTGGTGGCGTCGAGGTCGATCCAGGTCGTCCCGCCGTCGGGGGAAAACTGGAGCTTCGCGTTGCACGTCGGCGAGGTGCCGGACGCGGCAGATGCGACGACGCACAGACCGACGTAGTCGCCGTCGTCGTTCACCCACGAGTCGGTGTTGAACGACGCGGTACGGACGCCGGGGGCGGCAAGGCCGACGGTGAGTGCGCGGATGGTGTTCTGGTGCGGCATGGGGGCTCCCCTGGGTGAGGCCTGCGACGGACCCCCACCCGATCTAGGTCCTAGATCGGGTGGGGGTCACGGTCACGGAACGAGCGTCGTGACGGCGGTGGCCTCGGCGCGGAACCGCGCGAAGTCACCCAGGAAGTACCAGCCGACCGACGCGAACCGGCGGAGCCGGTCGACGACGGGGGCGACGACGACCTGCGGGGCACCGAAGCCCGCGGCCTCGGACATGCCGAGGGCGAGGCCCTCGTTGCCCAGGGCGACGCACTGGTAGGTGCCGAGACCCGGGGTGTTGGCGACCTGGATGTCGAAGCCCTCGTAGGTACCGACGTACCCGTTGAGGACCGACCCCGAACCGCCACCAGCCGGGTTCTGGTTGATCTGCCAGTAGCGCCAGCCGTCAGCCGCCGCCTCCTTGCGGAGCAGCGTCTCGGCCTGCGGCGTCATCACGATGCGGTGCAGGCCGTTGGCGAAGGGCTCGACGTCCTGCGCCTTGAAGTACTCGCTGATGCCACGCAGGGCGTTCGACGGCAGACCCGAGGACGCCGTCACGGCGTTCGGGACACCACCGGCAGCGCCGGTCTTCGTGATGCCGCCGGCTGCGAGCAGGATGGCCAGGGCGCGGCGGTCGAGCGTGCCCGCCATGTTGCGGCCCACGCGCTCGGCAGCGACCGGGTCGACGGGCACCATCGTGGTCCCACGCAGGAGCGCGGTGGTCGTGATCACACGACCCCACTCCTGGAGGATGATGTTGCTCTTGTACGACTTGATCCGGGCCGGGGTGACGTCGTACTCCTCGTTGATGAGCGCGAGGGCCGGGTCGTCGTCGAGGTCGTCGATCAGGTTGAGCTGGATGACAGCGCCCTGGTGCGACTGCTCGGTGGGACGGACGGTCGCGGCGTCGGCGAACGCGATGCGACGGCGCAGGTTCTTGTACGCCATCAGGTTGTACGCGGTCGTGACGAGCGACTGGAGCGAGTCGGTGCCGGTGGGCAGACCCGCGGTGCGGGAGCCGACGCGGTTGAGTCCGAACGTGCCAGTCAGCGACGCCTGGTCGTCAGCGGTCAGCGGGGAGACGTTGTTCGCCGCCGGCATGGTGAGCGGGTTGTCGGGGACAGCCATGACTTTCACCTCACGTTTCGTGAGAGGGCCGTGCGGGGACGGCAGTTGACAGGTGGAGGACGCACCCGAGGGTGCGGAGGTGCTTCACGCCCGAAGGCGGTACTCATTCCACGGACACGAGGTCCGGCAACTGCTTCCCTGAGCTCACCCCCCGCTCTCGCGGGGGGGCCGAGTTCGGCTTGGGTCAGAACATAGCACCGGCCCCCACCCTGTGTCCTGGACAGGGTGGGGGCCGGGCGTGTCGGTCTAGGTCCTAGACCGGTGTTCAGCCGCGGATGCGACCGTCGTACGCGAGCGGCACGCCCTGGGCGGCGAGGGAGTCCATGAGGGCCCGCTCACCGCCCTGCTGGAACGCCTGCTCGATGATGGTGGACGGGTCCACCGGTGGCGGGGCCGCACCGGTCGCTGCCGCTGCCGCGCGCTGCTGCGCGTCGAGCGCCGCCTGGACCGCCGGATCCGGGGACGGCTCACCGGCAGCCGGGGCACCAGGGGCCGCTGCCGGGTCCGGCGCGGGCGGGGTCTGCTCGGCGGCGAGGTAGCCACGGGCCTGCGCCGCCGCAGCAATGTCCTCCGGCGTCAGCTTCCCGTCGTACGCCTTCACGAAGTCCGCGATCCGCGGGTCCTTCGTCGGGTCCACGCCCGCCTTGTAGAACGCGAGCTCCCGCTCGGCGTTGTCGGCGCGGGTCTTCTCCTCGAGCGCGCGCTTGTCCGCGAGTCGCTTCGCGGCCCAGTCGGCGTTGGTCGGCTGGTAGCCGGTCCCGCCGTTGGCGCTGTCGTCGTAGAACTCGCCTGTCTCGGGGTCGTACGGCATGGTGCTCTCCCTGTTCTGTGCTGGGACGGGGCGTCCCGGGGTGTCTACCTGGACGTCGACCCTAGACCCGAGATCCCCTTCTGCGACTCAGCCGCGCCACCGCCGGCTGCGAACGCTCCCTGGCGGGCTCGGCGTACGCGGGTGGTCTCAGCCTGCGCGGCCTGGTTGCCGAACGCGGCAGCGGTTGCCGTGTCCGTCCCGACGGTGTCTCCCGCGCCGTAGGTGAGGGCCTTGTCGTTGGCGACCTGGCGGAAGCCCTGCTGGGCCTGCTCGAAGGTGACGCCCTGCTGCGCGAGCCGTTCGGCGGTGGCCTGGTCGGTGGCGATGCCCTGCTGGATGGATGCGCCCGCGATCTGCGCGGCCTGGAACTGCTGCTGGAGGATCGGCAGCGCCTTGTCCGGGTCCATGTAGTACGCGGTGAGGGCCTGCTGCGTGCCACCGACGCCGTACATCTGCTCCAGTGCGGAACGCACCTCCGCCGGGGCGTTGTACGCGGCCTCCCGGTTGATGACCATGCGCTGCTCGAGCTCGCGCCCGGACACGTCGCTGATCATCATGCGCGCGAGGTAGTCGCGGTCCTCGAACATCGCCGTCGGCAGGCCGTACGTGTGGGCCAGGTCGATCGCGTCGTTCTCGTACTGCCGGTACTGCTCGACGCTGATGCCGCGACCGTTCTGCCGCAGCGTCTCGTACGCGGGGAACCTGGCCTTGAACGCCTCCTGCTTCGGCAGCTCCACCGTCAGTTGGCCACGGACGAATTGGTTGATGTCCTCGCTGCCCGACGTGGTGTACAGGGTCCACGCCCAGTCCCCGAGGGAACCGAGGCCGTAGTCCTCGAGGAACGACTGGATGATCTGGCGCGCGGTCAGAGCCACGTCACCCTCCCTGGAACATCGACTGAAGCCCGGCGACCATCTGGTACGCCTGCGACTGTGCGGCCTCCGACGAGTCCCACCCGTACTGGGAGTCGGTGCGGACCTTCGTACGCCAGTCCGGCAGCGTCAGACCGGCGGTGAGCGCGGCCTGCCACTTCGGGTCGGTGGCGAGCATCTGCCCCTTCGGGATCCCCAGTTCCTGCGACGCGATCTGCGCGTACGGGTCGAGGATGTCCTGCACCGTCTGGCCGGCGTCGATGTCGTCGGCGAACGCGGAGAACTGCTTCTTCGCCCACGCCTTGTACGTCTCCGCGATGGCGTTGACGTCGGCGGTCCCGTTCAGCACGGACAGGGTCTGCTTGGCGAGGGTGTCGTCACCGAGCGGGTACCCGTACTGGGCGGCGGTCGCCTTGAGCTGCCCGATGGTCGACGCTGCCCCGCCCTTCTCGTCGGCGAGGGACTTGTTCTTCCCCTCCGCGAGGTACTGGTTGTGCCACGTCGCTGCAAGTGTCGCCTGGACCTCGTCCTCGGTGGCCCCGTTGCGGACCATCGTCTGCGCGGTCTTGAGCAGCCACGTCTGCGTCGCGTTGATGCCGAGCGCAGCGGCCTGCTCCTTGAGCGTCGCCATGCGCGCAGCGACCTGACGCTCCTTCTCCGCCGGGTTCTGCGCGGCGAGGATGTCGTAGTTGCGCTGCGTCTCCGACCGCTGCTTCCACCACTTCGTGTTGCGGATCGCAGCCTGGAAGTTCGCCACGTCCCAGTTCTGCTTCTTCGCCTTCTCGAGCAGCTTCGACAGTTCGCTGTTGGACGCGAAGAAGTTCATCGCGTACCCGTAGCGGGCCGCGAGTTCCTGCTGCGTCGGCGGCTTCTTCGGCTTGCCCGCCATCACATGCCTGCCAGGGCGTTCATGTACTCCATGGTCTGTCGCGCTCCCAGTTCCTTCTGCAGGTCGGTGGTCACGTACTTGTTCGCCGTGTCACCCGGGTCCACGTTGGCGTCCTTCACCACCGAGGTCGACGACGCACCGTTGGCCGAGTAGTGCGTGTGCGTGATGGTGGGGTTCTTCCGCTCCTTGCCGTTGAGGAGCCGCACGTACGCGGCGATCTCCGCCTTCGACGGGTCACGTCCGAGTTCCTGCTGGAGGTACGTGCGGAGCAGTTCACCACCCTTGGCCAGCGAAGTGATCGAGAAGACCTTCTGCGTGGTGTCACGCGGAGCCGCCGCCCCACCACCGGTCGGGTAGCCGGTGGTGGCGTCGTAGCCGAGAGCCTTCATGTTCTGCTCCCACATGCCACGCATCGTCTCGACGGACTGACCCATCGAGTTCGCCTCGGCCATCTGCTGGTACATCGCGGCCTGCGTCTTGTCGTCCCACGTCCCCATCAGGTACGAGCCCTGCTTGAGCAGACCGCGACGCTCAAAGAACCGCTGCCACTTCTTCACGCCCTGCGTGTCCAGGCGCGCGTTGAGCGCGTACCGCTGCGCCGACGCGTTCGACGCCAGGTACTTCGGGTTCACCACGACCGGGGTCCGCGTCACCTCGACACCGGTCTGACGGCCCACGTCGAGGATCTTCTCGTCACGGGTCATGGGCCGCGCGTACGTCGGTGTGCTCGTGTTCGTCCACTGCCCGGTGGGGAACGGGTCGAGACCGGACTGGTTGCGGCCCAGGTCCTCCTTCACCGACGGCAGCGTGATCATCTGCGGTGCCTCCGCAGCCGACTTCGGGTCGGGCATCCGCAGCTTCGTCATGTCCTCGACGACCTTCACGCGCATGTCGCTGATCTGCTTGCGGAGACGCGCGCGCAGCATCGCGTCACGCCTGCGGGCCTCCTCCATGCGAGCAGCCGGCGACAGGGCGGGGCGACCGGCGGAGGCGACGGCGGCATTCTGGTTGGTCTGCGCTCCCCAGTTCACGCCGCCAGCGGGCTGCCCGAACGCGTTGAGGGGCTCCTCGGTGGGCGTGTACGGCGACAAGCGGGGGATCTCCCGTCCGAGCATGTCGTACTGCGGGCCCTGGTCGAAGCCGCTGGGGGCCTTGCCGAAGTTCCGCTCGAACCACGTCGCGGGGATGGACGGCATCAGTTCTCCTCGGTGACGGACATGAGCACGTCGATGACTCCAGCGGCTGCGGGGTCCTGCTTCATCAGGTCCTCGAGCGTGGTGTGGAGTTCGTCGCGCCACAGTGCGGCCTTCTTCCCCGTGAGTGTGGCACGGGGGTCCTTCGCGTACTCACGGTACGAGGCGAGTGTCGTGTCGTACGCCGACAGCGCCACCGCCGCCGTCCCCGTCGAGGGGATCTGCGCGGCGACGGGGGAGGTCACCGCGTCCCGGATCCCCTGGAGCAGGTTGTCGTAGTAGTTCGGGTCGAACGTGCGCGGCGGCACCTTCCCACCGAACCGGTCGAGCACCGCGGCCTTGCCCTCCGCCAACTGGTCGGCGTCCCACTGCCCGGAGTCGGCGGCACGGTAGAGCTCGGCCATCTGGAGCCGGTAGAGCAGGCCCAGGGCGACGTCCTGCTTCTCCGAGTACGACAGGTCGCGGCGTGAGCCGTTGGCGCGCTGCCACGCCAGGGTGATCGGGGACGGGTCGCCGGGGAACATCAGCGCCAGGGCGTCGTCACCGATGCGGGACGCCTCGTCGGGGTTGGCGAGCATGAACTTGTACGCCCCGTCGGACAGCGGCTTCGTGCCGGACGCGGACGACAGGATCGCGGCGAGGCCCTTCTCGCCGTACTGCTCGACGAGGTTGATGATGGCCTGGTCGTTGCCGTTCATGTCGGCCTGCTCGCGGTACTGCTGGGACACGGTGGCGATCGGCATGAGGTCGCCGGCCTTGTCCTTCGTCGACCACTCGGGGATGGGGGAGGCGGGGAGGATGAACGATCCCATCCCTCGGAAGAACGACGCGAGGCGTGCGACGGTGTCGGCGTCCTGGAACCACCGCTTCTGGTTGATGGGGTCGGTGAGGTCGCCGTAGTCGTTGCGGGATGCGGTGGCGATCAGTGCGCCCTTCTGCTGCGCGCGCCGGAACTCCTCACCGCCGCCCTGGATGAACCCGGCTCCGAACACGGCGTACTTCACCCACGCGGGTACGACGGACTCGACGGTGCCCGTCGCGGGGTCGGGCTCACCGAACGGGAACGCCATCGCGCGGATCAGGTCAGCGACCGGGCCGGGCTTGTCGGTCAGGCCCGACGCTCCGACAGCGGACACGGCGACCGGCCCGAGACCGGGCAGCGGGTTGTCGCCGGAGAAGGCGAGGTTCAGCGACGACACGGGGGCGGAGAACGACATCTGCGTGTCCTGCGTGGACAGCATCAGCCCCGACAGCGGGGACGCCGCCATCGGGTACTTGAACTGCAACTGGCCCTGCTCGTTGCGGAAGAAGAACCCCTGCGTGTCGTCGTAGCGGACGTCACCGAACGGGTCGACCGCGTTGTACGCGTCGTAGACCGCGTTGGACCCCTCTTGCTGGAGAGCGGTCATTGCCTTCCCGAACTTGTAGACCTGCTCGGGGTGCGCGGCGGCGAGCTTTGTCCACGTCTTCATCGTGTTGCCCCACGCCTGACCGAACGGGAACACCAGGCGCATCTGGTGCCACGTCGCGTTGCGGGTGCGCGCGTCGTAGAACAGGCCCTTGACGTGCTCGCCGGCCTTCTTCCCTGCGATGGCGTGGATGTCCTCAGCGACGAGGGGCCCGTCGCCCTTGGCGTCCTTGAGGATCTTGTGGACCGGGGAGCGTCGGGGGAGGACGTCCTTGGCGATGGTCCGCATGCGCTCGAGGGATTCAGCGTCGAGGAGGTGCGCGCGCTTCGCGGCCTCGTCCCAGTACGCGTACTTCCACTCCGGGCCCAACGCCGCGGTGCGCTCCATGGATCCGGCGTAGGAGAAGAACCAGTCGACGGCGTTCGGGTTCTCCTTGAACTTCGAGTCGCTGATCGACCAGGGGGCCTTGATCTGGTGGCCCTCGGGGATGTGGTCGGCGAAGTGGTTCCCCAGCACTCGCGCGAGGGTGTCGTAGTCGGTGTTGTCGGAGTACATCAGCGGCCCGAGACGACGACCGGAGGTCTCCCACACCTTCTCCCCGTCGGCGTTCTTGAGGACCCCGGTGCGGATGAACTCGCGGATCTGCGGCTGCCCGGCGGCGAACTCATCGATGCGCGCCTGCACGGAGCCGACGGGCCCGTACAGGTAGTCGCGCAGCGCCTGCTCGTCGTCGAACAGCGCGGCCTGGTCCTCCTTGTAGTGCTTGCCCCAGTACTTCCGCAGTTGCACGCCCTCGGGGTGGTTGAACAGCCAGTCCATGACTACGTCGCGCTCATCAACGGGACCGAGGGCCTTCGCCCGCTTCACGGCCTCGTCGAGGGACTTCTCGTACGCGCCGGACACGATGCGGCCCTGGTTCGAGGCGCGCAGCGACATGAGCTGGTGCGCCCACGCGGAGTGGAAGCCGGTGTCTCCGGGCTTCACCATGCGAACCCCGTCGTGGACGGAGTGGCGGGCGATGCGGGAGTCGAGGAGGAACGAGTTGTCGAGCATCGTCCCGAGGTACGCCTCGTGAACGTCCATGAGGGCACGCTCGTCGGTCTTGCTGACGATGAACCGGGTGCCGTCGATGCCCTGGTCATAGGTGGAGAACTTCTCCGCGAGGCGCTTCATCGGCCCGCTGCCGGGGTGCTGCGACGACGCGATGGCCCACATCCGCAGCGGATTGGCGAACACGTTCTGCGACCCGGACAGGAACATGCGGATCTGCTCCTCCGCGATGTTGCGGATGATGTACGCGCCGCGCAGGAGCATCGCCGTACGCCACCAGTCGGTGGTGATCTTCGAGACCAGGTCGTACGCCGCAGTGCCAGAGTCGGAGCGGGCGATGAGCCCGGACACCCGACCCATGGCCTCCATGATGTGCCGAGGGTCGGGCAGGATCGTGCCGCCGGCTGCGAACTCCGAGTCGATGTGCGCGCCGCTGAGCCGCACGACCTCACCGTTGGACAGGAGGTGCCCGGGCCACGCGTCGGCGGCGATGCGCTGCTGCCAGTACTCGTGGCCGCCCTCCTCGATCTTCTTGTACACGCGGGTGCCCTCGCGTGCGGCCTGCTTGAGGTAGTCGCGGCCCTTCTGCGTGAGGAGGCCCTTGGTGTCGGCGCGCTCGAGGAGGTGACCGTACAGCTCGTCGAACAGTTGGGTGACGTAGTTGCGCTGGTTGTCCTCGTTGGTCTCGCGGATGATGCGGTTGAGGTACTGGTCGGTGGTGGATCGGGGCAGCGACATGTAGTCCATGTAGTTGCCGAGGGTCTTCACCATTCCGTCCTTGTCGGCCCAGTCGAGGCGCTGCGCGATGGGGACGTACGTGCCGGTGGCGCGGGCCATCGCCGCGTAGAAGCGGTTCCGCTCGACGGCCTTCGTGCGCGCGTACCGCAGGCCGGTGCCGATCTTCCCCACCGAGTGGTCGACGGACATGCCGAAGTCGGGGGCGATGGCGGCGAGGATCTCCTCGCGGGTCTTCGCTGCGGCGACGCGACCGGCGGTGTCGGCGTTCCACCCGGTGACGCGCATGATGTCGATGGGCGACTCCATCTCCGACAGCGCCTGGAACGAGCGGGCCCCGGCGCGGCCACGGAACAGGAAGTCGTACATCTTCCCGCCGTCGACGAACTTCTGGAGGTCGGGGGTGTGCTGGATACCGGCCTGGGTGAGGAGCTGCTCGCGCAGCGCCTTCCGCTCGTCGAGGCGGTCAGCGGTGACCTTCGCCTGGTACGCGTCGTAGCGGTCGGCGGCAGCGGTGACGCGGTCCTTCGCGTCGGCGGTGATGCCCTTGAGCTCGTCGTCGATGGCCTTGATCTGCGCCTTCACCGAGGCGATGTCGGTGCGGATCAGCGGCAGCGCCTCGCGTGCCGCGCCGGACACGACGGTCTCGGGGAGGGCATGGGTGGCGACGTCGGCGGTGTTCGCCCACCACGCACCGCCCTCACCGGAGCCGAGGATGGGACGCACGTTGACGATGCCATCGACGCCGGCGTCCTCGAGCGCGCGCGCGAGGTGCTTGGTGGTGCCGGTGCTGACGGCGTAGGAGAACAGGTGCCCGACGGTGGCGGGGTACTGGCTGCCCTGGGAGAGGAGTTCGCGGTACCCGGTGAGGATCTCCTTCTTCGTCTGGCCGACGGCCTTGGCGTCGTCGAGGCCTCCGCGCTGGAACAGCGTGCCGAGGGTGTCGAGGACCTTCCGGGCCTGGGGGACGGAGGCGAGGTCGTCGGCGGCGTCGAGGGTCTTGGGTGCGCGGCCCTTCGCTGTCCAGGCGGCGACGGACTCACCGGCAGCGGAGTACGAAGGCACCCACTCAGGCTTCGCGGAACGGTTCGTCGCGGTGAGGATGTCGTTGGTGAGGACACCACCGGG
>ERZ650303.630-NODE-630-length-10809-cov-9.207644_pt1 | contig 10809 bp, 12 predicted proteins | sample MGYA00376239_ERZ650303 | MGnify/ENA primary metagenome ERZ650303 (study PRJEB26733, sample SAMN07839262) | wastewater metagenome | biome: small river; feature: stream; material: water | place: USA: North Carolina | collected 2016-04-05 ... | reverse complement strand
TCACGCGCATGATCAGCATAGTTGCGACCAACGCAATAAATACGGTTCACAGCAAAACGGCGGGTATCACCCACTACAGGGAGCGATGGAACGATTGGTGGATCAATAACGTATGCAGTGCTCATAAATAGCCTTTCTGATGAATGTCTGATTTTGTAATAATTATTGTGGAAATTAATTATGACATTACTTGAGTAAATATCATTTTTGGGGGTTGCTTCGGAGTTTGAGTATCAGAATGCTCAGAGCCAAAGTAAAGGTCAAGGCATTGGCCAAGATCAAGGGCCACTTTTCAATAATGAGGCCATAGATGAGCCACAAACCAACGCCCACAGTAAATAAGCTATACATCCCTAGCGAGATCCCAGAGAGATCTCGGGTGCGCCAGGATTGAATAGCCTGGGGCAGAAAAGCAATCGTCGTCAAAAATGCAGCGCAGTAGCCAATGACCTCAATCTGATGTGGCTGTAAATTCATGCAACTACTGCTTTTGATTTAAGCCGGCTTTACGGGACTCGATTTCTTTATTAATTGCTGCCAGTGTTTTTGCATCAGGCGTCTTCCAATTTCCACCTGCTTTATTGGCCATGTAGGCAACGGCATCAGAAAACGTTTCAATGGTCATATTAGGATTACCCCCTTTAGCAGGCATCCCCCTCACACCAACATAAGCATGCGCCGTCAGGGTCACTTGACCTTCGGCAATCAATGGAGCCCACTTGGTCTTGTCACCAAACTTGGGGGCATTTAAAACACCGGAGCCATGGCATGCAGCGCACACCTGTTTATAGGTATTCTCACCTGGCTCAGCAAACGCATTCAAGCTAAGAGTACAGGCGGCGGCAAATAATACGTGGCGAAAAGATAAATTCATAAGGGCACCAATGAAGAATTAATTGTTATTAACGACAATTTATCTCAATTTCGCATTGAGCGCCTAAATGGGTGCTAGGCTAAGCCAAAGTAGCTCGCAACCCTATAGGTGATAAAGGCTGCTAAATAAGCTAAACCAAAAAGATAGCTCAGCATGATGACCGGGATCTTCCATCCACCCGTCTCCCTTTTAACGGCGGCAATCGTTGAAAGGCATTGAGGGGCAAAGACAAACCAGGCCAAAAGAGATAAGGCAGTAGCCAAACTCCAGCCTTTAGAGATCAGGGGTACTAAAGCATCTGCCGCATCAACACCTGAGCTTGATAGTGCATACACAGTTGCGAGCGAACTTACCACCACTTCACGCGCTGCCATGCCAGGCACTAAAGCAATGCTGATTTGCCAGTTAAATCCAATCGGCTCAAAGACTACTGCCAGGGCTTGACCCATCATTCCGGCAATACTGTATTGAATAGGTGAACCAGTCGCATTTTCCGGGGGAAGTGGAAAGCTCGAGAGCGCCCACAGACAGACGGTCATGATCAGAATAATTCCACCGACGCGGCGCAAGAAAATTTCAGCGCGCTGCCAAAGACCAATTGCCAAATTACCTAAACGTGGCAAGTGATAACTCGGCAACTCCATCATCAAGGCATTGAGTTGAAACTTTTCACTAGTAAAACGTTTGAGTATCCAAGCCACTGCCATAGCACCAGCAATACCTGCAACATAAAGCAAGAATAGGACTAGGCCCTGCAAATCCAATCCAGACCACAATTTGCGCTCGGGAATAAAAGCTGAAATCAATAAAGCATATACAGGCAGACGTGCTGAGCAAGTCATCATCGGCGCAATCAAGATGGTGACCAAGCGATCGCGCGCATTGGAAATGCTGCGTGTTGCCATAATTCCAGGGATGGCACAGGCAAAGCTAGATAAGAGCGGAATGAATGATCTACCCGATAGGCCCACCCGCCCCATTAATCGATCCAACAAATACGCAGCTCGCGGAAGATAGCCGGACTCTTCCAAAATTAAAATAAAGAAATACAAAATCAAAATCTGCGGCAAGAAGATCAATACCCCACCAGCACCAGCCAAAATACCATCCACTAATAAGCTACGCAGCCAATTATTTGGGAGTGATTGAGTTAATAGAGCGCCCAACCAATCGACACCAGACTCAATGGCCTGCATAGGCAAGGTGGCCCAACTAAATACCGCCTGAAAAATAAAGAAGAGTACCGTCGCCAAGATGATTGGGCCAAAAATAGGATGTAGCAATACAGAATCTAAACGATCACTCAAACGATCAGGGATGATTTGATCTAAGCCTAGGTTTTGTAAAACGCGCTGCACTTGTATGTTGTCAGACTCGGTATGCGCCGAGTGATCGACTGAGGTTTCAATACCTTCATCTATATTGCTTGCACTTAATGCTGATAAGTTTTTCCAATCTAGCTCACTCAAAAAATGTTTGAGATCATCGGCACCATTAGCCTGAATGCCCACGGTTGGGATAACAGGAAGACCCAACTCCTGAGACAAGGCTCCCGCATCAACATTTAAGCCTTGGCGTTGAGCAACATCGACCATATTGAGCACGACAACACAGGGCAAGCCTAAGCGCTTTGCAGATAAGACCAAGCGCAAATTGCGCCTGAGATTCATGGCGTTCAGCACACAGAGCACGAGGTCTGGACGCTTTTCGCCCTGAGCCTTGCCATGAAGGACGTTACATGTCACTCGCTCATCTAAGGAGCGCGGATACAAACTATAGGCACCCGGTAGATCCAGAATGCGAATGACTTTTTCGGATTCCAGGGTTAAGCGCCCTTCTTTTCTCTCAACAGTCACGCCAGAATAATTGGCAACCTTTTGACGACTACCAGTCAGCAAATTAAAGAGTGCTGTTTTTCCACAATTGGGGTTACCCAATAACGCAACTAGAGGTTCACTTGGGTAGAAATGGATCTGCGTCTCAGACATGCTTAAAGAATTTCTACCTCAACCAATCGCGCCTCAGACTCTCTTAAGGCAAATGTCGATGATCCAACACGAATCAATATAGGGCCCTGGCCCAATAATCCTTTGCGTAAAACCTCAACCTGTTCACCAGGCAGAAATCCAATATCTTCCAATTGACCGCGAATATCCTCGCGACGATCGCCTGTAGAGGCAATCTTGCTGACACGGGCTCTGACGCCCAGAGGGATTTGCTCAAGATTCATGTCTGGATTGGTGGAATGAATAAATCAATTATATCCCCACATGAGAATGAATATCATTCTCTAGGGCATGCTCACGAACCCTATATTCACCCATATAGGCTGCTGGGGTATTGATTTAAAACAAATATGCGACCAAGTATTGAGCCACCCTATCGCTAGAGCCCACCTATAACCAGCCGGTAATCTGCTTTTTCAGTCCAACGGACTTATAGCCCGGGCTGACTGCTGAGAGGGCTCGGATTTTTCGGATTAGTTTTGCGACCTCACGATTACTACTCATATCTTTACTCATCGCCAAGAAGAAAATCTCATCTTTTAATTGAATAAAATCCAAGCCATTCTCTAAGGCAACGCTTTTAACGCCCATACCGACATCCGCTTTTTTGGCCAAGATCGCTGTCGCAATAGCGGAATGGGTGAACTCTTCATTCTCGTAGCCCCGAATGCGATGACCATCAACACCCTCTTTCGCCAAAATAGTATCCAGTAGCAAACGCGTGCCAGACCCCTTTTGGCGATTGATAAAGCGAATTTTGGGCTTAAGCAGATCCTTGGGTGAAATGATGTTGAGTGGATTTCCTTTCGCAACTAATAAACCCTGCACCCTCTTCATTACAGGAAATATTTCCATCCCGTCTTTATCAAGCCGCCTGGAGATGATCTGGGAACTTTCCGGGTCTGAAACGTGGAAACCAGCAATATCAACTTCGTAATTTAACAAGCGCTCCAAGGCCTCACCTGATCCTGCGGTAATTAACTCAAACCCACCAATATCAAACACTGCCTTTTGAATAATGGGATCGCTACTGCTGGCAAAGCGCCAATGTTTTTTAGCCTTCACTCTAAACTGTGCAAACCCCTCTTCAAGGTGAGACAGGCTAGCCTGACCCAATCGCACCGTTTTTTGATCAAAGTCTTCTGTAAATTGAATCAGATAACGAGCGTATTCAGAGAGTTGAGAGCCATGCCCCCTAACTCGGTCCATTAGCTTAAAACCCAAGGCCTGCTCTACATCATTGAGCTTTTGCCAAACATTCCTGTAAGACAAGCCCATTTTTTTGCAGGCAGACATCAATGTTTTGCCATGGTCAATGTCTTTGAGCAAAGTAGTCAACCAGACCAAATCCACTATAGCCGGGTCTTTTGCATTCTTACTTCCAAAAACAAGGGTTGGCCGGATCTGAATTCTCATATGTAATTTTTTGCATATTGATGTTTTGTAATATGACAAATCTTAACCGAACCTAAGCAAGGGAAGTAACCTCAGATGAAATTCTCATTTAACCGCTTACTGGCCTCCGCCATTACCGCTTTAACACTTTTAAGCAACTCTGCTTATGCGCAAGAGAAAAGTATTGTGGTGTCATCCACAACTTCCACCGAGCAATCTGGTCTCTTTGGCTTTATCTTGCCAATCTTCAAAATGAAAACAGGCATCGATGTAAAAGTAGTTGCTGTTGGAACTGGGCAAGCTTTAGACATTGGTCGCCGTGGCGATGCTGATGTCGTATTTGTTCATGACAAACCTGCAGAGGAAAAGTTTGTGGCTGAGGGCTACGCCACAAAACGGACTGAGGTGATGTACAACGACTTTGTCTTGATTGGGCCTAAGTCAGATCCTGCAAAGATTGGTGGCGGCAAAGATATTAAAGTGGCGTTTCAGAAAATTGCAGCAGCGCAAGCACCATTCGTATCACGTGGCGATAAGAGTGGTACACATGCTGCCGAATTACGCTACTGGAAGGATGCTGCAATTACGGTAGCACCGAGCGCTTGGTACAAAGAAACTGGCTCTGGCATGGGCCCTGCTCTCAACACTGCATCAGCAATGAATGGCTATATTTTGGCCGATCGGGCTACTTGGCTTTCCTTTAAGAACCGCGGCGATTTAGTCATTTTGGTTCAAGGTGATCCCAAGCTATTTAATCAATATGGCGTCATGTTAGTAAATCCAGCTAAATTCCCGCATGTGAAAAAAGCGGAAGGCCAAGCGTTTATTGATTGGATTACTTCCAAGAATGGTCAAGACGTCATTGCCAGCTATCAAATTGGTGGCGAGCAACTGTTCTTCCCAAATGCTAAGAAATAATTCAATAGGAAAAAACATGGAACTCAAAGTCAAACTCAGCGCACGCAATACTCTCAGCGGTAAAGTAGTGGAACTCAAAATGGGTCAAACCACTTCTCATGTTAAGTTGGATATTGGCGCTGGCCACATCGTGACCGCTTCTATTACTAATGAGGCTGTTGATGAACTCAATCTCAAAGTTGGTGATCAGGCCTGGGCAGTAATCAAGGCTTCTGATGTGATGATTGCTAAAGACGCTTAATCTTTAGCTGCTATACAAAAGGCCCGCATTGCGGGCCTTTTGCTTTACCGCTCCAGCATTTGTAATGCTGAATTAGTTTTAAATGCTTATTTCTTTGGTGTTACGAAACCAATTGCTGTGTCGTCAACGAACTCAACCATGACGTCGTCACCAGCCTTGAATTTCTCAAGACCCAAAACGCTTGGATCGACTTTAACTTTTTGCTTCTCGCCTGATGGCAATGTAAATGTCACAATACGAGTCTTAGTATCGATTGTGCCGATTTTCACTGTTGCATAAACAGTATCAGTAGTCTCTTCAAATGGCTTAGCAGAACCTTTGCCAGCGATCACCACTGAGCGAACACCTGAAACACCTGGTTTTGCATCTTTAGGGGCAGCAACCAAACCAACTGCAATCGCTTGAGCATGCTCAACAACAAACACATCGCCCTTCTTCACTTTATCCAAATCATTTACTTGCTTAGATACATTCATTTGAGCCAAGTTACCGTTAGCGTCCTTAAGGACTACGATGCGCTTCTTTACGTCCACTGAATCAACAGTAGCAGTCAGTACAACTGCTTCGGCTGCCAAAGGCAACATTTTTGCGGGTGCTTGAGCAAACGCTGAACCTGCAACAACTAAACCGAGTGAGGCAATTAATGTAGCCAATAAAGATTTCTTCAAGATAACTCCTAGATAAAGGTTTATGAGGGGTACCAAGCCTTTGGTACCACCGATTCATTTTAACCATGAAGCAACTTACTTATAACCCTTAGAGCTAATATTTGCAGCGTAAATGGGCTCAATTTGCTACATTGGAGGCTCAATAGCCAATTTGCCCCTCAATAGATAGTAGAGAGATAAGCGTGATCTTGATTAAATCCTGGCTGGACGGCAGAGAAGATGCCTACCTTATTCGAAAACGTGTCTTTATCGATGAACAAGGCGTTCCAGAAGAGATGGAGATAGATGAATATGACCCTTCTGCTCATCACGCACTGGCCTATCTGCACTCAGAATGCATCGGGACGGCTCGCCTTACCATCCTACCCAATGGCATTGGAAGAATTGGGCGCATGGCAGTATTGCCGATGCATCGAAGGCAAGGCATTGGCGGAGAATTGCTCAGCACCTTACTTGAGCTGAGTAAATCCCATGGCATCACCCAACTTGAATTGCATGCCCAGCTATCTGCCATTGCCTTTTATGAGCAATATGGGTTTATTGCACAAGGTGATATCTACGATGAAGCCGGCATTGCACATCGCGATATGATTCTATATCTCTAAAAGCACCCAACCCATATGACCCAACTATCCAATCCCCCTTTCCTCTTTCGAGTTTGCTACTCCGATACCGATGCAGCAGGATTTGTATATCACGCTCGTTACTTAGAGATCTTCGAAAGAAGCCGCTCTGAATGGTTACAGCAAAGAGGCTTAAGCCCAACAAAATTGGTGAACGAGTTTGGAATTGTTCTTCCCGTTCGAGAAATCACTATGAACTTTCATAGGCCGGGGCGCTTGGATGATCTTTTAAGTATTGATCAAGTCATCGAGCACCGTGGTCGCACCCAAATTGCCGTGAAGCAAACTGCGAAACGCATTGTCGAAGGACTTGAGCCAGAGCTTCTTGCTACTGCATTACTTCATATTGTCTGCGTTGACACTACCACCCTCAAGCCGAAGGGGCTACCCGACTGGCTCTTTGCGGCCGACCAATAAGATCATCAATAAAGAGACTTCCATGCAAGAAGGCAAATTACTGACTTTTGTAAAAGAACTCGCAATACTTCTAGAGAGCAAGCCGAGTGAGGAGATTATTTTCTCCAAAGGCAAAAAGCTCCTAGAAAACCTAATTGAGGTTGACGACTGGTTACCAGAGGAGTTTTGCAAACCGCACCCTCAGTACTACCAACAATACTTACTGTACGCAGATCCACTCGATCGCTTTTCAGTAGTCAGTTTTGTTTGGGGTCCTGGTCAAAAGACGCCATTACACAACCATACTGTCTGGGGCATGATTGGCCAGTTACGAGGACAAGAGCGTAGCGCTGACTATTACCAGCAAGCAGATGGGAGCTATCAAGCCGACGAGTCATTTCTTTGTCAGCCAGGCCAGGTTGCCACCGTCTCCCCGAATACGCATGACATCCATGTGGTCGAGAATGCTTTAACTGATCAAACCTCAATCAGCATCCATGTTTATGGCGGAAATATTGGTCGTATTCAGCGAGCTGTATTTGACCCCATAACGGGCTCAGAAAAATTATTTATATCGGGATATGCCAATTCTGTAACACCAAATCTTTGGAATGCGGCCTAATAGCTTAAAATAGGAACTCTTTCTGCAAACACATCCAGTGTGGCAGCTCACCCCATTGGCCGGGATAGTCGTTTAATTGAATACGGGCCAATATTTATTTGGTCCCTATGTTATTTACAGATCTTGGTTTATCAGAATCCATTCTTCGCGCCATTAATGAAGAAGGCTACACCAGCCCCACCCCTATTCAAGAAAAGTCCATCCCCGCTGTATTAAAGGGTGGAGACTTACTGGCTGCCGCTCAAACTGGCACCGGCAAAACAGCCGGCTTCACCCTACCAATTCTGCAGCGTCTTAGCAGCACAAGCAAAGCTGGTGGCAAGCGTCAATTGCGGGTATTAATTTTGACTCCTACCCGGGAATTAGCGGCTCAGGTTCAAGAATCCGTGGTGACTTACGGAAAATATACTGGCCTTAAATCTACCGTCATCTTTGGTGGCGTTGGCGCAAATCCACAAATTAAAGCAATCGCTGCCGGCCTAGATATCTTGGTAGCAACGCCTGGTCGCTTACTGGATTTAATGTCGCAAAACTGCGTCTCACTTGCCAACATTGAGATCCTCGTTCTGGACGAAGCAGATCGCATGTTGGATATGGGCTTCTTGCGTGATATCAAAAAGATTTTGGCGGCATTGCCCAAGCAACGTCAAAACTTGTTGTTTTCCGCAACCTTCTCCACTGAGATCAAAGCACTGGCCGATAGCTTACTCAATTCACCTGCATTGATTGAAGTGGCGCGCAGCAATAGCACCAATGAAGCAATTGCTCAGCTTATCCACCCAGTAGACAGAACTCAAAAGCATCCTTTATTGGCGCATCTGATTAAAACGAATAAATGGCAGCAGGTGCTCGTCTTTACTCGCACTAAACATGGTGCTAATAAATTAGTTACCCAGTTAGAAAAAGATGGCATTACTGCGATGGCGATTCATGGCAATAAAAGTCAAAGCGCTCGCACCAAGGCATTGGCTGAATTCAAAGATGGCAAGATCACCGTGCTAGTTGCTACCGATATTGCAGCACGTGGTATCGATATCGATCAACTCCCCCATGTTGTGAACTATGACTTGCCAAACGTATCTGAGGATTATGTACACCGCATCGGCAGAACTGGTAGAGCTGGTTCAAACGGAGTTGCAGTTTCCCTGGTCTGCGTTGATGAGCATCAAATGCTCCGTGATATTGAAAAGCTTATTAAGCAAAAGCTGCCGCAAGAGGTAATTGCTGGATTTGAGCCAGATCCGAATGCGGTGGCACAGCCGATCCAATTGCGTAGCCAGCAACACCAACAGTCTCGCAAGCCTAGGCCAGGCAATGCAGGTGGCGGTAATGGTGGAGGCAAACCGGCAGCTAAGCGCGGCAGTCCACCTAAGCGCAGTTTTAATCGTTAAATCTCCGCTAATATTAAATCCACGCCATTTGATACATAGAGTTTATTGATATGAATACTCCATCTACCCAAGAACCCCGCTTAACCTCCCTATCTCATGGTGGCGGTTGCGGTTGCAAGATTGCTCCTGGCGTTCTTTCAGAAATCCTGAAAAGTGTTCCGCAACTTCCTTTCCCAAAAGAACTCTTGATTGGTATTGAAACTTCTGATGATGCTGCCGTGTATCAAATTAATGAGTCTCAGGCGATTGTGGCAACAACTGATTTCTTTATGCCCATCGTGGATGATCCTTTTGACTTTGGCAAGATTGCTGCTACCAATGCCATCAGTGATATTTACGCCATGGGTGGCACTCCGCTATTTGCCTTAGCGCTGGTCGGCATGCCAATTAAAGTGCTTTCCAATGCAACAATTGCCCGCATTCTTGAAGGTGGTGCTGAGGCCTGTAGATCAGCCGGAATCCCCATTGCTGGCGGACATACGATTGATTCTGTTGAGCCTATCTATGGTTTAGTTGCGATTGGTATTGTTGATCCTAAACGCGTCAAGAGTAATGCGGCCGCTCAGGCTGGAGATGTCTTAATTTTAGGCAAACCCCTGGGTGTCGGCATCTTATCTGCAGCGCTTAAAAAAGATCTTCTGGATGACGCAGGCTATCAAGAGATGATTGCCAACACTACCAAGTTAAATTCTGCAGGCCCTGATCTCGCAAAATTACCTGGCGTTCATGCGCTTACCGATGTTACTGGTTTTGGTCTTGCAGGCCACACTCTGGAATTAGCTCGAGGCTCAAACCTCACGGCTCAAATTCAATGGAATCAAGTTCCCCTGCTTTCCAATGTTCAGAGTCTGGCTGATCAAGGCGTCATCACCGGCGCATCAGATCGCAACTGGCAAAGTTATGGAGCGGAAGTTCATTTACCAGAGCAATTTAGCCCTGCACAACAAGCGCTGTTAACAGATCCTCAAACTAGCGGCGGCTTACTCGTCTCTTGCAGCGCAGATGCTGTGAATGCTGTTTTAGAAATCTTTAAACAGCATCACTTCACTAGCGCCTGTGTCATTGGGCAAATGACGAATAAACAAACTCAGCATCTAGAGCTATTGCTTTAATCCGCCTTTAGATTAAAGACGCTCGAGAAATCAAGTTGACCGTTTCCAGCTTTGCTGTGCGCTTCGTATAGCTTGCGGGACAACTCCCCCAATGGAACACTTGTCTCTAGATCGCCAGCATTTTCAGTTGCCAAGCCTAAATCTTTCAACATGAGGTCTACACCAAAGCCTCCTGCATATCCTTTTGAGGAAGGTACGCTTTCCATCACTCCAGGGCATGGGTTGTAGAGCTCTAAGACCCAATTGCGACCAGAGCTCTTAGACATGATGTCGGAGAGTACTTTTGGATCCATGCCATTGGCAATTCCAAGGCGCAATGCCTCACTTGTTCCCAGCATCTGAATACCAAGCAACATATTGTTGCAAACCTTAACTGTTTGCCCGCTACCACTTGCACCCGCATGAAAGATATTCTTGCCCATCTTTTCCAATAATGGTCGAGCACACTCAAGAGCTGAAGCATCACCGCCCACCATAAAGGTTAAAGTTCCCGCCTGAGCGCCCGCAGTTCCACCAGAGACTGGCGCATCAATCATGGCAAAGCCCTTGGCTTTTGCGGCAGC
>ERZ650303.628-NODE-628-length-10818-cov-8.028709_pt1 | contig 10818 bp, 10 predicted proteins | sample MGYA00376239_ERZ650303 | MGnify/ENA primary metagenome ERZ650303 (study PRJEB26733, sample SAMN07839262) | wastewater metagenome | biome: small river; feature: stream; material: water | place: USA: North Carolina | collected 2016-04-05 ... | reverse complement strand
AGATCCTCTCAAAAAAACGGGTACGGTCAGTATCTGTTGAATTTACTGAAGTAAAAATGCCGCACACCGTTACCCCGACCGCTATCCCCGAAGTACTGATCTTGGAGCCCAAAGTTTTTGGGGATGATAGGGGTTTCTTTTTTGAGAGCTTCAATCAGCTGGACTTCAATTTAGTCACTGGCCTGGATGTTCAGTTCGTGCAAGACAACCACAGCAAGTCATCCAAGGGAGTTTTGCGCGGGTTGCATTACCAAATTCAGCATCCGCAAGGTAAGTTGGTGCGGGTGGCACAAGGGACCGTGTTTGATGTGGCAGTGGATCTGCGGCGCTCATCGCCGAATTTCGGCAAGTGGGTGGGCGTAGAACTGTCGGCAGAGAACAAAAAACAGCTTTGGGTGCCGCCTGGCTTTGCCCATGGGTTTGTCGTCACCAGCGACTCTGCGGAGTTTTTATATAAGACGACCGATTACTGGTACCCCGAGCATGAGCGCAGCCTGCTTTGGAGCGACCCTGCGGTGGGCATTCAGTGGCCCTTGGACGGTGATCCTCAGTTGGCTGCCAAAGATGCAGCGGCCAAGACATTGCAAGGCGCAGATGTGTTCGGCTGAATGTTGAGCCTGCTACGCTTTTATTGGAATTGGATTTGAATTCATGACTATTTTGGTGACCGGCGGTGCTGGCTTCATTGGCGGTAACTTTGTTCTGGATTGGTTGGCAGGCTCTGAAGAGCCAGTTATCAACCTGGATAAGCTGACCTATGCCGGTAACTTAGAAACCTTGTCTAGCTTGCAGGGCAATGCGAATCACGTCTTTGTGCAAGGTGACATCGGCGACCGTACGCTGGTCGAACGCCTGTTGGCTGAACACAAGCCGCGCGCTGTCATCAACTTTGCAGCTGAAAGCCATGTAGATCGATCCATTCATGGCCCAGGCGACTTCATCGAGACCAATATCGTAGGGACATTTAACCTGTTGGAGTCGGTCCGGGGCTACTGGGGTGCGCTGCCTGCGGGGGAGAAAGCTGCGTTCCGTTTTCTGCATGTTTCCACCGATGAGGTGTATGGCTCGCTGGCCAAAGATGATCCGGCGTTTGCCGAGACGAACCGCTACGAGCCTAACAGCCCGTATTCGGCATCAAAGGCTGCCAGTGACCACCTGGTGCGGGCATGGCATCACACCTACGGCCTGCCGGTGCTCACCACCAATTGCTCCAACAACTACGGACCCTTCCACTTTCCGGAAAAGCTGATCCCGCTGATGATTGTCAACGCTCTGGCGGGCAAGCCGCTGCCAGTGTATGGCGACGGCATGCAGATCCGTGACTGGCTGTACGTGAAGGACCACTGTAGCGCGATCCGTCGTGTGCTCGAAGCAGGGCGTTTGGGTGAGACCTACAACGTGGGCGGTTGGAACGAAAAGCCCAACATTGAGATCGTGAAAACTGTGTGCGCCTTGCTTGACGAACTGAGCCCACGTGCCGATGGAAAGCCCTATGCTGAGCAAATCACCTATATAACTGATCGTCCCGGCCACGACCGGCGCTACGCAATTGATGCTACGAAAATCCACCGTGAGCTGGACTGGAAACCGGCTGAAACGTTTCAGACCGGCATTCGCAAGACTGTGCAGTGGTACTTGGACAACTCTGGTTGGGTGGCTAATGTGCAATCTGGTGCATACCGCCAATGGCTTGATAAGAATTACGCAGGCCGTAAGTTGTAAGGCCCCCATATGACCAAGATTAAAGATCAGGACTCAGGACTCAGGACTCAGGATTCAGGATTCAGGATTCAGGATTCAGGATTCAGGATTCAGGATTCAGGACTTTCACATCATGGATGAAATCATGATCCGCACTTTGAGTCGCTTTGCTGCACCGGCCTTAGCGCTGCCACGTTCGGTAAAGCGTGCTGTTGTGCTTGCTCTGGATGCCGCATTTTGCGTTTTGTCCGTTTGGCTGGCATTTTATCTGCGAAGTGGCAGTTTTACGTCTTTGTCAGGCCCTGCCATTTGGCCCGCAGTGGCTTCTGTTGCACTGGCTTTGCCGGTTTTCATTACCTCGGGTCTTTACCGCGCCATTTTCCGCTACAGCGGCTTGCCAGCCATGGTGGCAGTGGGGCGCGCCATGCTGCTTTATGGCTTGGCTTTTGCGGCTATTTTTACCTTCTGGAGTGTGGATGGCGTACCGCGCACGGTGGGCTTGATTCAGCCCATCTTGTTGCTGCTCTTGGTCGGTGCATCGCGCGCTGCGGCGCGTGTGTGGTTGGGTGGTCTGTACCACCAGCAGTTGCGTAAGGCGTCTTTGCCTCAGGCGCTCATCTACGGTGCAGGGAGTGCCGGGCGGCAATTGGCCTCGGCCATGGCCAACAGCCCCGAGATTCGGGTGGTGGGCTTTATGGATGATGACGATCGGCTGCACGGCCATGTGCTCAATGGCTTGCCGATCTACAACCCGGCTGACTTGGCCGAAGTGTTGAGCGTCTCGCCCATCACCGACGTGCTGCTGGCTTTGCCCAGTGTGTCGCGCCAAAGACGTAACGAGATTTTGAACGCGCTGAAAATCCACAAGGTGGCGGTGCGTACCTTGCCGGGCCTGAGCGATATTGCTACGGGCAAGGTGAGCCTGAACGATGTGCGCGAGCTGGACATTGACGATCTGCTGGGCCGGGAGCCTGTCAAGCCCAATGGCTTGTTGCTTAACCTCAACACCCACCACAAAACTGTGCTGGTGACTGGGGCCGGGGGGAGCATCGGCAGCGAGCTGTGCCGCCAGATCCTGAAGACCAACCCCAAGCAGTTGTTGTTGGTGGAGATGAGTGAATTTGCGCTCTACCAGATTCATCAGGAGTTGCAGTCCATTTTGGCGGGCGAGCGGCTCAGTGTGAGTGAATCAGTGGATGGTGAGTCATCCGAAGCCATTGATGTGGTGATGGAACCCTGCATCGAAATTGTGCCTTTGCTGGCCTCGGTCTGCGACGAGGTGCGCATGCACGAGATCATGGACACTTGGAAGCCGCACACGGTGTACCACGCGGCGGCCTACAAGCACGTACCTTTGGTGGAACACAACCCTGCCGAAGGTGTGCGCAACAATGTGTGGGGCACCCGCGTGTGCGCTGAAGCCGCTATGCGCAACAGCGTGCGCAACTTTGTGTTGATCAGCACCGACAAGGCGGTGCGACCTACCAACATCATGGGTGCGACTAAGCGCCTGGCAGAGATGGTGCTGCAAGCCTTGGCCGAAGTGAATGCTGCGGTGGCCGCCCAGGGGGGCAGGGCACCGAGTGCCAAAACCACTTTCAGCATGGTGCGCTTTGGCAACGTGCTGGGCTCCAGCGGTTCGGTAGTACCTTTGTTCCGCGAGCAGATCAAAAACGGTGGCCCCATCACCCTGACGCATGCCGACATCACCCGCTACTTCATGACCATCCCTGAAGCAGCTCAGCTGGTGATTCAGGCGGGTGCCATGGGGCAGGGGGGCGATGTGTTTGTGCTGGACATGGGCCAGCCGGTCAAGATCATCGACTTGGCCCGCCGTATGGTGGAGCTGTCTGGCCTGACGGTCAAAGATGAAAACTATGCTGAGGGCGATATCGAGATCACCGTCACTGGCCTCCGCCCCGGCGAGAAGCTTTACGAAGAGCTCCTGATTGGCGACAACCCCAAGCCTACCCAGCATGCACGCATCATGAAAGCACACGAGCAGTTTTTGCCTTGGAGTCAGCTGGAGGGCAAACTCAATGCCCTGAGCATCGCCATGGGCGTGAATGATGTGCCGGTGATCCGTGGGCTTCTGCAGCAACTGGTTTCAGGCTACCAGCCCAGTGGCGAAGTGGTGGACTGGGTGCACATGGCCCAGGAACGCGAAGCGCTGGCCAACGAAGAGTGAATGCGAAATTGCGTATGAGCACCCTCGGTAACTTCTTCAGCAAGCTGTTCCCCAAGCATGACCCGGACACGCTGTACATCAGCATTGAGGAATTGCCCAACCCAAGGGACTGGGGCATCTTGGACTTTGTGGCGGGCAGCAAATCGATCTTCAGCGAAGACATCAATTTGGCAGCACCAACGTTTGACCCCATCGAAGCCTTGATTGGCCAGCACTGGCAGGAAATTCAATCCAGCGGTTACCAGCGCATTGTTTATGACAACGTGGCCGAGTGGGTTCAGAAAAAGATCGAAGAAAAACTGGCCTCAGGCCGGCTCAGTTGACTTTGCGAATGCTGGCCGGTGATACGGCCATCTTCACAGCCTTGCTCATGATGTTGAGCAGCACCATCACACGGCCTTCTCCTTCGGCCATTTGGTAGATGGCTTCCACCCCCACAAACGGCCCGTCGGTCACGATGATTTGTTCGCCTGGCTCAAAGTGGCGCAGCTGCACTTCGGTGGATTCGCTCTTGGCGCGCAGTTCGTTGACCAGTGCGTCATCGATCTTGGCGGGTGTCTGACCAAAGGTGACCAGTCGGCTGACGCCGACAGTTGACCGAATGGGGGACCAGCTTTGTGATTCCAGCCCGGTGCCCAGACGGATGAACAAATATCGTGGGAAGAGCGCCTCTTGAACCACCTGCAGTTGACCACGGCGCAGTTTTTCTGCGCGGATTAGGGGCAAGAAGCATTCAAAACCCTGGCGATCAAGGTTTTCCAGAGCAACGCGTTCTTGGCGAATCTTGGTGTGGATCAGGTACCAGTTGCTCATTGTGATGTCTCTCAATTATAAAAATGTTATTTTACTGGCATGAGTGACCAGTAACTGACAGATCAGGGCGGTGAGGTTACAGGCTGGGTACGGTTACATTTGCCCTGACCGCTCCCACGGCCAGATTTCCTTGTTGAAGCGGTTGTGGACTTGGCGGACCATCTTTTTGGACAGTGTGTCCGTGATGCTGTCGACAAAGTAAGCGCTCTTTTCGGCAAAGGGGCTGCGACGGTCTGGGTCTCGCTCGTAAGTTAGCCCCTCGTTCAGTTCCATCAACTTGGCCCGCTCTTTGAGCACGGCGGCTGAGTTGAACACCCAGTCCACAAAGTCGACTTCTTCTGACGACCAATCACAGATGGGCGCATTCAGATAGTCGGCCGCCCACTCGGCACCGTCGCGGTTGCTGCCGTGCCAGTACAGGTGCTCCGTCAACACCGTTCTGCCTGTGAGCCCCTCCGCAATGTAGGGGTTGGCCGCAATCCCGCGCCGTATGTAGGTGCAGGCAGAGACGTAATCCCCCTCCCTGAAAGCGATCTGACCAGCCTGGTACCAGTGGGCGGGTGAGTACTGGGCCTCATTCAGAAAATGCTGCTTGGCCGTGCGGGTGTCGCCCAGCATCAGGCTGATGTCGCCCATGCGCATGCGCACGCCTAGGTTGTCTGAGGGGCACCAAGCCAGCATCTTCTTGGCCAGCGCCTGAGCTGCTTTGGCTTCTTTACGGTCGATCAGGCCCAGCAGGTAGCCGTAGGCCACACGCAGAAATGGGCGGTTGTCGATTTCGAACCAGATGATTTGGCCTTGGTATCCCTTGGGGATCAGGGCGCTGGCCTGGCTGTAGGCCTTGGCCCAGACGTCGGTGGCTTCATCACGCATTTCCAGCGCCCACAGGCGGTTGGCCAGGTGGTTCTGGATTTCCAGATTGCCGGGATACTTGGCCAGCAGCTTTTGGGCGTGCAGCAGGGCCTGTTTGTCGTTGATTCGGTCAGTCTCCAGGCTGTCCATCAGCTTATCGAGTTCTTGCTCATGGTCCCAGTTGTGCGAGAAGCAGCCGAATTCGATGGGCTCGTCAGTGTCAGGGTCGAGTTCCTGTCGGATGTCGAAGGTCAGGCCATCTGTGGGAAGCGTTGGCTTTGGGCTGGTAGGTGTGGGTTTTTTGGGCATCGGTAGGGCTCGTCGTCAGGTGTCATGATCCGGACCCGAAGTCCGTGGCAATCCATGGGTGGTGTAAACGCGCCCCTGCGTGGCGATGTAGCGCCGAATCTCTGGGGCCATGTGCTCGGGCACCAGCATGACGCTCAGGCCCATCGCCTCAGCCATGCGCTCGATCGATGACAAACGCGGATCGCGCTTGCCACTCTCAATCTCGGACAAATGCTGCGGTGACATGCCTGTGGCACCCGATACCGCCTCCAGCGTCTGACGAAGCTGATTGCGCTGGCGGCGCAGGGCAGGGGGAATGAAGGAATCCATAGGCAGTAGAGTAGATCAATTGCGTGGAATTTTTTCATATGATCGTATGAATTCGTTTGGTGTGAGGTGATTGTGGTGGTTTGGATGCGTGCCTTATAGTTCATGCGTGATCAAAATTAGTAACGTGGAGAGTTGATGACGGTTCTTTTGACGGGTGCAAGCGGATTTGTGGGTAGGGCAGTTTTGGAAGCGGCTAAACAAGGCGGAGTAGTGGTGCGCCCAGTTTTCCGTTCACTTGCCTCGGCAAGGGGACAGGCTGGGGCTGTCATGGTGCCTGGGCTGGATGGCGAAGCCGATTGGTCGCAAGCGCTGCAAGGCGTCGATGTGGTCATTCACGCTGCAGCCAGAGCACATGTGATGCGCGAAGAGGCGCTGGATCCATTGACCGAGTACAGGCGCGTGAACGTGCAAGGCACGTCAAACCTTGCGCGCCAGGCCGCTGCCGCCGGGGTGCGACGCTTTGTGTTCATCAGCTCCATCAAGGTCAATGGTGAAGCGACTTCGCCTGATCGGCCCTTTACCGCAGATGACGCCCCGGCTCCTGAAGATGCTTATGGGATATCAAAGGCTGAAGCCGAAACAGAATTGAGGCGCATAGCGCAGGAAACGGGGATGGAGGTGACCATCATCCGTCCCCCTTTGATTTATGGACCGGGTGTCAAAGGTAATTTTTCCAGTCTTATGAATTGGGTACGCCGAGGATTGCCCTTGCCTTTGGGCGGTGTGACCCACAATCGCCGTAGCCTGGTGGGCTTAGACAACTTGGTTGATTTGATTTGGGTCTGTGTTGAGCACCCTAAAGCCGCGAATCAAACCTTTCTGATTTCCGATGGTGAAGATCTTTCGACGACGGAACTGTTGAGGAGGATCGGCAAGGCTTTGAACCGTCCGGCTCGTTTGCTCTGGGTGCCTGCGGGCTTGATCGCCTTGATGGCAAGCTTGCTGGGCAAGAAGGTGATTTCTCAACGTTTGCTGGGCTCATTGCAAGTGGACATAAGCAAGACTTGTGAGTTGCTAGATTGGAAGCCGATAGTGGCAGTAGATGAAGGACTGCGCAGAGCAGTGGAGTAAATTTTGATGTTGCGGATATTTGATTTTTTATTCTCGTTGTTCGGGCTCATTCTTGGTGGCCCGGCGTTGCTGGTGATCTATGTGATCGGCCTATTCGACACAGGGTCACCGATTTTTCGGCAAGAGCGGGTAGGGCGGAACCAGAAGCCTTTCACGCTTGTGAAGTTTCGAACCATGCGGCCAGATACGGCATCTGTCGCATCCCATTTGGCTGATGCTTCCGCGATCACACCTTTGGGTGCATTTTTGCGGCGAACTAAGTTGGACGAGTTGCCGCAGCTTTGGAATGTGCTCAAGGGTGAAATGAGCCTGGTGGGCCCCCGACCTTGCCTGTTCAATCAAACGGAATTGATCAACGAGCGAGCTACTCGCGCGGTATTCGGTGCAAGGCCAGGCATTACTGGATTGGCCCAAGTCAACAACATCGACATGTCTACCCCGAAGCTGCTGGCTGAGACTGACGCTCGCATGTTGCAGGAGATGACAGTTGCCGCCTATTTCAAGTACATCTTCATGACCGTGGGTGGCAAGGGCGCAGGGGATGTGGTCAAAGCGAAATGAGCCAACGCCCAAAGCTCTGACCTTGAATCCTGGGATGAGGTGGTAAAGCCAGCATGTTCGTCTTCTCAAAGCTTCTCTCTGCCATCACCCAGCCGCTGTTCTGGCTGGCCCTGTGGTGGGCGCTGGCGTTGTTGCTGCTGGGTTTGACTGACCGTTGGCGCAGAGCGGTCTTGGGCATGCTGTGGGCCGGATTGGCAGTGCTGGGCCTGCTGGGCTTCAGAGCCATTCCCGACGCCCTGCTGCGTCCACTGGAAAACCTCTACCCCGTTCCTACACCCCAAGAGGTGAGCCGCCATGTGGGCATGATTGTGCTGGGTGGGGCCACCCAACACCCGAGCGTGTTTTTGACACACGGCCAAGTGCCCTTGGGTGAGGCCGCTGAGCGCATGAGTGCTCCAGTGGGCCTGATGCGTCAGCACCCCAAGCTGGAGTTGGTGTTTTCGGGCGGGGAAGGGCGCTTGCTGGCTACTGGTACCACCGAGGCCGAATTGGCTCGCGCCTTCTATGAAGAGCAGGGCGTGGACATGTCCCGCGTGACCTTGGAAGGCGGCTCACGCACCACCCGAGAAAACGCCAGCCAGGTTGCCCAACTGCTGGGCAGTCGATGCAAAGAGCCCTGGCTGATGGTCACATCGGCCTGGCACATGCCTCGCTCGATTGAAGAGTTCGAGTCTGTGGGCTGTAACGTTACTGCGTACCCCGTAGATTTCAGGACAGGTGCATCTACCTCAGTGACCGAGTATTCGTTAGCAGAAAGCCTGCAGCGTTGGCAGACAGCGTTGCACGAGTGGTTGGGTTTGTGGGTGTACGGGGTGACTCGGTGAATTTATTCTTTGTGATTTAATAATCATTATTGTCAAAGGAGATCGCTGTGGCCAAAAACACCAAGCAAACATCAGCTCAGATTGCCAAATTGGCCGCCGAAACGCTTCAGGACAAACAAGCATCCCAGATCGCCAAAAGCCTAGCGGCATCTGCTTTGGTGCAAGCTTCAGGCGGTAAGCAGACGGGTGCTTATAGAGCGCTTGGGTGTTGATAGTGCAGTAGTTGCAGCCCTGAACAGTACCCTCTGCGCTGAAGGCCATGTCTGCCGTTAAATCTCAGCTGATTTTTCGTAAATTGCTGGGCGCGATGGCCATTTTGACGGGTTTGCTCATGAGGTTGAGCAGCACCAAGACACGGCTCTCACCATCAGCGATTTGGTAAATCGCTTCAAGTCCAGCAAAAGGACCCTCTGTCACGACAACGGACTGCCCAGTTTGGAAGTGACGAAGCTTGACTTCTGATGTTTCGGTTGTGGAACGAATGGCGCTCACCAAGTCGTCGCTAATCTTGGCGGGCGTTTGCCCAAAAGTGACCAGTCGGCTTACCCCAATGGTGGATCTAATGGGTGCCCAACTTTGCGACTCCAGCTCTGTGCCAAGCTTGATGAAGAGATAGCGCGGGAACAGTGCCTCTTGAATTACTAGCAAATTGCCTCGACGAAGTTTTTCTGCATTGATTTGGGGTAGAAAGCATTCAAAACCTTGATGTTCAAGGTTTTCCAAGGCGAGGCGTTCTTGACGGATCTTGGTGTGGATCACATACCAGTTGTTCATTGGGAATCCTGCTATTCAATTGATAAATATTTTACGGTCGAGGATCGCTTGAAACTGACAAAGTTTTAAACTGGGTTAAAACTGTTCGCCGGTGATCGGCTTGCTAGAGGGGCATTCATAATGAAGTCCGGTATCAGTTAGAAAGCATAAATGAAGATGGGTACACAGGTAATAAATAGTTTTTCAGTGCAGCCAATGCACGCCAAGTTTGCGTTGGTGTTTGTTGTGATTTTTGCCATGGCGTTGTTCACAACGGTGGCGGTTACTAACTTAGCTGTTTTAGGTCTTGTATTGATTGCTCCAATTGCATGGCGTGAGTTTTGGCAAGCGCAAGAAACGATTGATTCAAGTTGCAAAGTATTTTTAAGCCTACTATTCGCAATTTGCGCTTGGGATCTGTTCACAAATTTGCATACAGGTTTTGACCTTGTTTCAAGCTTCAAGGCACTGCTGCACGATATGCGAACTATAGGATTTGTCCTGGTCCTGTGGGCTGTTTTTGCTAACCCCTATGTGGCTCGAATTGCCTTTTGGGCTATGTTCGCGAGCGTGCTCACGCTGGCATCGGTCAATTTGTTTTTTACACTTTCTGGACTTGTGCCACAGGGCGAGTACTTCACAACAGGGTTTATGCATATGTCGCACTTGTCGCATATGTATGGTCAAGCTTTAGTCGGTTTAGTTTTTGTCTTGGCGCAGCTGTGGCTGGTTCGCCCTAGCTTGTCTTGGCGCGTTGCAATCCCTATTGTTTTGTTGGTGCTGTCATTGTTTTTGGCAAGTGAGCGACGTACGGGGTGGTTGATGTTGGGGGCGGGGTTTGGTGTTTGGTCTCTACTCAATGCCAGAAGGCTGTTTGTGGGCAAATACAAATGGTGGATGCTGTTAGCTCTAGTGGCAGCTTTGGGGGTGGTCGCCAGTTCAGATGTCGTACACAGGCGCATGGCGCAGGCAATGGTTGAGTTCAACCAATATGTATCAATGACACCCCAAGAGCGGGCGACTGTGACGGGTGCAGTTTCTATTCGATTGCAGTTTGCAAGCACCATGATTGATTTAGTAAAGCAAAGCAATTGGTGGATTGGTGTAGGAAGCCTTGGGTTTACTGATGCTTTTCATGTGGCAGCCGCACGGATGGGCGTAACGCCAGAAGCTGGAGCCGCCTATAACTGGGGCAACCCACACAACGAATATCTTTATATGCTGGCAACCAAAGGTGTGGTGGGCTTGGCGTTGTATTTAGCCATATTCGGCCAAGCGTGCCGCGTTGCATGGGGCAAGACAGACGAGGTGCAGCGCATTGGGCTGGTCATGTTTGTGTTTTTATTCATGCTCAGTATCACTACCAACTCAATGATGATTGACATGGAGGAAGGGCATTTCACCCTGTTAATTAGATCGGAAGAGCGTCGTGTAGGG
>ERZ650303.626-NODE-626-length-10826-cov-5.656949_pt1 | contig 10826 bp, 12 predicted proteins | sample MGYA00376239_ERZ650303 | MGnify/ENA primary metagenome ERZ650303 (study PRJEB26733, sample SAMN07839262) | wastewater metagenome | biome: small river; feature: stream; material: water | place: USA: North Carolina | collected 2016-04-05 ... | reverse complement strand
TGGCCGTCGATCGGGCAACTAAGCGGCAAGGATCTGCGCCGCGTCCTAATGACCGACGTTGACAACATCAACGGCGACCTTGGGATCGATGAGGCTTTCGGCCTGGCGCTGAAACGCACGCAGACGTACATGAGCGCCGGCATCTGCATTGCAGAGTCATCGCCGGCACGCGACTACACCGACCGCAAATGGCGACCGCAGAGCGCGCACGAGGCGCCGCCAGCGGACGGCATTGCGGCGTTATACAACCGTGGGGACCGGCGCCTTTGGTATTGGCCGTGCCCTGAATGCAAGGCTCCATTTGCTGCGCTCGCTGGCATCTCGCTGTTCAAACTTCCACCACTGGAAGAATTGCGCGAGACGATGGCGGGCGCTGACCCGCTCGTGATGGCGGAGCAGTTCGCGCGCATCTGCTGCCCAGCATGCGGCGTGCTGATTGATCCAAAGCACAAGCGCTGGATGAACGAGCGCGGACGGTGGGTATCCGAAGGGCAGCGAATCTGGCCTGACGGGACGCTGACCGGCGAGCCGTTGCGGTCGCGCATGGCGTCCTTCTGGCTCGGCGGCGTGGCGGCAGCGTATCAGCCGTGGGTGTCGCTGGTTGAGAGATACCTACAGGCGGTCAAGCAGTACGCAACGACGGGCGAAACGAAGCCTTTGAAGACGACGGTAAACGTCGATCAGGCAATGCCGTTCGTCCCGCCAAGCGCAACGAAACAGAGGGGCGCACACGAATTGCAGCAACGATGCGAAGACTGGACGCCGGCACACGTTCCGCCGGGTGTTCGGTTCCTGACTGCCCAAGTTGACATCCAAGGCGGACAGAATCGCAGGTTCGTTGTGCAAGTCATCGGCTGGGGAGCTGGTCGCGAGAAGTGGCTGATCGACCGTTACGCGCTGAAAACGAGCGAGCGCCTTGGTCCAGATGGACGGCCGGCGCAGATTGACCCGTCCGCGTATGTCGAGGACTGGCGGCGGCTGATCGAGAAGTGCATCGAACGCCGATACCCGCTTGACGACGATAGCGGGCGCACGATGCCGGTTCGCCTTACCGTCTGCGACTCGGGCGGCGAGGACGGCGTAATGAGTCGCGCGTATGAGTTCCACCGCTATCTGGTTTCGCGCCGTCTCGCCGGCAAGTTCCGGCTGGTCAAGGGCGCGTCCAGCCGCAACGCTCCGCGGGTGTTACAGACGTATCCAGATGCCAAGTCTGCCGGCAAGAAAGCGGCTAGCGTCGGCGATGTCCCGGTGCTGATGCTCAACACCACGGACCTAAAGGACACCGTTGCGTCGGACCTGGCGCGCGAGTCTGCCGGCCCTGGCTATTGGCATTTCCCGCAATGGCTGCCGACGAGTTTCTACGACGAATTGACCGCAGAGGAACGCGGCGCTAACGGGTGGGTGAAGGTCGGCGGCAAGAATGAATCCGTCGATCTGTGCGCATACGGTGAAGCGGCGTTCGTGTGGCTTGGTGGCGACAAGATCAAGTGGGATGCACCGCCACCCTGGGCCGCAGATTGGGACCACAACCCAGACGTGCGCGCCGACGACGACACACCACCGCAGGCGCCTACGCGCCGGCCGTTGCAACGCATCGCATCATCCTACTTGGGACGCTAAATGGCCAGATTCACCGCAGCCGACTTGACCGCAATCGATGACGCGATCAAGTCCGGCGCTCTGTCCGTTCGCTACCAAGACGGGCGCCAGATCACGTACCGATCGACTGTCGATTTGATTGCAACGCGAGACCTGATGAACTCCGAAATTGCAACCGATGCCGGCACTCGCCGCCGTCGCACCTTCCGCTTGCAACAATCTGGAACCGGCCTGTGACCGACCCCGCGCATACAGCAAGCGGTGATGGCCGCCGGCTGCAAATGTGGCGCCCGACGACGGCCGGCCCTAATGCGTCGATGCTGTCGATCGGTGTCGCCCGCGCTCGTCATCGCGATCTAGTCCGCAATGATCCGTGGGCATCGGCCGCAATCGATCGCAGCGTGTCCAACGGCGTCGGCACTGGTGTGCAGGCAAAGTGCCTGTACGGCGACGACGCATTCAAAGCCGCGGACAAACGCGCTTGGAAGCATTTTTGCAAATACATCGACGCTGACGGCACCTTGGATTTCTCTGGCCTACAGGCTCTCGCATGGCGCGAATGGCGCGAGGCTGGCGAAGTGTTCGCGCGGCTCCGGTCGCGTCGCCTATCGGACGGCCTGCCGATCCCGATGCAAGTGCAGTTGATCGAGTCCGAGCAATGCCCGCACGACTACAACGCGACGGCTCCGAACGGAAACCGGATTGAGTCCGGTATCGAGTTCAATTTCATCGGCCGGCGCGTCGCCTATTGGATGTATGGATCGCACCCTGGCGAGTGGTCAAGTTCGCGCACGATTGATGCCGCGACACTGCGCCGCATCCCGGCCGAACAGATCGTTCACCTATACAAGCCGAAGCGTGGCGGACAGCACCGCGGATCACCAGACGGCATCGCCGCAATCACGCGACTCTGGAACCTCGGCAAGTTTGACGACGCCGTGCTTGAGCGCCAGAAGATCGCCAACCTGTTCGCGCTGTTCTACACGCGCACGGCAGGCGCTGATGACTCGTCGATGGTTGACGACATGCAGACAGCCACCGACACGGACACCACTCCACTGGCCGGCCTTGAGCCTGGAACCGCGCAGGAATTGCCGGTTGGCGTCGAGCCGAAATTCAGCACCCCGCCGGACGCTGGCGGCAATTACGCAGAGTTCTACCGGCAGCACCTGATGGCCGCGGCAGCGTGCTACGGCGTGCCTGCTGAGCTACTGACCGGCGACCTTCGTGGAATCAGCGATCGCGCCCTGCGCCTGATCCTCAACGAGTTCCGTCGCCTGATCGAAATGGACCAGTGGGTGTACTTCATCCCGCAGTTTTGCCAGACGATCCGCGAGGCGTACTTTGACGCGGCGATCCTGGCCGGCGTCCTGACCGTGCCCGACTACGCCACGTCTCGCGAGGATGTTGTCGAGACGCTATGGGTGCCGCAGGGCTGGCCGTACTCGCATCCGGTGCAAGACGTGAAGGCCGACAAGGAGGCAATCCTGGCCGGCTTGCAATCGCGCACCGCAACCATCCTAAGCAACGGCGACGACCCCGAGCAGGTCGACGCCGAGATCGCAGCAGACAACGCCCGCGCCGCCGCGCTCGGGCTGGTATTCGACACCGACGTGCGCAACTCGCACCCGCCAACGCCAGCCGATCCGGCGCTACTGGACCAAAATCAATGAGCCTACTTTCGCGATTCTTCGGGCGCGGCCAAACGGTCACACCCGCGCAGGCGCTTGCCTGCATCTCAAACCGCCCCATGCTGATGACTCCAGGCGCACTCGATGTGCTGATGGCCGCAGCGCACAACGGGCGCATGGATTCCGCCTTCGATGCGCAGTTTAAAGAATCGACCGGTGGCAGTCCCGAGGATCTGATCGAGGTCGAGAACGGCGTCGGCTTCCTGACCATCCGCGGCCCCCTGTTTCAACGCTGGGGCATCGAGGCATGGTGGTACGGCGGAATGTCTTACGACGTGATCCGGCGCGCGTTTGATCTGCTCGTCAATAACGCAACCGTGACCCGCATCGTCCTGGACATCGACAGTCCCGGCGGCATGGTGTCGGGCTGTTTCGAGTTGGCCGAACACATCTTCGCGGCGCGCGGCACGAAGCCGATCGATGCCGTGGCGAATGATTCCGCGTACTCCGGGGCCTACGCCATTGCCAGCGCATGCGACCGCGTTCACCTGCCGAACTCCGGCGGTGTCGGATCGGTCGGTGTCTGCTGGCGACATATCGACATGAGCCGGTTCGATGATCGGATGGGGCTTACGTACACCTACGTGTTTGCTGGCGCCAAGAAGGTTGACGCAAACCCGCACTCGCCGCTAAGCGAGTCCGCACTGGCCGACAACCAAGCCGAGGTTGATCGTCTCGCCGAGATGTTCGTCAGCATGGTTGCCCGCAATCGCGGGCTGGCACCGGAGGCCGTCGCGGCACTGCAAGCCGGCTGCTTGTTCGGGCCTGCCGCAATCGCTGCCGGTCTGGCTGACGCAATCGGCACGGTTGAATCGGTCGCGATGCAGGAACCGGAGAAAGTGGTGCTGGACAACCCGAGCGATACGGGTGGCGAGCCGCGGGCGAGCGCAACTGGAGACAAGTTCGCGCCGGCATTGTCGGCGCTGATCGAATCAATGGCCGCGGATATGAGAGCCGGCGCCGATTCGGCGGTGGCGCTTCAAGGCGTGCTCGCTAAAAGCACGGAGGCAGCAGACCCAGAGCAAGCAAAGCTCGCAAACCGCGCCCGCGTCGTCAACGCCATAGCCGCCGCGAAACCCGCGCCCGACATCCTGGCCGCGCTGATCGCTGACGACACCATCGTTCCCGAGGCGGTCGATTCGCGCATCGCGCACGCAATGGAAGTCGCCAACCTTTGCCACGCCGCCGGAATTCGCAGCGTCGCGGGCGACTACATCACGAAACACGTTGATCTCGAAACCGTCCGGGCGCAGTTGATCGCGGCCAAGGCTGAGGACGGGCCTGAGATCAATACCACCATTCCCGGCAAGCAGTCGGGTGTCGCAGGCTCCGGCATTTGGGGCGAAACCATCAAGAAGTTTGGAGGTTGATTCATGACCACGTATACCGAAACGCTCCACGCCGGGGGCTTTATCACCGGCGAACTCCCTGACTGCCTGAGCCGTAAATCCGGCATCCTGGCAGGCGGTCAGAATCTCGTTGCTGGCGCTGTTGTCGGCAAGATCACCAAGGCGCAGGCTGCGGCACCGATTCCGACCATCGTCGGCACCGGAACTGGCGCCATGACGGCACTGACGTTCGGTCCCGATATCCAGACCGGCAGTTACGTCATCACCCTCCTGGAAACCAGCGCCACCGCGGCCTTCTCGGTCACGGCTCCCGATGGGACCGTGCTCCCGACCGGCAACGTCGGCACCGCGTACACCAGCACGCACCTTTCGTTCTCGATTGCCAACGGCGGCACGATGACCACTGGCGATGCCTATACGGTCGTTGTCAGCGCGGCCGGCACCCCGGTGCTCGTCGGCACTGGCACGGGCGCAGTCTCCGGCATCTCGCTCGGGCCTGATGCGCAGAACGGCGCATATCGCGTGCAGTTGCTCGCCACGTCCGCCACCGCTGAGTTCGAGGTCATCGCCCCCGATGGCAGCAAGCTCAAGCGCGGCCAAGTCGCCACCGCGTACACCAGCAGCCACGTCAATTTCACCCTGGCGAACGGCGGCACGATGACCAGTGGTGACTACTTCGTGCTGATCGTGGCGAAGGGCTCCGGCTACTACACCGCACTTGCGCCGACCACCTACAACGGTCAGCACGTTGCGGCCGGCGTTCTGTTTGCGGACACCGACGCCACCTCGGCGGCCGTCGCCTGCGTCGTGATCGACAACAACGCCGCAGTGAATGACGACGAACTCACTTGGCCGACGCTCGGCACCGCCGGCAAGGCCACCGCGCGCAATCAGCTCGCCGCCCGCGGAATCGTCTGCCGGTAAACAACCCGCCCGAACGGGCATCGCGAAGGCCGCCTCCTGGCGGCCTTTTGCATTTCTGGAGTAGAGAAAAATGGCAACAATGGATGTCTTTTCGGGCAGTGCTTTCAGCTTGCTGGAACTGACCGACGCGATCAACAAAGTCCCCTATCAGCCCAGCTTCCTGGGCTCGCTGGGTATCTTCGAGCCGCGCCCCGTGCGCACTGACCATTTCGCCGTCGAGGAAAAGAACGGCACGCTTGCGCTGATTCAGTCCAGCCAGCGCGGAGCCCCGCTGGAGCAGCGCGCTCAGGAACTCCGCAAGGTTCGCCGGTTCAACACCGTGCGAATCGCCAAGGGCGACCGCTTGCAGGCGAGCGAGATTCAGAGCATCCGCGCTTTCGGCTCTGAATCCGAATTCCAGGCCGTGCAGACCGAAGTCATGATGCGCATGACTCGCCTGCGCGCCGATCTCGAACTCACGCTGGAGAACATGCGCCTTGGCGCAATCTTCGGCGAAGTGCTGGATGCGGATGCGACGAGCATCTACAACTGGTTCACCGAGTTCGGCATCAGCCAGGCCGCTGAGGTCGATTTCGATCTGGACAACGCCTCGCCGGCTTCCGGCGTCGTGCGCACCAAGTGCAACGGCATCGTCCGCGCCATGCGTCGGGCATCGCTGGGCGGCTGGATTGATGGCCGCACGTCGGTTCTCGGTCTGTGCGGCGATACGTTCTTCGATCAGTTGGTCGCTCACTCGGAAGTCCGCGCCACCTATCTGAATCAGGTGGCCGCCGCCGAGCTGCGCACCGAAGCCGCGTTCTCGGAACTCAGCTACGGTGGCATTCGCTTCGTCAACTACCGTGGCACTGATGATGATTCGACGCTGAGCGTCGGCACCACCAAGTGCAAGTTCATCCCGGTCGGCGGCAACGGCGTGTTCCAGCAGGCGATGAGCCCCGGCGAGTCGTTCGATCTGGTCAACACGCCGGGACAGCCGTTCTATGCGATGACGGTTCCCGATCCGACCGTGCGCAACATGTACGTGGATGTGGAGGTCTACGCCTATCCCATGTTCGTGTGCACGCGGCCGGGGATGCTCCTGCGGGCGAAGAACACCTAACAGTGTCCGACCCCTTCACCACCGCCAGCGCCGCAATCCTCCGCGGCCCTGGCACAACTACGGGCGTCATCACCCAGGGCTCGGCGTCTTACACGCGCCGGGTCTTGCTGTCGCTCGGCGTGGAGTCGGTCAACCTCACGAGCGGCGTCGTCACGCCAATCAAGACGGCGCAGTTTTCCAGCGTCGGCGGACTCAAGCCCAAGGCCGCGACGCTGACCATAGGCGCCGCGACCTACGCGCTTGAACGTCGCATCAACGATGACGGCTACGCCGAAACCTGGGAGGTCGCATGAGTGGCGGGACAATCGCGGAACGCCAGCAAGCGTTGCTGGTTTCGCGCTTGCAAGAAATCCGCGTGGCCAATGGCTACCTGTCAGACATGGGCGCGAATGTGCATCAGGAGCGCACCACGTTTGACGATGCTGAGGCGTTCCCGCTGATCAACGTGCAGTTTGTCGGTGAGGTGCCGAAGGCCGACACCGGAAATTCTCGCAAGGTTTCCATCGATCGCACATTCCGCGTCGAAATCTGGCGCAACTCCGACAGTGAAAGCCTGTTGTCGCACCTTCAAGACGTGAAGCGGGCCGCAATTCTCCGCGACCGCTTCGACCGTTTCGAGGATGCGGACGGCTCGCTCGGTTCACTCAACTACCGCGGCACAGAACAGGTCGAGCAGGAGGTCGGCGGCAAGCTGATTTCAGGCATCGGCGCGTTGTTCGCCATCACCGCAAACGAAACGCTCGGCGATCCACGGACCGCCACCTAAACACCGCAATTCAAACCACCCCAGAAGCCCCGCCAAGTGCGGGGCTTCGTCGTTTCAGGAGCCGCAAAAATGGCATTCAACGCCCCGCTGACCCACAGCGAAAACTACGTCTTTGGTCGCGGAGTGTGCTACTTCGCGAAGTTTGACGCCAACGGCGTCCCCATGGGTGAGCGCGATCTCGGCAACGTGCCGGGGTTCACGCTGACCGTCACCAGCGAGAAGGCCGAACACTTTTCGAGCCGCACCGGCCTGCGCAAGAAGGACCTGTCCGTCACGATCTCGGTTGCCTTCGATGCGAAGCTGACCATCGAAGATATGAGCGCCGACAACCTTGCGCTGTTCCTCGCAGGTTCCGTCGCCACCGTCACCCAGGCCGCGACCCCGGTCACGAACGAACGCATCTACAACGCCGAGAGCGGGCGCGAATATCAGCTCGGCGTCACGACCAGCAACATCACCGGCGTGCGCGGTGTCTCGTCGGTCACGGTCAAGCTCTATGAGTTGGTGAACGCCACTGCGCGCGTCAACTCGGCCACATACGTCGCCGGTGACATCTTCAAGTCCAGCACGAACGTATTCCTTGTCACGACCGGAGGCGCCGTCGCTGGCAGCGCGCCAAGTTTTGCCACCGGCTCAGTTGGCGCCGAAACCACCGATGGCGCGGCTACCGTCGCGTACCTCGGAACCACTGGCGCTTTCACCGTCACCACGCACTACACGCTGAGCGCCGAGGCCGCGCGCGTTGGCATCGTCGCTGGCGGCAATCTGGCGCTGGCCTGCGATCTCTACACCGAGACCACCGGGAGCTACCTCAGCCTCAACGTGGACTACACGCCGGCAGCGAATACCCGACAGCAGATCACGAGTTCAGGGGAAGGCGCCGTATCGGGCCAATTCCGATTCATTGCCGACAATGCCGAGGGCGACAATCGCGACCTGTTCATCGCGTCGTGCAACCTCGCGGCCGATGGCGATCTGCCGTTCATCACAGAGGCTGACGTTGCATCCGGCACGTTCACGCTCGGCGTCAATGAGCGCGACACCAGTACGCCGCAGGTGATCATCGACGGGCGCGTGGCGTCCTAACCGATGACCACGGGAACCGACAAGGCGCCCGAAGTGGCGCCGCTGACGTTGGCTGAGTTGGTTGCGCTGTCCACGGTCTTGCAACCGGGGAACGCCATCGTCGGAATCATTGCCGCGCTCGTCCCGCTGTACGCGATCCGTAGCGCACAGTCGATCGAGCAGGTATGGGCGGCCGATGCGATGGCCGCGGTCGATGGAATCCTGACGGCGCTCCCGTCAGCGATCACCGAGGGCAAGTTTGCCGCAACGGTTGTTGCGCTCAAGGACATTGCCTCGGCGTTCCGTCCCGAAAACCTGCTTTCCAGGCTCGCTCCGTAATGCCAACCGCCGTCAAATCACCGGATCTGACGGCATTGGCGCGCCGGCTTGGCGCTGTCTCAAAGGACGCGCCGAAAGCGTTTGCGCAGGCGACCGTGAGCGTCAGCCGTGCGAGCAAGACGGAAACGAAGCGGGCTGCAAACGAGGTCTACGCGGCTGCGCAGGGGCGCATTGCTGACGGCATATTCGTATCAAACACAACCGGCGTCGTCACGGTTAAGGCGCGCAAGAAGCCCTTGACCCTGCGCGCATTCGGCGCCCGCCAAACAAAGCGCGGCGTCGTCGTAACGGTCATTCGCGCTCGTGGCCGCAAGTTGATCCGCGGCGGCTTCTCACCCGCGAAATTCAACGGCGTCCCGTTCAAGCGATTGGGCCGCAGCCAATACCCGATTGCCCCGCTGACGGGTCCATCGGTCGCCGACATGCTGGACAACCCCAAGGTCTACACGCCATTGCAAGCACGGTTGATTGAGCGCGGGCGATCCGAACTAAATCGCCGTCTACTACGGGAGCTTGGCGCCCGTGGCTAAGCAGGATGTCGAGCTAAAGTTCAGCCTCATCGACGGCGTAAGCCGTGGCCTCGCGCAGATTCAGCAGGGCGTGTCCGGTCTTGGCGCGTCGCTCGTAAAGGTCAACGCGGCTGCGGAACTGACGGGCAGGGCCTTCGGCGCGCTCGGCAGCATCGCTGGCGCATTCGGTGACGCCGTGTCCGGCGCCGCGTCGGTCGAGGATGCGCTTAAGCGCGTGTCCATCATCACGAAGGCGACGACAGAGGAACAGGCCGCGCTGCAACAGGCGGTATCCGATGCCGTAGCGACGACGCGATTCAGCGCTGAGGAAGCGGCCGGCGCGTTGGTCCTGATGGCCGAGGATGGTTTCAGCGCATCCGAAGCGGTCAAGCAGCTCGGCACCGTCACGTGCCGCGCCTGCGGCCGCGAGCAGGACGGGGCCGCTGGGGACGCCGTGCGCCCCGAGCCTGCCGTGCCGCGCCCGCCGCAGCGCCCGGCGCAGCCAGTGCAGCAGGCATAAACGCTGATTCAGGGCTGTGCCTTCAATCCGGTAGCTGCCGTCGTGGTGCGTGACGAGGACAAGGTGATCTGGCTGTCGCAGACCACGCTGAGCGTCGAGGGCGGCACGGTCAATGCCACCGGCATCAAGGCCGGCGACGTGGACCCGTCCACTGGACGCAAGGTGCTGTACTACCACGACCCCATGGTGCCGGGCAACAAGTTCGACAAGCCCGGTAAGTCCCCCTTCATGGACATGATGATGGTGCCGGTCTACGCAGACGGGGACGCTGGCAGCGACGGCAGCAAAGTCACGGTCAGTCCGCGCATCCAGCAGAACCTCGGGGTGCGGACTGCCGAAGTCACTGAGGGCCTGCTGTCGCCGCAGGTCTCTGCGGTAGGAAACATCGCCTTCAATGAACGCGACCAGGCCTTTGTGCAGGCCCGTGCCACCGGCTACATCGAGCGCCTGCATGTGAATGCGACCGGACAGCCTGTGGGCAAGGGCCAGCCCTTGTTCGAGGCGTATAGCCCCGAGCTGCTCTCAGCCCAAAAGGAATATGCCATCGCCGCCAGGGGCATCGACTCGCTGAGCGCGCTGGATCGGACTCGGCCGCCGCCATGCGCCAACTCTCCGAATCGAGCCTCGCGCGGCTTCGCAACTGGGACGTCTCCGATGAACAGATCAAGGCGCTGGCCCGCTCGGGCGAGCCTCAACGCCTGTTGACGTATCGATCGCCCGTGAGCGGCGTCGTGACCGAGAAGAAGGCCTTGCAGGGCATGCGCTTCATGCCGGGCGAGATGTTGTACCAGGTGACCGACCTGTCGTCGGTCTGGGTTGTGGCCGATCTGTCGGAACAGGACATCGGCCTGATCAGGAGCGGCGCGAAGGCGCGCGTCACGACGACCGCCTACCCGACGGAGACCTTCGAGGGACGCATCACCTACATCAGATCGGAAGAGCGTCGTGTAGGGAAAGAGTGTCTT
>ERZ650303.624-NODE-624-length-10835-cov-6.097588_pt1 | contig 10835 bp, 2 predicted proteins | sample MGYA00376239_ERZ650303 | MGnify/ENA primary metagenome ERZ650303 (study PRJEB26733, sample SAMN07839262) | wastewater metagenome | biome: small river; feature: stream; material: water | place: USA: North Carolina | collected 2016-04-05 ... | reverse complement strand
GAGTCGTAATAACTGTTCCCGGAGTAATTACATCTCCTGTTGCATGGGTGGACAATTGATCATTTGGATCATAAACAATCCCTTTTACATCAGGCGCCCAAGTTAAAGTGATACTTTGGGCATCATTAGAATTAGATGTAGGGCTAAATGAATTTACAGGAGTATTAACCCCAAATTGAACTTTATTCAAAGAAGTTGGAGCAGACGGTAAAATTCTAAACGTTTGCGAATAGATATTATCATTATCCGTTAAGAAATAATGCAAGCCCCCTTTTGAATTATCAAATGATGTTTCAGCAGTACCAGGACTTGTGTAAACGGTACTAACTCCAACCATATTGATTTCATAGTCAGCATACGAATTACCTTTAAATAATTTTCCTGACAAAGTCTGAAGATTTCCTGTTGGAGCTGGAGTAGTAGTCAAATTAGGTAATGAAAAATAGGCTGCTCCACAGCTCATTTCTTCTGAATCCAAAATACCATCATTATCATCATCAATATCAATAACATTATTAATACCATCACCATCTGTATCTAAACATTTGTTTAAAACATCTGTAAGAGCAATATTGTAAGTTGGTGTATAATTCACTGTAGTTGACATAGTGTCTGCAACTTCTAAAGTACTAGTTAACCCATTGGTACCCACAGTGCTATTGGCAAATTTAAAGTTAGCTGTAGTATTTGTAGTCGCACCTCCTTCAAAGGCATCTGAACAACCATCACCATCTGAATCTAAATCCAATTCATTGATAACACCATCGGTATCCGTATCAAAAGAAGAACAAGCGCTTAAATTAAACCCGTACGATTGTACGCCAATAGTTGGATCCCCAAAAATATTAGCATTAATTTCATAAACATCGGCGTTGGTATGCATAAACATCCGCACTTTCCAAGTTCTTTGAGCTGTAACATCTGCGGCAGAAATATTAACGTTTTGCTCTATTAATTCTCCACTTTCAATAATGTCCCCCGTATTATGAGAACTCAATTGATTGTACGGATCATACACAATACCATAAGCACCAGGCCAGTTTAAGGTAATATTTTGTATTTCATTTATTGGATTAGACGGAACTGTATTCACGGGTACGTTTGGTCCAAAGTCAACATATTTGACTTTTGGTGCTGTTGGAACTGGACTTGCTTCAAAAGCAGTAGAAGTCAATTTAAAGTTTAAATTGATGTTTAATTTTCCACCATCCCCTACTTGAAAATGCAATCCGTTTCCACTATCATAACTAGCTGGATTGAAGGCTAAACTAGGCCCTGTCATTTTCAACTCGTAATTAATATTTCCTGTTTCTTTCAAAACAGTACCAGTCATTAAACCAGTTTTTGTAGCGGTAGTAAACGTAGACGTTTTATTAGCAAATAAGGGAGAAGAACAACCTTGTTCAATATCATCTGTTAATCCATCATTATCATCATCAATATCCATTAAATCTCCAATACCATCTCCGTCAGTATCTGAACAGGTATTGAATCCTGTACTCATTCCATAACTACTATACGTAGAGGTATAATTAATATCCCCTGTATCAGCAACAACTTCTTTGCTGTCTATTAAACCATTGGTTCCTACAGCACCCACAAATGGAATGGCTACTGATGCAGTAGCTGCACCTGCCTCAACAGCGTCATTACAGCCGTCCCCATCAGAATCTAAATCTAATCTATTTGGTACACCATCACCATCCGTATCCACATCAGTACATACCATATCAATTGGCGAATACGATGTTAACTTAATGTTTTGAATCACCTTAGCATTATACGATGAGAAAGCGAAATTATAATCACTCTTAGTCCCTTTAAATGATTTAATTACCCAACCATTTTGACGAATTGTTACTACACCAGCAGTGTTGATATCCATTTCCATCAAATCATTGGCCACATAAGCTTGAGTAAATGACCAACCTGATATTGGAGGTGTTGACCCATAAATACTACCATTTAAATGATACACTTTATAAGCTCCATCACTCCAGTTGGCAGGTGTTTTAGTTGCTGCAATTGGCAATAACCCAATCATCGCATGATTTGTCGCATTTGTAGTCCACTCTAAATGGATAGGTAATTTTAATTTTTGATCTGAATATTTAGTTCCCCATGTTGATGTCCCTGATAATGTCAAATCAGTAGCGGTAAAGACCCCGTTAGCGTTTCCATTGAAAGTTAATGCGGTTAAGTCTTTTTGAGGATACGCACAATTAATTTGCTCATCAGCATCTAAAACTCCGTCATTATCATCGTCAACATCAATACTATCTGGAATGTTGTCTAAATCTGTATCCAAACATGCATCGATCGTATTGACTAAGGCATAATTAGTATAGGTAGAGAAATAAGCAGTTGTCCCTGCAGGAGTTCCTTCATAATTATCTAACAAACCATTCTTATTAGCATCTGTACCCGTTGGGTAGGTGTTAGTACTAGTCGCTGCTCTATTTGCAGAAGCTTCTACAGCATCGGCACAACCATCACCATCTGAATCTAAATCCAATGGATTGATAATACCATCACCATCGGTATCGGTAGTACAAGTCGCTTTAGGGAAAGAAGAAGCGCTATAGTTCCCTCTGTTTACATCAAAATAGAATTCTGAAGCAATACCAGTAAGTATAGCCGCTGATGTTACCCCATAAATTCTATAATACTTATATTTTCCAGCATTCGCTGAAATGGTAAATTTGTTAGAGTTGGTCAAGGAAACATTTCCATTAACAGTAATGTTAGTAGCATCTGCTGGAGAAGCTATAGCTGCAGTTAATAAATCTGTCCAACCATTATTCACATCATTAGTACCTTGCACCATCAAACTAGCAGCCCCTGAATTAAAAATTTGAGTAGCCGTAGTTTTCTTAATATAAAGTGCATCCAATTGTACGGGTTGCGAGAAAGTTGCTCTAAATAATTCTTTATTAAATTGATCTTGTGCCGTAGCTGTTGCAAATTGAACAGCCGCCGTAGCTGTATTATCAGTTAAGGCTGCAAAATTCGTATTTGGAGCTAGTGTATTTAATTCTGAAGTAACCTTAACGAATGGTGCTTTATTAGCCGTGTTCCACTCTTGAAAAGTCATATAACAAGTTGGTGCTTCATCAGCATCTAATACCCCATCATTATCATCGTCAATATCAATTAAATTTACCAATCCGTCTCCATCAGTATCGATGCAATTACTTATACTTGAGGTTACGGCATAATCATAATAATAGGTATTTTTATAAGTACCATTTTCAGCCACAGTTTCAAGAGTATCTGCAAAACCATTTAAACCAAAAGTAGCAGCAGCACCTGGGACAATTCCATTGCTGGTGGTTATTGGTAAAACACCTGTTTCCACTGCGTCAAAACATCCATCGCCATCAGAATCTAAATCTTGATGATTTAATTTTCCATCCGTATCGGTATCATTGGTACAAGAGTCTTTTGGATTAGCACTTGAACTAAAATTTGTAGGCACATTGATTCGCAAATCGGTTACACCGCAATAACTAGATGTTCCAGCAACTCCCACTAATCTTAAATACTTGAATTTTGTGTTAGGCAACAACGTATTGCTTACCGTTACTGTTCCTGTTGTAACAGTTGATGCTATAGGTGCAGAAAGATCCGCCCAATAATAATTATCTTGTGAACCCTGTAATTTAAAAGTACTGGTAGCTGTCCCTGATAAAGCCCAAGAGTTTATATCCATACTCACTCCTGAAACTAAAGTGTATCCTGCAACAGCAAAATTGAAAATTTCCTGACCTACCCAATTTTGAAGTTGGTTAAATGCTGATTTAGTTGCTGGATCATTATCAATAGCATACCCAATTACATTTGTTGAGTATTGAGTCAAATCAGAACTAATACTAACAGGCTTAGTAATTGTTGCCTTAGTAAGGAAACAATTGGGAGATTCAATATGGTCTAAAATTCCATCATTATCATCATCTAAATCATTAATATCTTTAATTCCATCTCCATCAAAATCAGCACAAAGATTTAAAGTATTATTAATAGCATAATCATAAGCATATAAACCAGTATATATTCCGTTTCCTGATGTTTGTAAGGCATTTGCAAAACCATTGGCATTATACGGCCCTGCTGCAATAGTATTGGCTACGTTAGAAGTAGTTGTATTTGCGGTAGTAGATCCCGTAGTACGATTAATAATTGCTCCTATATTTAAGGTTCCGGTAATACCTGCTTCATTTGCATCAGGACAACCATCTGCATCTGAATCTAAATCAAAGTGATTTAAAATTCCATCACTATCTGTATCATTTGTACAAGTTAATTTTGGATTGGCACTTGGATTATAGGTAGAAAGATTAGCCAGATTCAAGGTAACATTAGTTACACCACCGTAACTACAAGTTCCCGCAACCCCTATTAATCTAAAATATTTGAATTTTAATGTTGGGGCCAAGGTATTACTTACCGTAAAACTTCCTGAAGTTGCAGTAGATGCTACAGCTGTTGAAAGATCTTTCCAGTCTACACCATCACCAGATCCTTGTAATTTAAAGGTACTAGCTGTTGTAGGAGACAAAGCCCAAGAAACTAAATCCAAAGTCAAGCCCGAAATCGCGGTATAACCTTTGGCTGTAAATTTGAAAATTTCTTTTGCAACCCAGTCTTGACCTGTATCAAACGCGGAAGATGTAGTTGCACTATTATCAATATTATTTATAATTTGATATGTTGTGTTAGATGCTCTTTGGTAAATCAATAATTCTGTACTAACGGCAGCTGGCTGTGCCAACTCTGTAGCTGTTAAAAAGCAAGTAGGTGATTCAACGGCATTTAAAATACCATCATTATCCGCGTCGATATCATACCAATCATATACGGTATCTGCATCTAAATCATTACAAATAACAACCGTATTATTTAAGGCATAATCATAATAATAAGAGGCATTATAAATAGCACTTTCTGCAGCTGTTTCATAAGAATCAGCCATTCCATTAGCTCCTACGTTACTATTAGTTCCAACCATACCATTAGTAGAAGTTGAAACTACTCCCGCTTCAATGGTATCAAAACAACCATCGCCATCTGAGTCTAATTCCAAATGATTAAGTTTTGTATCAGCATCTGTATCTGTAGTACAGTTTTGCGTTGGCTCAATATTTCTATTGAAAGTGGACGAGACAGCTAACGAAATATCCGTAACTCCACCATAACCACTCGTGCCAGCAACTCCTAAGAGTCTAAAATACTTGAACTTTGTCGTTGGAGCTAAGGTGTTATTAATGGTAAAGTTTCCTGAAGTAGCCGAAGATACCACAGGAATGGACAAGTCTGTCCAAGTTACACTATCACCTGAACCTTGTAATTTAAAAGTACTAGTTGAATTGGCAGATAAGGCCCACGAAACCAATCCTAAAGTAACACTAGGGGTTGCAACATATCCATTGGTAGTAAATCTAAAAATTTCTTTCCCTACCCAATTTTGACCTGTTGAAAACGCAGAGGCTGTTGTTGAACTTGCGTCAATTGAATTGGTAATTACATAAGTTGAATATTGCGTTAATTCTGAATTAACATCATTAATCGTATATAAATAATCCGAAGTAGAGAAACACAATGGAGATTCTACTTTGTTCAAAATTCCATCATTATCAGCGTCAAAGTCAAAAATATCTTTGACACCATCTCCATCAGTATCCGTTTGATTTTGGTCTACACCAAAACGTAAATAGGGAGCTGCACTAGTTAAATCAACTGTCACTTCATACGTTAAAGTGGCTCCAGATCCTACAGCTGTCATTGGATAATAAGTAGTTCCGCCATTAGCAAAATTACCATCATTATCAGCAGCTAAATATACTGTTCCATTTTGGAACAATAAGTTTCCAACCAAATTAGGTAAAGTAGCAGTTGCCGAGGTATTTCCAAAAGCTGGTACGGAAATTTTAACTGAACCAATAGTTCCTGTCTCTTGTAATTTCCAAGTACGGTTTACCAAATACTTACCATTAAAGGCTGTTGCAGTATTCAAGTCCAGCGGAGCACCATTGTCTCCTAATAATAAATAAGAGCTATTAGTAGCTATGTTATTACCTGAAGTAGCTGTATTGCCGTTCGTGAAATCAATGATATTATTGTTACCTAAAGTAATCAATCCGTCCGGATTCACTGATTTTGACTGACGTTGGTGCAAACCTTCACAGTCTGAACGACCAATACCAAAAATATTATTGGTATAAGGGGCATTTGCCGTTAAGTCATATACTTTAGTTGTACCATCACTTGCAATATAATCTTGTGCCAAAGTGATTCCATATTTAGTAGCTAGATAGGTTTTCACGATGCTTTCCTGAGTAGCTGTTAATGGGTATCTATAGGAGATATTTTCCGCCATTACTTGTGGACCCGTAATTGCAGCATGCTGTATGATCGGCGAATATAATGCTGTAGCTAAACTTGGCATTGCTCCCACCGCAGTGGCATTCACTACATAGCGCACTGCCACGTCGTAATCTGGGATATCTAATTTATTAGTAGTAGCAGCAAAATTAAGCGCCGGGTTAAAGTTGAATTGGTTGGTTAAATAAGTGGGTTGGTTCGCTACCGTTGTTGGTTGCTCTGCATCCCAGTTATTGGCTGTTTGATCTTCCCAAACGGCAACTTTTGTATTCGAAGCTGGTGCGACTGCAGCCGATTTAGTATATACATCCAAACGCAAAGCACGATAAGTTGTAAATCCCCCTGGAATCACACGAACATAACGACAAGTCACTGGCGCATCAAAATCAGCATAGTGTAATTCAGTATACACTTCATTTCCTGGGAACATCCCTAAATTGGTCCAGTTCACATTGTCATTAGATACTTTAACGGTATAATCAGATGTAAACTGGTTTAAGTCAGCGGAACCCAAAGTAGCCACCCCATCAATGCTTTGTACTGAGCCTAAATCCAATGTAATCGAACCCATGACACCCGTAGGTGCACTATTCGCCCCTTCCGCAGTACTAGGAATCCAAGAAGAAGTGCTTGTGAGAACCGAAGCCGCAGCCAAACGACCCGTTGAAAAAGTACTCGAGGCGGTTCTATTGGCCGCAGGGACATTCAATAAGGTTCTAGTTTGATTAATTCCTGCGTCTGCTTTTATCCAAAGGCTAGGTTGGTCAGTCAAACATGCTGGAGAAGATGTAATGGGAGCTGAAGGTGTAAACGTGTAAACGTGTCCAGCACCAGCACCTGGAATAACATTGTTGGTAGTAAAAGCAATATTTCCACTAATTGTTCCATTTGCTGTAAGAACGGATAAATATTCATTTGCTGCATCTAGCCCACCCATACCAGTAGAAGTACTGTAGGTTGTTGCCGTGCCAGTACCGTACCAATATTCTATTTTATTAGAAGTCTCATATATTTTAATTTGGAAGGTAGTAGTCCAAGCCACATTTTGCGCTAGACCTACATTCCACTGCACTGTTAACACTCTATTAGGTGCTGTACCCGTTAACAAATACGTCACTCCCCCACCTGAAGCCACACTACCTGTATAAAAAGGATCCCAAAATGCATATAACTTAGGTACGTTTGTCGCACTAGTCGGGTTATTTACATTCTCATTCGTTACCGCTACACTTCCTAGTTTTAATAGTCCAGCAGTATTTACAGAGAACTGCGTATAATCTATTCCTTGAAACTTGAATGGAAACCCAATGTTAGTAACTGCAGAAGCAAGCGCAGCAGAGTTCCCGGGAATTAACACAGTACCGCCTGTAATAGACGTATAAGTTGCATTGGAATTAGTAAATTCCATGTTGGTAATTTGCCCATAAGAACTTAGTGTAAACAAAATTACAGCTAGTTGTAATAGCACCTTTTTAACAAAGGAATTAGATAGATTGGTTCCTGCTTGATTTTGCAAATTAGTAGCAGCGAATAAACGTGTAATACAATAGGTAAAAAATGTATTCATAATGTGGGGAATTATTTTTTTGTATGTCGATTGCCTTTCTTTTGAATGTAAATCCGAAAGGCAATCGGATGTGGGGTTTTTATTTTTTAAAAAACAGTGTTAATTTAAAAGGGGCAATGAATTAGGTCTTCCGATGGTATTCAATAGGGACAAAGGATTGTCCTGTATCAAATACCTCTTGAATTGGAATGGTATGTAAAGAGAAAACAGTTGTTGTTCCAGTAAAAGGAACGCTACTTGTAGTAACACTATTTCCTGAACCTAAAACGGCACAAGAATAAGAGGCTTTTGGAGCCGCTATAAAAGTTGTAAAATGTAACAAGACAAATACGCTTGTCAATACAGTAGGTGATTTTTCTCGCATAGATTTTAAATACTAAATTTAATTCTTTCGAGATTTGGGAATACAATTTGATGGTAAGGGTCAAATGGATAAACTGGGGTGGGTTGATCAATTTAGCTCATGTCCTGTTTTTTCGTTTTTATAAAAAATAGGACAAAGCAGGATATACCATTTTGCAAATTTAGCACGCAGTAAAAGAAAAATTTGTCTTAAAAAATGAAAAGTAGTTCAGTTTTGAAGTTTTGGAACTACTTTGTAAAATTTGACATTGAAAATCAATTACTTATAATTTAGGTTCAAAAAAGCAAAAAAGGGCAAGAATGGATTTTTTAGGTTTTCAGTAACTAAAAATGACGATTTATGATGTACAATTTACGCGTTACGATCTGCGAAATTGAATTTTGAATTTTGAAAATCCTACCTATATATAGGTATAAAATTCTTCTTTGATAGAAATGACAAACCGTTTAATTAACTTCATTCTACTTTTTTAAAATCCGTTTCATCTGTGGCAAAAAATTTAACCGCAAAGAGCGCAAAGCAAGCGCAAAGGACGCAATCTTATATTTACTTATATGCCTTATATGGTTAAATAATCCTTAGAATCTGTGGCAAAAAAAGATTGATTGCCGATTGCTGATTAACGATTCTTGATTTTAGATTGTATGCGTTTTTCGAAAGCTAGACGTCGCCCTCTCCAGAGGGGTTAGGAGTGTGTTGTTTTATTTCAACATTCGTTGTTCAATATTCAACATTTTTGAACTTGGAATAACAAACAAGGGACAGATTACCTCGAGTTCCTCCTCACAATGACGAACATCTTAATTGCTTCGTCTTGTCTTAAAAAAATATTTTATTGACAATTTTTTTAAACTAAATTCCTATATTTGTCTATATACCCCCGCATCGATGCTGTTATACGTTTCCTTATTTACGATTCTATTATCGCTGATTCTATTATTTAACAATTGGAAAATTAATAAGAATGCAGCCTACCTTTCTCTGTTTTTAATCAGTTCTTCTATTTATGGTATAGCACATTATTTTGTAATGTATGGCAAATCTCCATTCTGGTTGGCTATTTTTTACAATCATTTTACTCCATTAATGTTATTGTTAGGTCCCTTTTTATATTTTTATATACGAGGTACTTTAGACGATACCTATTCATTAAAAAAAATAGACTTCATTCATTTTATACCTGCAATTATTCACTTGATTGGTATCATTCCTTATATCCTACAGCCTTTTTCTGAAAAACTTCAAATTGCAACTCAAATTATTGATAACATTGACGCTCTTTTAAAAATTCAGATTAATTATTTTTATGATACCAAAGTTAGTTTTGTCATTCGACCAGTGTTGCTTCTTTGTTATATTTTATACTGTATGTATTTAATTTGGAAACGGTTTTCTAGTACAACTTTTGATCGTAATGTTCCAAAAAAACAATTATTAATTAGTCTTCGTTGGCTTATTGTGTTGATTGTTAGTTTGTTCTTTATTGTTGTCGAATTCTTAATTATTACCTACAACTCAATACATATTAAACCAAGTGTAGGCTTAATTAATTCCTATTCATCTTATATTTTATCTGGAGTAGCTTATTGTATTATGTCATTCTCTTTGCTTTTATTTCCTAATATTTTGTATGGTTTCCCTAAGCGCATCGCTACGGGTAACCTTCAAAAAACAAGAGGCGAAAAACAACTCCCTACTATAGAAGCAAAAAAAACGGTTAATGTTGAAGAAGATCCTTTTTTTGATTTGTCTGAGAACATAAAAAAATATCTCATCAAAGAAAAACCGTTCATTAATCCTGATTTTTCAATCAGCGATATTGCTTTAGCTATGCAGGTGCCACAAAATCATGTGTCCTATTGCATCAATGACATTATGCAAACCAAATTTTCTACACTTAAATCAGATCTACGTATTAATTATGCTGTCGAATTATTATCAGGAAATCTAAAAGAATCATTTACTATCGAAGGTATTGCGCAACAATCGGGTTTTAAAACTAGAGCTAGTTTTTATAATGCCTTCAAAGAAAAAACGGGCATGAATCCAACTGATTTTATTGATGCGAAAAAGATCTAATGTTGATTTTAGAAAGCCTCTCAAGTAATTTAATGGGCTTTCTGCTTTTTGCTCCTCTTTTATTTGAAATAGGCAATTATAATAGTATGTTTGAGTAGGTGACCATCAGGAAATAAAAATTAAATTATCTAAATACCCTAAAGGGTTATTTTGCTCTTCCGTAACTAAAAAATATACATGAAAGCAAAATATAGGAATGAATAATTGTTTGACCTGTAAAAACAAAAAACCCAACACTTTCGTGTCGGGTTTTACTTTGCTCGAACCAATCCCGCTAGCTATCGGGACTATGGTTAACAGTCTGATATGTCGCTATATTTTTCTAAAAGTTTCGTTGTCATTTCGGGATATTTTATCAAATTTTGAATGTAAACTCTGCTTTTCATTGATTTTATATGCTTCTCAATAGACAAGCCTTGCCTTTTTGATTTACATTCAATGGTA
>ERZ650303.620-NODE-620-length-10852-cov-5.708530_pt1 | contig 10852 bp, 9 predicted proteins | sample MGYA00376239_ERZ650303 | MGnify/ENA primary metagenome ERZ650303 (study PRJEB26733, sample SAMN07839262) | wastewater metagenome | biome: small river; feature: stream; material: water | place: USA: North Carolina | collected 2016-04-05 ... | reverse complement strand
TAGGTTTTTTGGTAAAGGCCTAGATTAATGCCGCTGTGCCGTTGCTTGGTGCTTATGAACGAGCTTAAGAAAGTCTTCTTTCACCAGTACAGTTTTTTCATTAAGTGCATCGACAACCATCTCCAGTAAGGATTGGTTGGCGCGTAGAAGCTCCAAAACAATACCGAATTGGATTTGTAAATAGGCGCGGATGAGTTTTTCTGTGTGCTCGAACTCAGAGTCGCTTGGGGTGCCCAAGCAAACAGCCAGATTAGACGATGCACTGATGTCGTTTGAGACATCCATCGAATGTCCCCATTTGCCAAAAAGAGAGCCTGCCATGGATGTGGCGGTTTTCATGTCGCCAATCGCGCCGCGAGCGCTGGCGTCAAGTGCACCGAGAATCAAATGCTCAGCAACACGACCACCTAAAGCCACGCGAATGTTATGTGTTATGTCTTGGTATGAGAGGTCATCGCTGGTGCGCTCATGCGATTCGTAGGCGCGAACCATGATGCCGTGTGTGCCGCCGCGCTTGATGACGCTGCAGTACTCAGGGGGAGATTGTTCCTTTGAGTCAAGATAGGAAACCAACGCATGGCCTGCCTCATGAATGGCGTGGCGGCGACGAATATGAGGAGGGTCAAGGCGATCATCTCCTTCTGCTGTGCCGTATGCGGCAAATTGAACAAGTTCCTTGTACGAAACTTTGTCTCCCTTACGCCAAGCTAGACGCTTGATTGACTTTTGAAACAACGAGCGACGACGTTGATCAGAAAACTCATGACGAACCAAACAGCCGACACGTTTGAGTTCTGAGTGAATCGATTGGTCCATCCATTCCTCACCAGTTTCTTGAACAAAAGCGCGTGCGACGTCTTCGTGCTCCAGTTCAGGAACTTTGATGCGACGATCGAACAGGCCTTCCCGGCGAAGCAATGGGTCGAGTTGACTCACTGAGTCGACTGCGGTGACGAAAACAACAGGGTGAAGGGGGGCTTCGTGGTAAAGGTAGTTCGCGAGCTCTTTGCGAAAACCGTAAGCCACATCATCATCGTGCGTAGGGCATTCGGGCCAATCATGGTCAGAGTCATCTTTGGCAAGCCCGTTCTTGAGCCAAAAACCTGGCTCCAAGTAAATCATCGTGGGGGCATCTTTAGGGACAGCTTTCATCCATTCACCAAACTGAGTGATGCTGTCGCGGTTAATGATGTGTAGTTGCATATTGCCTTCTCCTGCAATATGGTGAATCATGTTGCGAATCTCTTCTGTGTCGTGATGCTCAATCAAGACGGCATGACCCAGTACCGCCCAAGTGTCGGAATTGAAAGAGGTGCTGCTCGCCATCGTGAGCTCTGTCGTCCAGCGCTTGATAGCACTGTTTTCAGGAATGAAACCCCAGAGGCCGCTTGTGATGGACAGACCTGCAGGCACGGAAAGCTTTTGAAACATATCAACTCCTTATGAATGTGTTTGTATAGAGTACTTGTGTATAGGGAATAAAAATGTCCTTACGGTTTTTCCTTCCATCTGTTGCAGTGTTGAAGCTCAAAAACTTCGGGATACGAGTCCATGCGTTCTTGTTTTCGAAAAATCGATGGTTGTGCGTAGTAGGTAAAGCCGCACCTTAAATGTGTTGACGACGAGTCTGAAATGAATGCAAAGGCGCAGGATTTGCATGTTTTCTTATGGATGTGAGTCGTTGTAATAGCTATGGCTTGGTGTGGCACGCTGGTGGATAAATTTCGCATCCAGACATATTAAAAATTTGCTGGCTCATGAGGTGAGCCCATGCACGGGCTTAATGAAATAAATATTTAATGGCTTTGCAAGGAACGATGAATACAAAAAATTCTTTAAAGATAGATATGGTTGATGCTTGAAGAGATCTAGGAGAAGGGTATGTTTCAAGACTGGTTGTTAGCGTTGACCAAGCAAGACGTGCTTGATCGTGAGTTTGATGCAAAGAAGGTGTTAGACGGTTGTTTGTTTTATCCAGCAAGTGGCATCGATGGCAGCCCCATTCGGCATTGGGAGATAGGCGTAGATAGCTTTGTCTATGTGGATATGGCAGTGACAAAGGCTGATTTCAATCGAGTCATTGCAGGTGGAGCCTTCAAGGGGTATGACTTGTATGCAAGTCGAGAGCTCTCGCCGCAGGAGTTGATGACAAGAAATTGGCGTATGCGCGCGCCATCATCGATTGATAAAGCAGAGTACGTGGAACGTATGCAACGTGCAATGAACGATAAGACTGGTCCGTTTGCTACGTGGTCTGTGTTTGAGCGAAAAGATGAATTCAGTGATTCGCATGGTCCCAAGCGGTTTAGCCTGTTGTACATGCGTGCAGAGGGTGTTGCCGCCTATGACGGTTTGTTTTCTGGTCACCTCGTATTGCCAAAGGTTGTTGCCTTGATTCGACCAGGTACTGGATTTGGTGGGAATTTCGGTAATTTCGAAGAGGTTTTATATGAAGTGATGAGTTGGCATCCTCAAGAAATGCCTGCTCAGCTTCTTACTTGGCACTCACGTGGACAAGATCCTTTAGAAACTGAATTAACGCGTGCATATCCAAACTTGCTTTTAGGTCCTATGGGTAAGGATGGTGAGCGGGACTTTCTGATTTCCCTGTTTGGTCGTTAGAAGTTATAAGACGTGAAATTGATTTTCTAATCCCAAAAATTGTCTTTATAAATTTTTAGACTTTCCATTCACCGATTAGTCGTTCTTCGGCTTTTGCGTGCAAAAGCTCTTGCTATGAGCCTATCGGTGGGTAAGCTGAACAGACATAAAGGGGAATCAATGAAATATCGTCGCCGTCGCCATGGTCCACTTCCAGATCTTGATTCGCAAAGCACTGCTTTGATTGCAGATATGCCCGAGGAGTTGAACGCATATTGCATCAAATGGACGTTGCGAGCGTTGGTTGATCTTGGGGGGCACAAGAGTGTGTTGCATGAGGACTATTGTTCTGAACCTCACTTGATCTTCTCACTAGATTTGGGCTATTCGCAAGACGATGAATACGAATACAAATTGGTTTTGTCTTCACTGAAGAAAAAACACCGCGAAGTGGTCAACAGTTCTTTGCCCACCTTGCCGCAAAGCAATATGGTTCGCAACATCAATTGGCTTGCCAAAGAAGTTGGGTTGAACGATGTTGAGCTCGAAATACTGTTGTTTTGTGTGATCGAGAGGCAGCACCCGTTGCTGCGACAAACCATGGCCTCGTTGGGTGAAATGTCCACCGATCGTGCCGTGACGACGCTCTCTGTTTTGCTTGAAATACCACCTCAGCAGGTGTATCAAGCGCTTTCGGCTGATTCGACTTTGATTCGTTCGGGTCTGATTTGCCTTGACCAAAACAATATCTTTGACTTCTCGAACAAGGTTGAGCTGATCAACGGGATCACAGAGCGTATCAATGGAGATACAGACAATCCGTTGGATATCTTTTCTGACAATTTTGTGGTGGCACCCTCTGCAGATTTGTCTTTGAATGACTTTGGCTATTTGGGCTCAAAGGTCAACTACTTGGCTAAGTACCTTAAGCACGCTATCTCGAAGGGAAATAAAGGGGTCAATGTGTTGGTCTATGGCGTACCAGGTAGTGGGAAAACGCAATTGGCCCGTGCCATCGCCAAGGAGGTTGACGCAAATTTGTTTGAGGTTGCCGTAGAAGATCGCGATGGTGACCGGATTGGCGGAAGCAGTCGAATGTCGGCCTACAGGCTGTCTCAACGTATCTTGTCTAAGCGTGAAGGTTCGTTGCTTGTATTTGATGAAATCGAAGACATCAATAGTGCGAGTCGACAGGATGATTCGATTTTCTCAGGCAAGCGCGGAAACAGAAGTGGTCATAAGGGCTGGATGAACCATCTGCTTGAGCAGAACGCTGTTCCTTCGATTTGGATTACGAACAATGTCCAGTTCTTAGATCCGGCGCATTTGCGACGATTTGATCTGCATTTGCACGTTGAAATTCCGCCGCTTTCTGTTCGTTCGGGAATGCTTCAAAGCATGACCAAGGAATTGAATGTGACGAACTTATGGTGTGATTCAGTGGCTGCAAATGAGTCGCTGTCACCCGCGTTGATTTCTCGTGCTGCAAAAGTTGCGGGAGCGATTTACGCTGAATGTGATTCAGTACCCGGTAGCGTGATCATGGATTCAGTCGTCGGGGCAGCACTTTCTGTTCAGAATCAAGCGTTTATGCGTCCTGTTGTGGATACGATGAACGTTACCTATGACTTGGATGTTGTGAATTCCGATTGCAATTTGTCGCAGTTAATTGAGGGATTGCGTCACAGCTCGGCTGGGCGAATCTGCTTGTATGGTCCTCCGGGAACTGGCAAATCTGCATTTGCACAATACGTGGCAAAGACACTGGATAAGCCTGTTGTATTGAAGCGGGCATCAGACATTCTTGCTCCCTTTGTGGGTGAAACAGAAGCGCGGATGGCTACTATGTTTCATGAGGCGTATGAAAAGGACGCAGTGCTGATTCTGGACGAAGCGGATAGCTTTTTGCGATCGCGTGATGGTGCTCAACGAAACTGGGAAGTGAGCATGGTCAATGAAATGTTGACTCAGATGGAATCTTTTCAAGGCATTTTCTTTTGCACGACTAATTTGATGACGCAGTTAGATGAGGCGAGCATGCGTCGATTCGATTTGAAGGCAAACTTTCAGTACCTTCGAGCTGAGCAGACAGCAAAGATGTTCAAAGACGTTTGTCAAAAGCTCGGTTTCGATTCCTCAGAGCTTGCGCTGAAGGCGGCCTCTCAGCTTGGTCAACTGACTCCAGGTGATTTTTCTAACGCGGTAAGGCAATCGCGACTCAATCCCATTCGGGATTCGGTGGACTTGCTGGAACGTTTGCGAAATGAAATGGGCTATAAGAAATCGCACGATACGCGTGCGATTGGTTTTTTGGCTAATGCTGCTTGACTGTAGGGGGGTATTTCAAAAGCAACTGGCGAAGGCTGATTGCTTTTGAGGTTGGAGCTTTATTTGTAGATGGCAAGCGTTTTCTTCAGATCGTCTTTGAGGCGCTTGACCAAAAAAGCGGGTTCTAAGACTTTAACGTGAACTGTCATGCTTTGAATCCAGCGCACGAGTTCCTCCGTGAGTGGCAGGGTGACTTTCAAGGTGTAGCTGCCATCGGCGTTGTCTTTGGTAGTTTGGTTCTCACCGAGCTTGGTTTCTTTTAACCACTGAGTGCTGGCATCGACTTGGAGTTTGAATTCATGGATCTCACCATACATCTCGGATGGAAATACGGCATGGCTTATTCCTTGTTCCAAGAACTTTGGGAGACTCCAATTGCTTGGATGTTCCATGTGCCCCGAGGTGATAGTCGCTTCATGAATACGAGCCAGAAGAATGCGTTCAGCTTTCTTTGAGCTACGTTTTTTGACGATCACGTAGGTTCGTACACCTTGTTGAACAAGTGCGAGGGGGCTGGCGATGCAGGTTTCAAGCTCACCGGTAGCGATGTTGAGAAATTTGATTTCCAGTAGCTGTTCGTAGAAGAGGGCTTCGTGAACGATGCGTTTGATTTCTGGGTTCACCTCGGGTGGTGTGAATGGCATGACGGCAGGCACCACGGCAATTTTTTTGAGCCAATTACCTGCCAATTCTTTTGATACCTTGACTCCGTGACCTGTTTCTCGGGCCCATTGATATGCTGACTCTTTAGCTTCTTGGAAGTAAGGTGCGAGTGCCTCAAGTGTTCGATCAGGGAGTAGGTCTGTGCCGAAGTGGCTCAAGATACCAAACGCAATCATTTCCTCTTGACTCATTGGAGTGAGCAAAAGAGGAGCTTTAGCGCTTAAGCAGTATCGATGGTCTTTTTCATCTTTGTTTACAACCAACGCTCCTGGAAAAATTTCTCCAAGTTGATTGATATTATTGATGATGCGCTTTCGCAGACTTGCCTTGCTGACACCTCTCTCGTTGGCATTGAATAAGGCATCAGCCAACTCATTCGTGGTTAATGGAGATTTTGGTTCGCGTGGAATTTTTTGCAGAAGTTGCAGCTGAAATTTACTGATACCCATGTTTTTTTCCTACAGGCTTAGACAAGTCGATATTCATTCAATGCAGAGGATATGCCATTTCTCACGACCTCCCTCAGTTGCAGTGGGGCGAGCACTTGGACATCGGGTCCTGATGCGTAGATCCAATGAATCAATTCAGATGAAACGATCATTTCTGATTCAACGATAAATCCATTAGGTTGTTGGGTGAGGGTTTGATTGGTTGATAGAGGGAACCTTTCAAGTGCCGACTTGACCTCAGGTGTGACTTTTAGACGAACTTTGATAGGAGCGAAGAAAAGAGGGGTTTCGATAGACGTAGGTAACTCAGTCATTTCTGAACTTTTTGAGTGGATATGCCTTAAGTCTATGAATTTATAAAGACAAATTAATTCTTTGTATAGCCTCACAATAAAAGTTCTTAAGGAGTTTGAAATGAGAGTGGCACTCTATACGGTTGACTCATGGGTCATCAAGATGATCGAGCAAGAGCGTTTGTTACGAGCGCATGCTGAAAGCGCAAAGATGGAAGTTGTTGCAGCGTACACAGACGTAAGAACTTGGACACATTCAACAAAGAAGTTAGAAGGCTTGAACAAGTTGTTGAAAGGCGCATCAGAACGAAAATTTGATCATCTGTTGGTTGCTGATATTTCCTTTCTAGGACTGTCGCTGCAACATTTGTTTTCTATCGTGGATTACCTAGAAACTGTAGACGTGAAGGTTGATTTTCTGAATCAACAGTTGTCTACCGCTGGCATCAAAGGGCGTGGACTGGTGAATACATTTCGGGGCTTGTCTCATTTTGTAGATGCTCAGGCGAAAGATCGCTTACTTTCTCTCGCCTCTAGCAGCTGTGATGAAACTTTCGAACTACCAGCCGTCTTTCGAAAGACGCCTGCGAGTGGCTTTATCTCGCCTGCTGCAGATGGTTAAATATTCTCAAAATAAGTAATAAGATGGACCGATATGGTCCTTCGTGTGTCGCAAATTCGAATTTTAGGAGCAATGAACATGGCCAATCCACGTTACCTGACAAAGTCACGGTTTAAGTTAGCTGCAGAGTGTCCTACTAAGCTGTTTTACACAGGTAAAGACAAGGTTTACCGAAATACGAAGCAAGAGGATAGCTTCTTGGCAATGCTGGCTGAGGGGGGGTATCAAGTTGGAGAGCTGGCCAAGCTTTATTACCCGGACGGTATTGAGATTGAGGCGATCAACCATCATGAAGCTGAAGTCAAGACTTCGGAGCTCTTGCAACGAGAGAAAGTCGTTCTCTTCGAGCCTGCGATTCGATTCGGAGATCTTTTTGCACGGGTAGACATCCTGGTTAAAGATGGCAGTGACTACCAATTAATTGAGGTGAAGGCTAAGTCATACAACTCAATGAAGCCAAAAATTATTGGGGCTAAAGGAGATTTGACGAGTGAGATGCGTGCCTATATTGAAGATGTCGCTTTTCAGGCGCATGTTTTCCGTTCGGCGTTTCCGCAAGCTAGCTTGAAGACATTTTTAATGATGCCCGATAAGGCTGTTCAAGTCTCAGTGGATGGTCTGAATCAACTGTTCAAGATTACTCGAGATGGAAATCGATCCAAGGTGATCACAAGTCCTAAAGCGAAAGAGATAAAAATCGACAAAAGCATTCTGGCGCTTGTGCCTACAGATGAGTTTGTCGAAAAAATTGACAAAGAAGGCGTTAAGGTTCTTGGGCATAAAAGGGCTTTGTCTGAGTTGGCTCAAGAGTGGGCGTACGCTTATAAGACAGATCAAAAGATCAAACCTCAACCTAGCGCTCAATGCGGTAAATGTGAATTTAAGTCTATCCCTGGTGATGGCTTGAAGAATGGCTTCAAAGAGTGCTGGGCTGAAGCCTACAAGTTCACAGAAGCAGACTTCGAGAAAGGAACGGTCCTCGATATCTACAACTTTCGAGGCAAAGATAAATTGATTGCGGATGGCCGCATTCGTATGAGTTCTGTGCAGTCAGACGATATCCAAGAAAAAGATGAGGGTGAAAACTTGTCTTTGTCTGAACGTCAGTGGATGCAAATTCGAGGCATTCCACAAGGTGAAGATCGAGGTGGTTTTTGGCTTGCAGAAAAAGAGATGGCGATGGAAATGGGGGTCTGGTCATACCCATACCACTTCATCGACTTTGAAACCAGCACAGTAGCCATCCCTTTTCACGCTGGAATGCGTCCCTATGAACCGGTTGCATTTCAGTTTTCTCATCACATCCTGCATCAGGATGGTCGGATTGAGCATGCGGGCGAATTTTTACTCACTGATCCTGTCGTTTTCCCAAACTTCAAGTTCGTTGAAGCCCTTAAAGCAGAACTAGATAAAGACAGCGGGACTGTTTTCATGTGGAGTAATCATGAGAACACTATCCTGACTAAGATCATTCAACAGCTCGAAAACACTCCCAATCCACCGAGTAACGCGCCAGAGTTAATTGATTTCATTAAGACGTTAGTCAAAGAGGGTGATCGTCAAATGTATGACTTGTGCAAATTGAGTGCGCGAGCCTACTATCACGTTGGAACAAAGGGCAGCAGTTCAATCAAAAAAGTCTTACCCGCCGTATTTAAGAGTTCTGAGCTTTTACGCAAAAAATACAGTCAACCCATATATGGCAGTGCAGCTGGAATTCCTAGTAAAAATTTTCCCAATTTCACTTGGTGGGTAGATGACGGTTCTGGTGCTCCTATCGAGCCGTATGACTTGTTAAAAGAGTACGGTGCAACGTTGATTGGCGAGAAGGTTTCATCTGGTGAAGATCCCGATGAGTTGGTGATTGCAGAAGGTGGTGCAGCTGCTACCGCCTATGCGCGCTTGCAATTTGAGGATATGCCACCTGATTCTCGACAAAAAATTAGAGAGGCGCTGCTTCGTTACTGCGAGCTTGACACGCTCGCGATGGTCATGATCGTTGAAGCATGGCAAGATTTTTGTCGTTGAATCTAGAAAGGGCGCAATGCAACATCTATTAATTAATCAAGATGCATCTGGCGAATATCAGCCGCTCTACTGCCTTAAATGTGGGGCTATGCAAGATCCAGAATCTTCAAGCTACTGCTCGCACGTGACTTTTGTTTATTTGCCGCAGTACGACTTTGAGTATGTGGCACCTGCATTTGCAGATACGGTTGAACAGGTGAAACAGCGAGCTGAAACTATGGATGAGCAAAGTATTGAATATTTACTAGTGAATTTGTCATCAACTAAAACTAACTTAATTATTGAAGTCTCTAGCCTAGGCGTGAGCTGTGGGCCAGCGTCTTTTCGAGTGTTGTATGGTTTTGATTTTTCAAAGTCCTAACCTATAAAATTTTTTGTTGTGAATGTATCTGGAGAGAATTAATGGCAACTAACAATGAGAACTACATCAAGGAAAATACGTGCACGAGTCATAAACGTTACGAAAGCATGGTGATGTATGCGTTGCATTACGCGCTGCGAGACGTTCAGCTCGAATCTCAGTTTTCGGTCGGGGAATATTTTTTAGATGGGTATTTCCCTGAGCTTAGATTAGCCGTAGAAATTGATGAACCGCATCACCAAAGAACTCAGCTCGAAGATGAGCGAAGACAACAAGCAATAAAGCGAGAGTTGAATTGCGAATTTTTTCGAATCAATGTCATGCAAGATAGCATTTACGAACAAGTGGATTGTCTCGTTGAAAAAGTTAAACGGCTTTGCCAAGAAATGCAAATAATTCCATGGATTCATACCCCACCGGAGGGAAGTACGGGAGAGTTCACCGCAGAGCGGCTGAATGCACTTGAAGCTTCTGGAACAGAAGAGTTCACGAAAGCTTTTCGTGAGAGATGCGCCTCATTTGGTCTAGATGTTGTTGATTGCAACATCCCAGGGCATATTCCCAAAGGGAACGGATATTTAGGGTTCCTTGTAAATTTCGGGCCGCTGCAATTAAGCGTGTCAATTACAAAAACTCACAAACCTAAACTTTTGGTGACTAGGCGGGATGAAGATCTGATTGCCGATTTAGGTTTAGATTTAAGTGAACCGAAAAAAGGCGGTGAGTACTATGTAATCTACAACTTTGAAGGACGGCATGATCCAAAAGAAGTACTAGATTACTTGCTTACGTTGAATGCAAGAATTCGGGCAAGGTCTGCCGTTAACACTGAAATTTAATCTAAGTATTCTTGAATGCGAGTAGTACTACCTGTGGTTTGATGTGAAATCGCGCAAAAGAAAGGTGTTGATTCGGTTGCGAGTGCTCATGTCTCCAAAGTTATCAACTGCTCGCAGCAGCTCTGACGTTTCAAAGTCTGATAGCTTGTTGCAAGCTTTATTTAGGATGATGTTGACAAGGGCGTTGATTTTTTCGAGGTTGTTGATTAAGTCGACACAGAGAACTTCAGGTGTCACTCGATCGGCGTATCCTTCAAATTGGACCTCGTCTGAATCGTAGGGCGTGATGTATTGAGTCATCAGATTGACGTAGTCAACGACTACTTTATGTGAGTGTGTTTGCGGCACTGGATCGAACAATTGACTTAGATAAGTCTCGATGATTTTGTGAGATTTTTTCTCAGAAAATTTTGACCTCCGAAGTTTTCCGATCCTCTTGTTCTGGGTTTTGAAGAATGTGATGAGAGGGATGCCTTTTACCTTGCAAGGTTCACTTTCCATCTGATGTTCAAACGACTGAACTTCGGTAACTGGGTAGCGAATCAGCTGCCCGATTTGTATGAAACGTGGACCTATGCCGTGCTGACGCCAGCTCGCAAGTAGGTCACTAGAGACTCCCCAGCGATCGGCTAAGTCTTGTGTTGATAGCGGTCTATTGCTCACTGGTC
>ERZ650303.616-NODE-616-length-10871-cov-4.817308_pt1 | contig 10871 bp, 14 predicted proteins | sample MGYA00376239_ERZ650303 | MGnify/ENA primary metagenome ERZ650303 (study PRJEB26733, sample SAMN07839262) | wastewater metagenome | biome: small river; feature: stream; material: water | place: USA: North Carolina | collected 2016-04-05 ... | reverse complement strand
GAACGATGTACCGCTCATGGATACCCGTGCGCCCATTGAGTTTGCCCGTGGCTCGTTTCCGGGGGCCATGAACCTGCCCCTGATGACCGATAGCGAACGTCAGCAGATCGGCACCTGCTATAAACAACGGGGGCAAGATGCGGCTATCGCACTGGGGCATCTGCTAGTTTCCGGTAAGACCAAGTCTGCAAGGATTAGCGCCTGGGCACATTTTGCCCAAACGCATCCGAATGGCGTGCTCTACTGCTTTCGCGGTGGCCTGCGTTCACAAATTGTGCAGCAATGGTTAAAAACCGAAGCAGGCATTACATATCCGCGTGTGGTTGGTGGCTACAAGGCGATGCGTAACGCGCTCATCGAAAGCACCCGGCAAGCGATCGCCCAGTGTCAGTTTCTTATTATTGGCGGGCTGACCGGCACCGGAAAGACCGAAATACTGGCCCGGGTAAATAACAGTCTTGACCTGGAGGGCTATGCCAATCACCGGGGTTCCAGCTTCGGAAAACGCGTTTCGACGCAGCCCGCACAGATTGATTTTGAGCATCGACTCGCTATTGATCTGCTCAAGAAACAATCCGCGGGGATCGAGCGTTTTGTCATTGAGGACGAAGGGTTGCATATTGGCAGTTGCTCGTTACCGGTCGAGCTTTACCAGCTGCTGCAGCAAGCGCCCATCGTCTGGCTGGAAGATGACTTCGAACACCGGGTCGAACGCATTCTGAACGATTATGTCATCAAGCAATGCTCGGATTTTCTTGGTGCTTATGGTCCGCTAGCCGGCTTTGAGCATTTTGCCGCGCAACTGGTTCAAAGCCTGAACAAGATTGCAAAACGCCTGGGCGGTGAAAGACACCAACGCTTGCTGAGTAACATGCAGGCCGCCTTGGCCGCACAAGCGAATCATGGTTCAACGGCGTTGCACCGCGTGTGGATTAGCGCGTTACTGAGCGAGTATTACGATCCGATGTATGCACATCAGCGCAGCAGCAAAGCCGACCGGATCATCTTCACCGGAAATCGCCAGGCTGTTGCTGAGTTTCTAAACACACAGCCCCCGTCGTAAACACAAAAAAAGCCCGGCATCACTGCCGGGCTCGTCTGCAACAGAATGACCGACTTACTTGCGCTTCACGGCCTTCACCGCAGCGGTTGTCGCTTGCGCCACATTTGACTCGGCCAGGTCAGCAGCCTGCTTTACCGCCTTGTTCAAATTTGCGTAGGCGGTGTTGTTTGCATCGATGGCTTGCTTGATCGCAGCCAGCGCAACATCTGAGCCAAACGGTGCTGCCTTGGCACCGCTCACAGCCGCTTCCTGAACTTGCTTGCTCAGGTCATCAAATTGCTTTTTCAGCATTTCGGTAATGATCGAAGCGGCACCGTTAGCGATGTCGTACAAGCTACGCGTATAGGCAACGATGTTCTCAACAGTGGGTTGAACCGATTCTGCTGTCAGCGCAGCAGCTTCTTGCGGCGTTTTGGCCTTCATCGCTGCATTAACCTGTTGCGATCCCTTGTCGAGCGAGTCACGGACAAAGCTCAGGTTCAAGGCGGACAGACTTTCAATGGCTTGCAGCGCGGTGTTCGCCACCGTCTGCAGGTTGGCAACAGCAGCCGTATTAGCAGCGGCGATTTGTTCTACATTCAGTACATTTGCTTTGGTCATTTTTGAAGCCTCCTTTGTGATGGGCTCTTTTTCAAGAGTTCATAGGAGACGTTACAGAAAGCGTTGTTGCGTCGCAACATTTATTTCACATTATTCACGCACGCCCAGAAACTGTTGGCAATATACAACAACATTTATGCCCATGTCATTTAACAAGAAGCCTGTTTTTAGGCAATGCCTGGTGAAGGGCCAAATCTTAAAGCAGGCAATACGATGCAATCCGCTTACAATGCACCCATGAATTTGTTGCCGCGCGCCTTACAATCCGACCAAGCCAAAGGCCTGCTGGCGGCACTCGTGGTTGTGGTTTGCTGGTCCGGATTTAATATTGTGTCGCGTTTTGGGAGCAAAGGACTGTTCACGCCTTTTGATCTAGCCGCGATGCGCTACGGCATCGCAGGCCTGTTGACCCTACCCTTCTTTGTTTGTCGCGTGCCGGTCCGGGCGTGGCCCAAATACATGGCGCTCGCCCTGTTTGGTGGCCTGGGCTATGGCCTATTCGTCTATTCGGGCTTTTCTTTCGCGCCCAGTGCCCATGCCGGTGTTTTCGTCAATGGTGGCATCCCCTTCTGGACGGTGATCCTGGTCGCCATGACGACGGGTTTCAACTTATCCCGTCATACCCTCATTGCCCTCGGCCTGTCTGGCTGTGGTTTACTGATGATTGCCTTTGACAGCCTCATTGCCCACCCACTGGCCGGTCAATGGCGCGGCGACGTGCTCTTTTTTATTGCCGCGCTCTGCTGGGCAATATTCGGGCTACTCATTCGACGTTGGCAAATCAATCCGCTATTAGCCGTTTGCGGTATTGCCACCTTCTCCATGCTAGCTTACCTGCCCGTCTATATACTCTGGCTCCCCAAGGGCATCTTTGACGCAGGCACGGGCGACATCGTGCTGCAATGCGTTTACCAAGGCATTATCGCTGCGTTGCTCGCGGCGGGTATGTTCAGCTATGCCACACACAAAATCGGCGCCTGTGAAGCCGCGATGATGCTGGCTCTTGTGCCTGCCCTTTCGGCGATTGGCGGTTATTTCATTCTGGGTGAAGCGCTGACAGCCATTGTCATACTCGGCATTCTGGTCGTCTCGGTTGGTGCACTGCTCGGGGCTATTCCGACCAACCCGGTAGCCTATCTATTTGGCCGATCAAAAAACGTTTGAGAAAATCATGTCTCACTTCATTCAACAGGCGTACTATGGTCACATCAGCCTTTGAAAGAAAAGGAGCGCATCATGGGTGGAATTGATATCTCGGTGTCTCGTTGTGAAGTGGCCGGTGAAATGGTCCTCACGGATGAAACACAAAAAGAATGTGCGTTGGAGCATCACTGCCCGAAAGGGACCAAGTGTCCATTGGATGGATGTTTTGCCGTGCACTCAGGTATTGCAGAAGCACATCCGGAGTGCCACGTTAAAAAAACGCGACACAAGAAGTAAGCAATCAGCGGGGCTCCGAAGAAATCCGCTGGTTAAACCACTCGCCAAGGCTTTGGATTTCTGGCGCACAAACTTCGTGCCCCATGGGGTAGGTTTCCCAGACAAAATCACAACCCAGCTGCTGAACAACATCGCGGGCGATTTCGCCCATCTGTAGCGACACGACGTCATCATAAAGCCCGTGAGCAATAAATACCGGGATGTCTTTGGCAGCAGTGGTTGCGGCTTCTTGAACCTGCTGCGGGCTGGGCATATAGGTGGACAGCGCCACAATGCCTGCCAGCGGCTCTGCGTGGGTCAATCCGGTCAGATAAGCCACAGCCCCGCCCTGCGAAAAACCCGCCAGAATAATGCGGCTTGAAGGTATGCCACGAGCGTTTTCCCGGGCGATCAGCTGACGCAATGATTCGCGTGACGCCAACAGACCCGCCTCATCAATCTCGCGGCTATCCGGCGAGAGCGAGATAATGTCGTACCAGGCTGGCATGACATAGCCACCGTTACAGGTGACCGGAATTTGGGGCGCATTCGGAAAAACGAAGCGCACAGACGCCGTTTCATCCAGCCCTAGATACGGCACGATCGGCTCAAAATCACTACCATCGGCACCTAAGCCATGCAGCCAGATAACAGTAAACGCGGGATCCCTCCCGGTTTCAAGCTCGATCATGAAATACGAATACGATTAGCGACGGCGCGGTGGCGGCGGTGCGCCGGTGCCACGACCTTCAATATGACGGAAGGTGATGCGGCCTTTGCTTAGATCGTAAGGAGAGAGTTCTAGCGTGACTTTGTCACCGGCCAGAATACGGATGTGGTGCTTACGCATCTTGCCCGCGGTATAAGCTACGATCCGGTGAGCATTTTCAAGCTCTACCAGAAAACGGGAATCAGGCAGAACTTCCTGCACAACGCCATTCATTTCAATGAGTTCTTCTTTCGCCAATGTGGGCTCCTGGATTGTTCAAGCGCCATAAGAATCAAGCGGACGCTTAGAGCATAGACAAAGCTAAAATGCTTTGTCGAGCCAGTAAACCAACACGACTTGAATTGCGCAAGACGAATGATCCTGCAGTTTGGCGCTTTGGTCAAACCGAACGCTTGGGAAGCGGGTGATTCTGCCTTATGATTCAGGCACGTACATGCAAAAATCGGGGCCAATCCTTGTTGAACGCCATCCTTGCCATTTCTGTCGGCTCAGCGCTGGGTGCCCTACTCCGCTGGCAACTTGGTCTCAAACTCAATGAAATTTTCCCAACCTTACCGCCGGGCACGCTGGTTGCCAATCTAGTCGGCGGTTATATCATCGGGCTAGCCGTGGCTTATTTTGCCAATGCCAGTGAAATTTCCCCGGAGTGGCGGCTTTTTATCATCACCGGCTTTTGCGGTGGGCTCACCACATTTTCAACGTTTTCCGCCGAGGTCGTTTCCTTGCTGCAGGCCGGACGTTTTGGCTGGGCTTCAGCCACCGTTGCCATACACGTCAGCGGCTCACTCATTGCGACTATTGCCGGGCTCTTTACCTGGCAACTGGTCAAACACGCCTAGGAGATTGTTCATGACCGGTTACGAGATCGCGTTTTACACATTACAGAACCGCGAATATCAGCACCAGCCGATTGCCGAATGGCTTGTGACGCAAGCGCTCGATCTGAAAATATCCGGGGCAACCGTGATCCACGGGGCCGAGAGTTATGGCCGAGACGGTCGCGTGCATGCTGCCCGGTTTTTCGAACAGGCCGAACAGCCGGTCATCGTGGTGATGGTGGTGAGCGAAGAAAACGCCCGCAAACTATTCGAGTTGGTGAAACTGCATGACCTCAGAATTTTCTACACCAAAACACCTGTTGAATATGGCATCGTTAGCTAATAAATACCATCAAGCACGCGCCTGAAATATCTTTGTCACAATTTGATGGAATACTCGTTGCGTTAACCAGTCTAGGTACCGGAGTCGATCCATCATGGCAGAGCACACCATTAAACAGTTTGATCTTGAACTCAACGATCTGAAATCGCGCGTCCTGCAAATGGGCGGCATCGTCGAGCAACAAATGCGGCAGGCAATGCAAGGCCTATATGAGGGCGACCAGAGTCTGCTCACCGCCATTCAACAAGGCGATAGCCGCCTGGATGACGCCGAGATGCAGCTCGACCTCGCCTGCAACCAGATTATTGCCAAGCGCCAACCAACGGCCATTGACCTGCGCATCATTATTGGCGTGCTCAAAACCGGCCTCGAACTTGAAAAGGCTGGCAACAAAGCCGTTAAAATTGCGCGCGCTGCACAGTCATTACATGACAAGCACCCACTCTTCACCCCCTCGGTGGAGTTACGGCACCTGGCAGATGATGCGCTTGATATGCTACGGAAATCACTAGATGCGTTTGCCCGCACAGATAGCCTGGCTGCTACCGATGTGCTGCAAGCCGATGACCTGGTTGATGCCGAATACCGCAGCATCACGCGCCAGCTCATTACCTTCATGATGGAAGATCCACGCACCATCTCGATTTCACTTGAAATCATGAACATGGCAAAAGCCATTGAGCGCGTGGCTGACCATGCCCGTGCCGTGGCTGAAAACGTGATTTATATCGCAGCAGGCGTCAATGTCCGGCATATCAGCGTTGAGGAAGTCCGCAACCAACTGATCAGCCAGAACCAGCCCGGCAACTGATCACAGCATCATGGCCGCCACCATTCTGGTTGTCGAAGACGATCCGGCAATCCGCGAACTGCTCAACATCAACCTGGAAAGCTCAGGGCACAGAGTCACGGAAGCCGCTTCAGCCGAAGAAGCCGAGCGTCTGATTGCGGCAAGCCTGCCCGATCTGATTCTGCTCGACTGGATGTTACCGGGGCGCTCCGGTCCACAATTTGCCGCGCGCATCCGGGAAAATGAACGCACAAAAGACGTGCCGATCATTATGCTGACCGCCCGCACGGATGAACAGGATCGGATTACCGGCCTGGAAGTCGGGGCGGATGACTACATGGTCAAACCGTTCTCTCCACGCGAACTCATCGCCCGCATCAAAGCCGTTTTGCGCAGACGCAAACCGCAGCTCACTGAAGACAAGGTCGATATGAACGGCCTGGTACTTGATCCGGTCACGCATCGCATCTACGCCAATGAACAGAGCCTGGCTATCGGACCTACGGAGTTCCGCTTGCTGCATTTTTTCATGACGCATCCGGAACGCGTGCACAGTCGTTCACAGCTGCTGGACAAAGTTTGGGGCGACCACGTGTTTGTTGAAGAGCGCACGGTAGATGTACACATTCGTCGGTTAAGATATGCGCTTGAGGCCACTGGCCACGATGCGCTCATTCAGACTGTTCGTGGCAGCGGCTACCGATTTTCTGCCAAAGCTGACTAACGCCCGCCACGGCCTGGGGCAGCGCTAGCCCGACCCTTAGCGATCATGACCTTTTTAGACGGCTTTCTGCTCTTAGCGCTCCTGGTAGTGGGCTATCGGCTTTACAGTCACCAGCGCAACCTACGCCGCATGCTGGCCTGGATTTCGGGCCCACTAGATGCACCAGTCCCCGATGCTGCCGGTATCTGGGGCGAATTCGTCTCGCGCATGAATCAGCGGGTCAAATTTCGTCAGAAGGAAAAAAACGCTCTGTCGCGTGCCCTGGAACAGTTTCAAAGTGCGCTTGAGGCGCTACCTGATGGCGTGATCTTTATGGACGCTCATCGGCAAATTCTCTGGATGAACAAACCCGCCGAAGGGCTCATGGGCTTATCCCCCGAACAAGACAATGGCAAACCCATCGAACACCTGGTGCGTGAGCCCGAATTTATTCACTACCTGCAACAGGAAGACTACACTGAACCTTTGATGTACCACCCGCATCGTCGTGATCAGGTCAGCTACATGATCAACATCATTCGTTATGGTGATGAACGCTTACTGCTCACGATTCGGGATCTGACACAGATTGAAAAACTGGAAAATGTGCGCCGGGATTTTGTGGCTAACGTATCGCATGAACTCAAAACACCACTAACAGTTATCAATGGGTTTATCGAAACCCTGCAGATGCACCATGACGCACTGACACCGGAAAAGCGCCAGCGTTATCTGGATCTGGCGTTAACACAATCCAATCTCATGGGTCGCATCGTGCAAGACCTGCTCACGCTGTCATCACTGGAAGCACGCGCGCATCTGGCCAACGAGACCAATGTGCCGATACACCCGCTGATTGATGAACTGGTGATGTCTGCCGAAGCGCTTTCGGCGGGCAAGCACCAGATTCACGTTGATATACCGACAGACGTGCACATTCATGGCTCGGCTAGTGCCCTGCGCAGTATTTTTGGCAATCTGATTAACAACGCCGTGAACTACACGCCCCCCGGCGGTGATATCGAGATCAGCTGGATGGAAAGCCAGAAGGAAGCCGGGCTACGGGTTCGCGATACCGGTATCGGTATCCCCGCCATGCATCTGCCGCGCCTGTCCGAACGCTTCTATCGGGTGGACCAAGGTCGATCCCGCGAAACGGGCGGCACGGGCCTGGGGCTCGCCATCGTCAAGCACGCACTGACGCGCCACCAGGGCCATCTAGAAATACACAGCCAGGTTAATGTTGGCAGTACCTTCGAGGCGTGGTTTCCTAAAAGCCGGCTTAACCAAAACGGCCAGTAATGTAATCTTCGGTTTCTTTGCGCTTCGGTTTCATGAAGAGTTCGTCCGTTACACCAAACTCCATCAGCTCACCCAGATACATATACGCCGTGTAATCTGAAACGCGGGCGGCTTGTTGCATGTTATGCGTCACGATTGCAATGGTATAGCTGCTTTTCAGCTCAAAAACCAGCTCTTCAATCTTGGCCGTTGAAATCGGATCGAGCGCCGACGTAGGCTCATCCAATAACAGGATATCCGGTTTGACGGCTACACCGCGGGCAATACACAAACGCTGTTGCTGGCCCCCTGACAGAGACAAACCACTTTGCTGTAGCTTGTCTTTGACTTCGTTCCACAAGGCCGCCTGTTCGAGCGCCCACTGCACACGGTTATCCATGTCAGCACGCGACAGGTTTTCATAAAGACGCACACCGAAGGCAATGTTTTCATAAATCGACATCGGAAACGGCGTCGGCTTCTGAAAGACCATACCCACACGGGCGCGGAGCAGATTCAGATCGTAGCCCTTTTCCAGCGTATTCTTGCCGTGAAAAATAATTTCGCCTTCCGCACGCTGCCCGGGATACAAGTCATACATGCGATTAAATGTGCGCAGCAGGGTCGATTTGCCGCAGCCAGAAGGCCCGATAAATGCAGTGACTTGCTTTTCGGCAATATCCATGGACACCGACTTCAGCCCTTTAAAGCTCCCATAATAGAAGTCCAGGTTGCGGACTTTCAATGCGGCGTTAATACCCTGGTCGGAAATAAACTCGGACATAGTGATCTCTTTCATTCGCTTAAGACTTTGTTTGGTTTTTGAAAACCACACGGGCCACGATATTGAGCAGCAGCACCATCATTGCAATCAGTGCAGACGCACCCCAGGCCAGGTTTTGCCAGTTTTCATAAGGGCTCATCGCAAAGTTGAAAATGGTAACCGGCAGATTGGCCATCGGCTCGTTCATATTCCAGGTAAAGAACTGGTTATTCAGCGCCGTAAACAGCAGCGGTGCCGTCTCTCCCATGATGCGGGCGATGGCCAGCAAAACACCGGTAATCACCCCGCCCTGCACTGCGCGCAGACATACATCCAGGCTGACTCGCCAGCGTGGCATACCGAGCGCAAACGCCGCTTCACGCAAACTGCCGGGCACCAGCTTCAACATGTTTTCAGTGGTTCGCACGACAACCGGTACGGCAATGAGTGAGAGCGCAATGGAGCCCGTCCAACCCGAAAAATGCTTGGTCGTTGCCACAAACAAGGCGTAAACGAACAGCCCAATCACAATCGAGGGTGCCGATAACATGATGTCCGTCACAAAGCGCGTCACCCCGGCAACCCGCGAGCGGTCACCAAACTCGGCGAGATAAATGCCCGCCAGAATGCCAATCGGCGTGGAGACGAGCGTCGTTAAACCCACGATCAGCAGACTACCGACAATCGCATTAGCCATCCCACCGCCTTCTGAACCCGGCGCGGGTGTCGATTCGGTAAAAAAGGCCCAGTCCATGGCGGGCACGCCTTTGATGAAGAGCGTTGCCAGAATCCAAACTAGCCCCATCACACCGATCGTGACGGCAATCCCGGATAAAGCGGTGCTCAGGCCATTGACGAATTTACGTCGTTGATAACGGCTGTCCATTATCGGCCCCCTGCTTTACGTTCGCCCTGCTTGATCAGCCACTCGGAGATCGACAGTACGACAAAAGTAATGATGAAGAGGATGAGACCCAAACCAAACAAGGCCGGAATATGCATCGTCGCGTCAGCTTCGGCAAACTCATTAGCGAGCGTTGAGGCAATCGAGTTACCCGGCGCAAACAGGTTCAGTGCAAAGCGGTTGGCGTTGCCAATGACAAAGGTCACTGCCATCGTTTCGCCCAGCGCCCGGCCCAGGCCCAGCATAATGCCGCCAATCACGCCGACTCGGGTATAAGGCAACACAATATTGCGCACCACTTCCCAACGCGTGCAACCAATCCCGTAAGCGGATTCTTTTAAAACTGCCGGCACCGTTTCAAACACATCCCGCATCACAGACGCAATAAACGGAATGACCATCAGCGCCAACACCAACCCGGCAGTAAAGACGCCCAATCCCAAGGGCGGACCGGCAAAAAACGGCTCGCCAAACCAGTGGATCATCCAGGGTTGAATATACTCCTGAACAATCGGTGCAAAAATGAATAGCCCCCAAAAGCCATAAATGATCGATGGCACACCGGCCAGTAACTCAATGGCCGTCCCTAGCGGGCGACGCATCCAGACCGGGCAGGATTCCGTCAGAAACATGGCAATGCCAAAACTGATCGGCACCCCGATTAGCAAGGCAATAAGGGATGTCGCCAGCGTACCCCAGATGGCAATCCCTGCACCAAACTCACCGGTAGAAGGGCTCCAGGTTGTGCTGTAAAAAAATCCGAAGCCGAACTCCTTGATCGCCGGCCAGGCTTGCACGACCAGCGACGCCAGAATGCCGAACAGCACCAGCAGCACCAGCGCCGCAAAACTGAAGGTGATGCCCGCGAATATCCGATCCTGCCGTAAAAAGACGGCAGACTTCGCTGCCTGTCTTTTCATGGCGGCTTCAACAGCCTCTGCCGATTCGATCATATAAAACCTTACTTAGCGATATAAACCGACTTACCGTCCGGGCCCTTGATCTCTGCCCAGCTTTTAACGATAGCTTTAACGGCGTTGTCCGGCAGCGGCACGTAATCCAGCGCCACCGCCATCTTCTGGCCCTTAGTCAGCGCCCAGTTAAAGAATTTCAGCACTTCGGCACTTTGTTCCGGCTTATCGGTTTTCTTGTAAACCAGAATAAACGAGGCCGACGTAATGGGCCAAGAGTTGGCACCTGCTTGATTATTCAGGTTCACGGCAAAGTTTGGCGTACCTGTCCAATCCGCTTTCGAGGCGGCAGCCATAAAGCTACTTTCTCCAGGCTGCACCGCTTTGCCATCCTTATTAATCAGCGACACATGCGACATTTTGTTCTGCTTGGCGTAGGCATATTCCACATAACCTACCGCACCATCAATCTTGGTGACGTTAGCAGCTACACCGGAGATCGGAAGAGCACACGTCTGAACTCCAGTCACATCACGTTATCTCGTA
>ERZ650303.615-NODE-615-length-10878-cov-5.186732_pt1 | contig 10878 bp, 11 predicted proteins | sample MGYA00376239_ERZ650303 | MGnify/ENA primary metagenome ERZ650303 (study PRJEB26733, sample SAMN07839262) | wastewater metagenome | biome: small river; feature: stream; material: water | place: USA: North Carolina | collected 2016-04-05 ... | reverse complement strand
TCCGATCTAGTGCGACTTAACCGATTTGCCTGAACAACTCACGGCGCATGGTATCCGCACGGTGTTTCTCGAAGATGTGGCTACCCGCATCGGCCATCTTGCCAAACTAGGCGGGGCCTTACGCGTCAAACTTAAGCGCTTGCAGACCGAACGGAGCGCGCCAGATGATGCCGCCGTGATCCTTTTTACCTCCGGCAGCGAGGCGGAACCGAAAGCCGTTGTCCTTACCCACCGCAATCTGCTAACCAACTGCGCGCAGATTCTGGATGCGTTTCCTATCAGCCAGCATGAAGTGATGTTCAGTGCGTTGCCGCACTTTCATGCGTTCGGATTAACCGCCGGCGTTCTGCTCCCGCTACTCAACGGTATGCGCACCGTCATTGGCCTCTCACCACTCCGGCATAAAGAAAATATCGCGTTAATCCGCAAGGAAAAACCCACCGTCATGCTTTCGACGGATACCTTTCTTGCGCAGCTGTACAAGGCTGCCAAGCCGACCGACCTATCGAGTCTGCGCTATATCGTCGCCGGTGCCGAACGTGTCAAACCACGCACTAAAGAGCTTTACGAGGCACTCGGTATTAGTTTGCTGGAGGGTTATGGCGCAACCGAAGCCAGCCCGGTGATTGCCGTGAACGTCCCTGGCGCTAGCAAACATGGCACCGTCGGCCGCATTCTGTCGCATATCGAATACCGGATTGATCCGCACGAAGGCATTGAAGAGGGCGGCGTTCTGCATGTGCGCGGCCCTAGCCTCATGAAGTCATATCTACACGACTTGCTTGATAACCGCAGCTCTCTGACTGAAGGCTGGTATGACACCGGTGACATCGTGACCCTGGATATCGAAGGCTATCTCACCATCAAAGGCCGTAAGAAGCGCTTCACCAAAATCGCCGGCGAAATGATCTCACTCGGTTACATTGAAGAAACCATCGCCCAAATCTCGCCCGATCATCTGCATGCCGCCATTGCGATCGAATCCGATGCGCTGAGCAAAACGCGCATTCGTCTGTACACCGACGATCCGGCACTTCAGCTAGAACAGATTCGCGCCCATTTCAGTGTCGCGGGCATCCCGAACACCCACCTACCGCGAGAGCTGGTGCACATGACCGAGCTCCCTGTGTTGCGCACAGGCAAGATCGATTACCAAACGCTGCAACAGCAGGTACAACCCTAGGCGTGCTTAATCGCGCTCATAGTAATAAATGGGTGGTGGCGATGGCACGGCATAGATCGGGGGCTGCACATAATAGGGACGCGGTACATATACGCGTGGCGGTGGTTGTATATAGACTGGCTGCGCATAGACTGGTTGCGGCTGCATCATCGCTCCAATCGCCACCCCACCCACGACCGCTCCTACGGCAAACGGCCACCAACCATTGCCTCCTCGACCACCACCGTGGTGATACCCACCCCCGGCAAAGACAGGTTGACTGGCAACTGAAACCAACGCAATAGTGGCTGCAACAAGTAACTTTTTCATGGCGCACTCCTTTTCAAAAAGCAACAACGCCTGATGCCGTTAACGCCTCATCCCAACACTGGATGACAGGCTTTAACCGAAATATGAAAAAAACCTTGAAACTGCTAGACAGGCGATTCACTTCGCTTTAGTCTCCTCAAGATAGCCTTCCAACCTTAAACGGAGCAGCCCCTTGAACTCGCCCACACACATAAAACCGATGTTTCGCCGTCTCGGCGCTGCAACCGTCCTGACTGCATCAGCGCTACTACTGGCCGCCTGCGGCGGTGGCGGGCTGACGCAATCGGAAAAATCCGGATTCCTCACCTCTGCCGAATACAACCGACTGCAAGAAATCCAGAGTCCGGCACCCGGCGTCAAGCTCTATCGTTACATCAGCCCCGACTTTGATCGCAGTAGCGTTAAAGGCGTCATGATTGATCCTGTGATCCTGTACCAGACGGCGCTCAAAAAAGAAGGCCAGAAGGGTCTGACCGATGAAACGATCTACCAGACGCGCATGATCATCGATAAAGAACTGAAAGATAAAGTTGCTCGTCGCGGCAATCTGGTTGACAAACCGGGTCCCGGCATCGGCCGCCTGAGCATTGCGATTACTGGCGCAGAAGTTGAAGGTGACAGCTTCAAACCCTGGAACGTGGTCCCTGTTTCCGCTGTGTTGTTTGCCGCGCAAAAGGCTGCGGGTATTGATTCCAAAACACCTTCCCTCGTCATCGAGGCAAAGATGCGTGACAGCGTCACCGGCAAAATCTGGGGCGAAGGCGTGTATGTCATGTCTGGCGAAACCTTCCGCATGGAATCCAGCACACCAGAAGCCTTTCAGAAACTGGCCATCGACTGGGTCACCGTGGCAGTTCGGGTTGCAGCCGGTATGAAAGATAACTAAGGCGAGAAGCTATCGCGACGTGCTTAACCAGGACCGGTTAAGCACGTATGACCATAACTGGCCGAGTGAATAAGGCTCACTTTAGCGGCATACTCTCCTTCATTAGGCGTTTGCGCGGTAGCCACACCGACAGCAGCGGTTGAAATGAGGACGATCCAGACGAGAAGATTTTTCATGGTGATGCTCCTTATGTGTCACCCTTGAGTTCGGGCATGGAGACATCTTAAAAGCCGAGAGTCTCATGAGATGAGCCTCTCGTTTCGTCCCTTCACTTTATTTACGCAGTGAGTCGCCGACGAAATGTGGATAATAGGCCTGTTGCTTACGTTCACGGCACTGATGCGTCCAGACTTTACGAGAAAACCGCGCCTGTCAAAATTTGCCTACTACGGTGTGGCAATGTTGGCTGTTGCCTTGTTTTCTCCTCGGGGATCCGCAGCCGAACCGGAGCCAATGGCCCACGAGAGCACCGAGACCGCTGTCAAGAAGACGAGTCGTGAACCGCGCAGTAAATCGAGCCAGGCTTTGGGTGCCGACACCAAACGACCGAAAGTAACGCTACCTACACCCGCAGACACGGCCCCCGATCAGATTGAAACCAAGGGGTTGCGCGGCAAAGCCAGTTTCTACGGCCCCAAGTTTCAGGGGCGTAAAACGGCCACGGGTGAAATTTTTAATAACAAGCTGTTTACCGCAGCGAGCAACCTGTTTCCTCTAGGCACGCTGGTCGCCGTGAAGCGCCCGGATACCAATCTGTGCGTGGTGGTCAAGGTCAATGACCGTATGCACCCTAAACACCAATCGCGCGTGATTGATTTATCCAAGAGCGCGGCGAGCTATTTGAACATGGTGCGTGATGGCGTGGTGAAAGTGCAGGTGATGCGCGTCCCGGCGGATGCCGTGGAGGGTAACACCATCAATTGCGAGATGGGCTTTGAACTGGAAGAAGATTGCCCGGAGTGTGCACCCCCGCTGCAGTTCAACAATTAGACCTGAACGCCATTCGCCTGAATACGGTGATGGATCTCCCGCCGCACCAGCTCCAGCGCACTTTTCATCGTAAAGAAGCGATTCATCTCGTCCGATGAAATCCAGAAGTCGCTGATCTCCAGTTCCAGCTGATCCAGTCGATCAGCCAAATAACGCAGCTCTTCCAGATGAACAGCAGCGAACATACGCTGTTCAATGACTTTGATTTCGTCATAGGCATCCGAAATGAGCATGCGGGAGCGGAACAGACGATAGTTGGGCACCAGACGGAAGAACGGCAAAATGACGGCCAGTGCACCAAGCACCAGTAACCACATGCGGTCTATGTAGCTCACCATCCAGAACGGCATCATGCCGGAGAGCCAGGGTGCCCCTTTGTCATAGTAGCGCTGAGCCACGGGACTGAGTGGAATGCTCCTGTCCAGATAGGCCGGAAAGGTATCTCCCTGCCCAAAGAAATGATTATTTTCGTCGCCGATCTCATCGGTCGCCATCAGGAATAGTTGTTGTATCGCCGGATGCATATTCTTTTCGACCAGTAGCGTTACGGTCGAAGCAATCATATGTATATCTTCCGGCGGATCGAGTTTCACCAGATCCAGCGAACCCCGTGGAATCACCACCATGTCCAGATAGGGCATACGTTTGACGTAGGCAGCGGCATAGGCAAAGTCAAAAATCTTCAACTCAGGATGAGCAAGCAGCGTCTGAATGGTGGGTGAATCAAAGCCATCCACGATGGCCATGGCTTCGATCTTGCCATCCAGCAGATCCTGCATGGCCTGGGTATGCGATATGCGGCGGAAGTTTTCATCGTCTTCCTTAAGGCGAATACCGCGCATGGCCAGCATTTTTTTAAGGAGCAGCTCGGTGCCGCTGCCCTCTAGCCCAATGGCGATGGGCTTACCTTTGAAATAGTTGAGCGCGTCCTGACCACGCAAGGTTTTGCCCCGGTAAAAAAGCCAGAGCGGCAAGTAATCCACACTGCCTAACGAATAAAGCTCGGGATAATCCCCTTTGTGCGCAATACCACCGAGCAGCAAGCCTGCATTGACGGGGGACTTGCCATCTGCAGCCTGTTCCAGACTTTCACGCGAACCCTTGGTGTTGAGCAGCTTTAAGGTGACGCCTTCACGGGCAAAAATTTCCTGGTAGCGTTTACCAATCTGCTCATAGGTAGAGCCGTGCTGCCCCACCGCCAGGGTGATCTGATTGGGTGGCAGCGGTCGGGTAAAAACCAGCAACAACAAGAATCCGAAAATAATGACGAGAACTGATACCCACTCTTCCCTGAATAGCGTGCGCCACGCCATGTGCTCTTCACGCAGACGGTTACGGGCATAACGAACAAGGGTGTGACTATTTTTTAGGCTCATAACCTGTGATTCTGACACGCACAAGCAAAAAGACCACGACTCGGCGTGGTCTTTTGTCTATCGTTTGACGCAGATCAACTGGCCAGTACGGCCTCGATCTGAGCAAAGGTTTTGGCTACCGAGTGGATCTGGGTAGCAACGCCCAACTGACGGGCAATTTGCGAGGCAGAGAAAATACCGCGCACCATCTGCCGATCACTCAGCGGATCGGCATCGACGACCAGCGCGTGATTACGATTGTGCGCTTTGAGGGTTTCAATAATATCGACCACCTTGACCTGAGTCACTTGCTTGAGGGTCAGCACTTCAATGTCGTGCTGCGCGGTCATCACATCTTTAACTGTAATTTCGCCATGCTTGAGCCCCTGCTTCTGCACGCACTGCATGGGCTTTTCGCCCAGGATGTCGGTGGCCGTCAACAGGCCCACGATGTTGCCCTTGTTATCCGTCACCAGCAACGAGCGCACGCCGCGCGAAATCATCAGGTGATTGGCATGGCTTAGGAGCACATCGGCACCCACCGTTGCCGCAACAATCTGCTTGAGGTCGGTCATGACTTCGATGGCCGGAGAGTCTGGCGTCACAATATCCGCTTGACTGGTTGGCAGGTGAAATCCGGCATCTTTTTGTAGGGTACTGACTTTCAGGATAATCGGGCTGCTCATGGGTGGCTCTCCTATGCATGTTTGCTCTGCAATACATTGTTGCAGGCGTGCGGCACACTTTACTATTAAACTGGCACAATCAACCAGACATTTCGTTGCTGCATTGCAAAGACTCCCCTATGAAACTACCCGGACCGCTGACCTCTCTGATTCTTGTCCTATTCGGCCTGATGCTCTGGCAGATGCAACAACAGGACTGGGGGAGCTTCCTCCTGCTCCTGGCTGCCGAAGCCGGACTCATTGCCATTAGGGTTACGGACCAACAGAAATCCAGCCGGCTCTGAGCCATGAACGCCCTACGCCGCTTATTATTGATGGCACTGGCCACGCTCTGGTTGAGTGCCTGTAGTCAGCCAGCGCTGCCGTTCAAAGCCAAACCCATTGCCAATACGCCTGAGGCTCCCGCATTTACGCTGACAGACCAGTTTGGTCAGTCGCGCTCTCTGAGCGATTTCCGGGGCAAAGTGGTCAGTTTGTTCTTTGGTTTTACGCATTGCCCGGATGTCTGCCCAACGCATCTGGCCCGCCAAGCCGAAGTGATGCGTCAACTGGGGCCACTGGCTCATCAGGTATCTGTGCTTTTTGTGACCCTGGATCCGGAACGGGATTCGCAGACGGCGCTCCAGCGTTATATGGATGCCTTTGATCCGCGCTTTATCGCGCTGACCGGCACCCCGGAAGAAACCAGCCAGGTTGCCAAGCAGTACAAAATCTTCTGGCAGAAAACGCAACTACCCGGTTCTGCGCTGGTTTATACCATCGATCACACGACACATAGTTTGATCATTGATCAGCAAGGCCGGCTACGGCTGACGGTGCCGCACGAAATGTCGGCCACGGACGTCACGCACGATCTCAAACTTCTCATCGAGGCCCCCGCATCATGATTCCTTATGCCATTACGCCACCCGCTGAAACACTGATTCCTGTTGTGGGCAGCGACGCCCTGTTTCCTGTGCGCCGCATTTATTGTGTGGGCCGCAATTATGCCGAGCATGCACGGGAGATGGGGGTCGATCCGAATCGTGAACCGCCCTTCTTTTTTTCCAAGCCACGCGATGCGGTCGTACCGGGTGGCGGAAATGTGCCGTTTCCGCCGGGCACAAGCAATCTGCAACATGAGGTCGAACTGGTCGTCGCTATCGGCCGGGGCGGTCTTGATATTCCGGTCGAGGACGCACGATCGCATGTCTATGGTTACGCCACCGGCATCGACTTTACGCGCCGCGATCTGCAAATGATGGCGCGCGAGAAATGCCACCCATGGGAGCTGGGCAAAGGCATGGACCATGGCGCGCCAATCACGCACATTGTGCCGGTGAGCGAGGGCGTACCCGCTGAAGATGCGGCAATTTGGCTCAAGGTGAATGGAGAACTACGCCAATCGGCCAAACTGAATCAGGTGATCTGGTCAGTGCCGGAGGTCATTAACCGCTTGTCACACTACTTTGCACTGGCCCCCGGCGATCTGATTTTTACCGGTACGCCCGGCGGTGTTTCAACGGTGGTGGCAGGAGATTCACTGACTTGCGGTATCGATGGCCTGCCGGAGCTTAGAGTCACTCTTCGCTGAGGCAACTGACTTCATTGCCGCTTGCGGCGTCATGGTCACCGAGACCTCCAGTGAGTGTTCGCCCCCGCCAACCACGACGCCACGCAACGGAATCACATCCGCATAATCCCGGCCACAGGCGACGGTAACAAACTCATCGGTGACTGCCTTGCCATTGGTCGGGTCCAGCCCCAGCCAACCGTGTCCCGGGCACCAGGCCTCAACCCAGGCATGCGTGGCATCGGCACCGACCAGCCGCGCTTGACCCGGTGCCGGATGGGTCAGGATATAGCCACTCATATAGCGCGCCGGTATGCCGACACTACGCAGGGCAGCAATCATCAGCTGTGCAAAATCCTGACAGACACCCCGTTTAGCCTGAAAGACTTGCCGTAATGGCGTGCCGACCGTCGTGGCTTCCGGATCAAAGACAAACTCCTCATGGATTGCCTGGGTCATGGCCAATAGCTGTTGGTGCAGGGGCTGTCCTGAACCCAGATGACCCAGCGCCCATTGGGTTGCTTCGGGCAGGGCGGGAATCATGGGTGAATCAACCAGATACTGGGCACAGGCCAAGGCAAAGGCGGTGCCTTCCTGGTCACCCGGGTCAAAACTGCGTCGGGCCAGGCTAACCCCGGACCAGAGCGCACTCGTGGTTGGCCAGATTGGCGTACGCACGGCCACCGCCATCTGTGCGCGCACACTCAGCAATCGATGCGGCACACTGATTGCGAAATCTTTATAACGATTACCGAAGAAATCACCTCCTTCGGTAGATTCGGTCAGTGGCTGATTGATCTCCAGCGCGTTGCTCTGGACACGCTGATCCTGCCGGTCGCTCGGCACCAGATGCGCCCGGTGACGGGCGCTACTCACTGAGTAGGCATAGCAATAAGTTGTCTCGTGCTCGATAGAATAATGCCGCCACATACGCTTGTTTTCCAGGGGCATCATCAGACGGCCATGCCTGTTTCGCTGACACTGAAATAACGTGCCGCCAACTGATCGCTGAGCGCTGCAATCTCTACCCCCAGCGTCATAAAGGCGCTACGCAACGCCTCCAGGCCGGGAAAACCGCCCAGCGTCCATTCGGTTAACTGGATAGCACTCTGCTCCAGGCCCGAAATGGTGCAGCCTGTTTCGGCACCGAGGCGCTGCAAAGCCTGCTGCACCCCTTCAATTTGAAAACGTAAGGAGCGTGGATTCGTTGCATCGAGCAAAACCAGGCTGCGCACAGCATCCCAACTGGCCAGGCCCGTGGTTTGGCTGCGAAATGAGCCTGAAGAGTCCGTCAGATCCAGCAACCAGTCCAAAGGTTGCGTAGTCTCTGCTTTATCACCAGAAAGCTGGAGTTGCCGAAGCACAACATCCAGCGCCGCAGCTAACAATACCAACCGTTCCAGACGACGCCCCAGAGAGAGAAAGCGCCAGCCCGCATCGCGATTCATGGCATCCAGCGAAAACCCCGATAGGGCTGCCAGGCCAGCAACGGCGCGATCCAACCAGACCAGTGTTGGACCCAGGGTCATATCCGTAGAAAGCGCCTGATCATTTGCCAGGCGGTTAAGTGCTCGCCAGTGATCGTGCGATAAGCGATCACGTAGCGAGAAGCCGACTCTGCCCAATTGCGCGAGGTTCTCCGCCAATCCCTGCCGGTGCTGGCGGCTGGTCGCGCTTTGAATCAGTTGCTCGACGGCTATGCGTGACGGGTCATGACTCCCTTCTGGCAAAACCACGAGACCATAACGCCAGACCAGTTCGTGCAGCGCCATGACGCCATGACGGCGCGCATGATGCAGGCGTTCACTGAGCGTCAGACGCAGTAAGCGTGCGATGCCCTCTGCCCGCTCTGTATATCGCCCCATCCAGAATAGATTTTCAGCCACGCGCGAAGGCACGCCTGTATGTACTACCGGTGAAGTCCCGATCACCGCGCTCGTACTTAATGGCAGCTCATCGTTCTCGCCCGCCTGCAGTACCCAGGTATCTTTGGAGGCACCACCCCGCTGCATGGTCACCACACGGGCATCACGGTGAGACTCGACCCGGGTCAGCCCGCCCGGCATGACCTCATAACCCTGCCCGGCGGCAACAGCATAGGCGCGCAAACCTACCGATCGGGCCTCTAGCTGCAAAACGCCTGGGCGGCGATTAAGTACCGGTGCCTGCGACAGACGCACCCACTCTTGAGCCACAAAACGATCCGGACTTGCTTCAATGCGTTCGATTAGCGCCGCACGCTGAGGCGTATCAAGATCCTGGCCAAAGATGGGGGCAAAATCCCCCTGCCCCTGCACCGATTTGATGACCAGATCATCCAGATGCGTGCGTACATAATCCATCGCCGCTGCTTCGCCACACCACCAGGTGCCTACTGAAGGCAGCGCCAATTCTTCACCCAACAGAAAGCGGCAAGCTGCTGGGAGAAACCCCTGGAGTGCCGCAGATTCGACAACGCCACTGCCCAGCGCATTGGCCATCAGCACCGTACCGCGCCGTGCGCAGTCCGCCAGCCCGGCAATGCCCAATGCCGAATCGCTACGCAATTCCAACGGATCACAATACGCGTCATCCTGACGCCGTAAAATGGCATGCACGCGTTGCAGACCATTGATGGTTTTGAGCCAGACATTGCCATCGCGCACCGTCAGGTCACCCCCTTCTACGAGCGGGAAGCCAAGGTAGCGCGCCAACAAACTGTGTTCATAATAGGTTTCGTTGAGCGGGCCCGGTGTCAGCACCACCACACGTGGTGATTCATCGCCACAGGGGGCATGCAGTGCCAATGATTCACGCAAAGCCGTAAAGTAACCCGTCAGTGAAGCCACGGGCATCTGCGCCAGCAACTCCGGAAAGGCCCGTGTCATGATCATGCGATTTTCCAGCGCATAGCCGGCCCCGGAAGGTGCCTGCGTCCGATCCGCGACGACCCACCATTGGCCATCCGGAGCGCGCAACAAATCGGCCGCATAACTGTGCAGAAAGATATTGCCCGGAGCACGCGTACCAAAGGCCGCTGGCAGCCAACCGCCTGCCCCGTAAACCACTTCGGGCGGCATGATGCCCTGATGTAATAACGTTTGCGCGCCGTACAAGTCCGCCAATACCGCATTGAGTACGCGGGCACGCTGCCCCAGCCCGTAAGACAATGAGGCCCACTCTTCAGCAGGCAACACCAGCGGTAATTCATCGAGCGCCCAGGGCCGGTCTCGTCCCTGGGGGTCAGCGTAAATCGTGTAGGTGATGCCCTCGTCGCGAATATGTTGCTGCGCTGTCGCCAAGCGCGTCTCAATGTCGGCGGCCCGAGTGCTGCCTAATAGATTGAGCACCGGCAACCAGTGCGGACGAGCCGACCCATCCGCTGCACATAACTCATCAAAACGCGCGGCAGCACCGACTCGCTGGGCATACCCGGCGAGTAGCGGTTGCAGCGCTGCCCCGCACGTTTGCTGTGTTTGTCGCTGAAGTTGCTGCGCGAGAACGGGTGGCATAAGGTTGTGGATGGCTTCCGGCAATCAGGTCAAACGTAAGTCCAATGTAAACGGGAAATCCGGGTTGCGATGGCGCTGTTCAACGCGGACTTCGCCCGGAGTATGACCGATCCGGAAGAAGCGTGCCAGACGCCGGGCTTCTGCCTCATAGGCATTGACCGGAAACGTGTCATAACTGCGCCCGCCCGGATGTGCCACGTGATACTGGCAGCCCCCTAAGGAACGATGCATCCAGGTATCTACCAGATCAAATGTTAAGGGTACATGGACGCCAATCGTTGGATGCAGGCAATTGGGTGGCTGCCAGGCACGATAACGCACACCAGCCACGTACTCTCCCTGAATACCGGTGGGATGGAGCGGGACAACCTCTCCATTACAGGTGACCACATGGCGACCTTCCACATAACCCTTCACTTTGATCTG
>ERZ650303.614-NODE-614-length-10880-cov-4.149192_pt1 | contig 10880 bp, 11 predicted proteins | sample MGYA00376239_ERZ650303 | MGnify/ENA primary metagenome ERZ650303 (study PRJEB26733, sample SAMN07839262) | wastewater metagenome | biome: small river; feature: stream; material: water | place: USA: North Carolina | collected 2016-04-05 ... | reverse complement strand
ACGCACCCGTCGTCTTCCACGACCTTGCTTCGGGCGAGTCGTTCCTGACCCGTTCTACCCTGACCAGCTCCAAGACCACCACTTGGACTGATGGCAACGAGTACCCCATCGTTGATGTGGAAATCTCTAACGCTTCTCACCCCTTCTACACCGGAAAGCAGCGCATCATGGACTCCGCTGGTCGTGTGGAGAAGTTCAACAAGCGCTTCGCTGGTTTCGGTCAGTAAGCACCTCGACATCAAAGAAAGCCCGGTCACTGACCGGGCTTTCTTCTGTTAATTCTCAAGTTAGCGAACTGGCCAGAGTCCATCACCGGCGAAAACAGGAAGGTTTTGGCTTCGACGCCAGTTTGCGTAGCTTTCGGCCTGTTCTTTTGCCCACGTCACTTGTAGGTCATGGAGTTCTATGGCGGGGTAGGCCAGATCAGCTGCATACTTCTTGCCAATTGCTTGAGCTACTCGTCCAGCAGCAATGGCGTCTGCCGAGGCATCGTGTGCGTCAGTGAGTTCAACCCCGTAGTGCGCTGCAGCGGCTTCGAGAGTGCGCTTACCCTTGCGATACTTATCGACCTGCTTATCAATAATCATGGGATCAATCACAGGCGCAGGGGATGAAAGCGGGTCAAACCCGTAGCGCTTGGCTTCTCTGTCCAGGATGGTGAAGTCATATGCGGCGTTATAAGCAACAACTCCGATACCTACTTCGAGGAAGCCTTGAAGCTTGGTCAAGATCTCATAGATGCTGTCAGGAGCGGGTGCACCCTCTGCGCGCATTCTTTCAGTTGTGATTCCATGAACGGCTGTTGCTTGCTCAGGGATTTCAATACCGCAATCAATCAACCAGTTCGTAGCATCCTCAACTTCTCCATAAGGATTGAGGACGCTGACATGCGCGGAAACAATGCGCGTAGTCTCTGGGGCAATGCCTGTGGTCTCAGTGTCGAAAACTGCTATTACGTTGGCCCATTCGGGCAATCCTGTGTTGGTCACGTAACTCACTCTAGGCACTACCGCGGACATGCCACGGGTAGGGCATCGGTGCGCCTACACTTGAGGCAATGTCTGCTCTTTCTCCCTTCGCCCACAAGCTTGCTCAAATTCCTACACAGCAAGTCAGTGTTGTAGTTGATGGAATCACTACCCACTATTGGGAATACGGGGATACGGCTACGCCAATTCAACTCGTCATGATTCACGGTTTTCGTGGAGATCATCACGGGTTAGAGCCCATCGTTGCCGAAATGGGTGCTGATGTGCACGTCATCATCCCTGATTTACCTGGCTTTGGGGTTTCAGAAGCATTGGCTTCGCCAGCGGACATAGGGGCATATTCCTCATGGCTTACAGCTTTTATAGAAGCTCTAGGTGCTCAGAGCTCTGTCATTCTGGGACATTCTTTCGGTTCCATTGTTGTTGGCGCGGCTCTTGCAGGTGATTTGCCAAATGAGCGCGCAATCATGATTAACCCCATTGCGGCGAATGCGCTCAAGGGGCCTCGCGGAGTGATGACCAGGCTTGCTGTTCTCTACTACAAAGCAGCCGCAGCATTACCTGCTAAAGCTGGCTACGCACTGCTTAAGAACAAAGCCATTGTTCGTGTGATGAGTGAAACGATGGCAAAGACGAAGGATCCGAATCTTCGTCAATGGATTCATGAACAGCACGACCAATATTTCAGTCTCTTTGCTTCCAGAGATTCAGTTCTTGAGGCGTTCGAAACGTCTGTGTCGAACGATGTGTCTCAGTTCGCGCCTGGTATTTCCCAAGAACTAATGATGCTTGTTGCAGATAAAGATGACATCACGGCACTTCCTGAACAGAAGATTCTAGCCTCACGTATTCCGGGAACCCGTCTAGAAATAGTTGAAGGCGTGGGCCATTTGGTTCACTACGAAGCAGCTGATTTTGCCGCTAAGAATATTCGTGACTTCCTAGGGTTGCCTGCATCATCGTGAAAATAGCATTTGATTGTAGGTATGTGCGGACTGACCATCACGATGGCATTTCCCGCTTCAGTGCACGTTTAGTGGAGGAATTAGCTCCACTAGTTGCAGCGCGCGGTGATGAACTAGTGATGTTGATCAGTGATGTTCATCAGCTCAAGATGTTGCCTGAACTGCCGTATGAGGTAATTAGTTCACCTACCAGCATTCGTGAACCTAGGGTTGCCCGCCAGATTAACAAGATCAGCCCTGACATCGTGTTCTCTCCGATGCAAACTATTGGCTCGCGGGGACGCAAGTACAAACTTGTACTGACCGTTCACGATCTCATTTATTACAGCCACCCAACCCCTCCTAGACAGTTCTCTTGGCCTGTTCGATTGCTGTGGCGCCTCTACCACCTCTCGTGGTGGCCACAACGAATGTTGTTAGCAAAGAGTGATGCCATCGTTGCTGTTTCTGAAACTACGAAGAATCTGATTTCCACACACAAACTAGCGACGAAACCTGTGTATGTGGTTCATAACGCCGCTGATCAACCCTCGTCAGATCCAGTAGTTGTCCCGGCAACTGAGAGATCCAAATCTGTCGTGTACATGGGCTCTTTCATGCCCTACAAAAATGTGGAAACACTCGTGAAGGCAATTGCATTACTGCCCGACTTCACGCTGCATCTACTCAGTCGAATCACTGACGCTGATAAAAAGCGCTTGCGCGCTATCGCTCCACAGGCTCAAATCCATTTCCACAATGGCACCAGCGACGAGGATTATTTCGACCTTCTTGCCCACGCAACAGCTCTGGTCAGTGCATCACGTGACGAAGGCTTCGGCATACCTCTTGTCGAAGCGATGAGTATGGGAACACCCATTGTCGTCTCGGATATTCCCATCTTTCACGAGATTGGTGGCAACGCTGCGTTGTTTGCAGGCGTTGATGACCCTCAAGCCTTTGCTCGTGCTATCCAATCACTCACCGAGCCAGGGGAGTGGAATCGCGTTTCGAAATTGAGTCGTGAACAGGCGAAGGAATTCAGCTGGAAAGTGTCGGCTCAGGACCTACTCGATGTCCTCATAAAGGTTTCCGGCTCCTAACCGCACTGCTAAGCCGCTCAAGACATCACTCGTTCCGGCATCAATCTTCACCGATGCCTTTTTGTCACCTTTTGTCTCGCCTCTGTTGACGATGATCACGGGCATACGCTGACGTTTTGCTTGGTCAAGTAGACGTATACCTGAGTTGACTGTCAGTGAGGAGCCTGCGATCAAGAGTGCATCAGCTCTCTTGACCAGGCTCGTCGCTGCTGAGAAGACTTTCGGAGGAACAAATTCTCCAAAAAAGACAACGTCTGGTTTGAGCATGCCTTCACATACGGTGCACTGGGGAACAATGACTGAGCTGTAGTCGGTTACATCGACATCCCCATCTGGTGCCAAAACAATATCGCTCAAACCATCAAGCCAAGGATTTAACTCACTGAGCTTCTTCTCGACACCTGAACGGTCAAACTGCTGACCACAATCAAGACAAATGACACGGTCCAAGCTGCCGTGTAAATCAACGACATGAGAGCTTCCTGCCCTGCGATGGAGACCATCAACGTTTTGACTGATCACACCCTCGATGATTCCCACTTGTTCCATCGCTGCCAGAGCTAGATGACCTTGGTTAGGTTCTGCTTGAGAAAAAGACTTCCACCCCACATGCGCACCTGCCCAGTATCGCTGGCGTGCAGCGTGACTGGAGAGAAAGTCACTGATGTTCATCGGGGTGCGTTTCGATGCTCCCTTGCCGCGGTAATCAGGTATTCCAGAGTCAGTTGAAACACCGGCCCCAGTGAGAACTGCTACACGACGGCCAGCAACAAGCTCAACCACAGTATCCATGCCTTCGACATGTGTGGTGTGCTCCAGAATTGCGGCCATGGCCGCAAGCCTAAAACACTTGCGTTTCGTGCATGTTTCGAGTTACTGCCAAACTGAACTTATGGCTTCCGTGTTACACATCACTGATTTGTCGCACGAGGGGCTTCAGGACTACCTCTCGCTGACCGATGTGGCACTTCGTAAAGTCACCGAACCTGAACGTGGTTTGTATATCGCTGAGTCCAGCAAAGTCATTCAGAGAGCGATTAATGCTGGTCACGTTCCACGTTCCGTTCTCATCCAAGAACAGTGGCTACCTGAAACACTTGAACTTCTTGAGGGCATTGAATGCCCAGTATTCGTTGGCAGCGCAGCACTTCTTGAAGAGTTGACTGGTTATGACATACATCGTGGAGCATTGGCTTCAATGCAGCGCCCAATTCTTCCTTCGGTTGCACAGCTCTTAGCTGATTCTCGACGAGTGGTAGTTCTTGAAGACATCGTTGACCACACTAATGTTGGCGCAATCTTCCGGGCAGTTGCGGGTTTAGGCGCAGATGCAGTGCTTGTCACGCCACGGTGTGCAGACCCGCTGTACCGACGATCCGTACGTGTATCTATGGGAACAGTCTTACAAGTGCCATGGACGAGACTTCCTGAGTGGCATGAAGCGCGAACTCTTCTGCATGATGCTGGGTTCCATATAGCTGCCTTAGCCCTGGCTGAAGATGCAGTCTCGTTGCGAGATTTCGCTCAGTCACAACCAGATCGAATCGCGCTTGTTTTTGGCTCTGAGGGTGATGGTTTGAGTTCGCAAGCTCTCGAAGCGTGCGACACTGTCGTGACGATACCGATGCTTCATGGAGTTGATTCTTTGAACGTCGCCTCGGCGAGCGCTGTGGCTTTATACGCACTCACCGACTAACTGCCAACTGGTTCCATTCAATCTTTCTTAGGATTGATAAATCATGACCGGGGAACAGACGCATATTGGCTCGTTCGCCGCAGAACACCTTCCTCCGGCCTATCCAGCACGTGCGCCCTGGGGTACTGCGGAAAACCTCAGAGCATGGCAATCAGAGGCCCTGGATGCCTATTTCACGACAGAGCCCAAAGACTTCCTTGCCGCAGCAACACCAGGTGCTGGTAAAACCACATTCGCTTTGCGTCTGGCAACCGAGTTATTACGTCGACGAACCATTGATCGCATCACCGTAGTAACGCCTACCGAGCATTTGAAAACTCAGTGGGCAGATGCTGCTCATAAAGTCGGCATACGGCTTGATCCGCGCTTTAGTAACGCACACAAGCGTCATGGCCGCCAATTCCATGGTGTTGCGGTTACCTATGCACAAATCGCGATGAAGGCCCATATTCATAAAGACCTGACTGAGTCAGCTAGAACACTCGTCATTCTTGATGAGGTGCACCACGGCGGTGACGCACTGAGTTGGGGTGACGCGATACGTCTTGCATTTGAACGTGCAGAACGCCGTCTCTCACTCACCGGCACACCATTCAGAAGTGATACCGCCCCCATTCCTTTCGTGTCTTATCTTCCAGATCGTGATGGCATCCTGGTTTCACAGACGGACTACGACTACGGGTATGGCCGTGCACTTCAGGATGGTGTCGTGCGTCCTGTTATGTTCATGGTTTATGCCGGCTCTATGCGCTGGAGAACTCGAGCTGGCGACGAAATGGAAGCCCGGCTGGGTCAGGACAACACGAAAGATGTCACTGCCCAGGCATGGCGTGCTGCTTTAGATCCTGGCGGTGATTGGATTCCGCAGGTTATGCAGGCAGCAAACAACCGTTTGACTGAAGTGCGTCACAGCATTCCTGACGCTGCGGGTCTCGTTATCGCAACAGACCAAGATGATGCCAGGGCATATGCAAAAGTCCTGCACGATCTCACTGGTGAAGAACCAACTGTCGTTTTGAGTGATGAGAGCGGTGGCGGAGACAAGATCAACGATTTCTCTGCTGGCACGTCAAGATGGATGGTTGCAGTTCGAATGGTGTCAGAGGGCGTCGATGTGCCACGCCTTGCCGTTGGTGTTTATGCCACAAGTGCAGCAACACCGTTGTATTTCGCTCAAGCTATAGGTCGTTTTGTTCGGGCCCGTCGTCGTGGTGAAACAGCAAGTGTGTTCTTACCCAACGTTCCTCAACTTCTACAGCTTGCTGAAGAACTTGAAATCCAACGCGACCATGCTCTTGAACGACGTTCACAGCCAGGTGAGGAGGAATATCCAGAAATAGATGCCTTCGACCAGCAGCAGCGTGAAGAGTCAGCTTCAAATGCTCTTGAAGATGACTTGGGCAAATACGCCTTTCTAGGCTCCGATGCCAACTTCGACATGGTGATGTACCAAGGAGAAGAGTTCGGGGGATATGCACAACCTGGCTCACCTGAAGAACATGACTTCATCGGTATTCCAGGCATTTTGGAACCTGAACAGATCTCTGATCTTCTTCGTCACCGTCAACGACGCCAAGCGCAACGAGGTGCTGGGCGAAGTGCGGATGTTGGAGTAAACAAGAGCATCCCGTTGCACCGTAGCTTGAAAGAGCAAAGAGCGTTGTTGAATTCCTTGGTTGCTTTGTGGAGCAAACAAACGGACACGCCTCATGGGATTATCCATACGGAACTGCGGCAAACGTGTGGCGGCCCTGCAGTAGCCCAGGCAACTGTTGCTCAGTTACAGGCACGAATTGATCTCATGCGGAGGAGAATTTCTTCTCCCGTTAAATAGCTACATCTTCTAGAAATTTGTGAGACACACCCAAGATGTAGTGTTTCAATGTCAAGTTGAATGTTTCTAGCTATTACTATTTTCACCATGTCTTGTATTCGTTTTAACACTCCAGCCCAGCGTGCTCAGCTTGATGCGATGAAAGCAGACAAGAAACTCAATGACACTGCCGTTGCCAAGTTTCTAGGCCCTGAGTTTGGTGAGAGCAAAATAAATCGCCTCCGCACTATGGCTCAAGATAAAAGCCCTAAGATTCGCGAAAGCGTCGCACTGAGCTATCACGTTCCTGAGGACGTGATGTGGGCATTGGCTAAAGATAAGAATGAAGGTGTTCGTATCTGTGTTGCTCGCAACGAAACCACACCATGCGACATTCTTCGCCATCTCGCTACAGACAAAAGTGAACAAGTTCGTAGCTGGGTAGCTGTTAACTTCTTCGTTCCACAAGACACCATGGAACTACTTGCCACAGATAAGAGTGAATCAGTTCGAAAGCTCGTGGCTTGGAAAGCAGATCTTGCTGAGAAAGAACTCATCACCGCGTAGTTGATAAACAAAGAAGCCCCGGTCATTGACCGGGGCTTTTCTCTGTGCGCGAAGGGGGACTTGAACCCCCACGTCCTTACGGACACTAGCACCTCAAGCTAGCGCGTCTGCCATTCCGCCACCCGCGCAGGTGTTGGTGTTTTACCACCGAGAGACAACATTAGCACGAACAATTATGCTCTTTGTTCACGTGGCAGGCTTACAATTCATATTTCAGGCCATAGTCTCTGGGGTATGGGTTTATTTGAGGCACTTTTCCTTGGTTTTGTGCAGGGATTAACAGAATTCATTCCTGTTTCCAGCTCTGCACATCTGCGCATCATTGGCGAATTTTTGCCACACGGGGGAGACCCAGGTGCCACATTTACAGCTATAACCCAGTTGGGTACCGAAGCAGCAGTTGTTGTCTATTTCTGGCGCGATTTGGTTCGCATAGTGAAGCACTGGTTCCTCGCCATCATTGGCAAAATTCCTCGCAATGATCCAGATGCACGTATGGGGTGGCTGATTATCGTCGGCTCCATTCCCATTGTTGTGTTGGGTTTGGTTTTCCAAGACGAAATTGAAACAACTCTTCGCTCACTGTGGATCGTGGCGACGATGCTCATCGTCTTCGGTGTCCTACTTGGCATTTCTGACTATGTGGGCAAAAAAACTAAGAGCCTGCAGCAGTTGACCGTTGGTCGTGGAATAGTTTTCGGTTTAGCCCAAGCTTTGGCTTTGATTCCTGGCGTCTCACGTTCTGGTGGAACGATCACGGCTGGACTGTTCATGGGCTTCAGCCGAACCGCAGCAGCTCGATACTCATTCTTGCTGGCGCTCCCTGCAGTTTTCGGTAGTGGTCTCTACCAACTCGCCAAGAGCTTCAAGGAGCCACAGGTATTCACGGGATTTGAAACACTCAGCGCAACCGTTGTTGCATTTGTTGTCGGAATTGGTGTCATCGCGTTCTTGATGAACTGGCTTGGTAAGCACAGCTTCTGGCCCTTTGTGGTCTACCGAATCGTTCTAGGCGGAACCCTGCTTGCGTTGCTTTCAGCTGGAGTTCTGCAAGGTTAGAGCCCTGTAGGAGGTTCCTGCTCTTCGCCGGGCTTATCGGTAGAGCGCAGGAAGCGTTCAAATTCTTGAGCCAGTGATTCACCTGATGCTTCAGGCGAATCAACCATGTCGCGTGCTTGCTCTAATTGCGCGATGTAGGCAGACATGTCTTCATCTTCTGCAGCGAGTTTGTTGATGTTTGCTTCCCACTCAGCAGCTTCTTGAACCAATTCACCTCGAGGAATAACAACGTCAACGATTTCCTCGAGCTTGTCGATGAGGGCAAGGGTGGCTTTTGGGCTTGGTCCTTGGTGAACATAGTGGGGGACTGATGCCCAAATCGCGACAGTAGGAATGTCCGCTTCTTCTGCGGCGGCAGCGATGACGCTCAGGATTCCTACCGGACCTTCGTAGGTACTGCGTTCCACATCTAGTTCATGTCGAACAGCAGCGTTCTCACTCGAAACGAATGTGGAGATTGGTCTGGTGTGGGGAACATCAGCCAACATTGAACCCAAAAGCACAATGGCAGAAATATCTGCAGCTAGGGCGATATCCAAGATTTCGTTAGTGAAGGTGAGCCAATTCCTACTCGGCTCTACACCCTGCAGTAGGTAGATGTTGTTCGCATTGTTACCTGTCACGTCCAGGAGCAATTCTTCACGATCGAATTCTTCAACATCCGCTGGCACCATCGGCGCGTAAAGGATAGATGTCGGCCAGGTGAGCGATCTATTTCCGTCGTCATCAAAACCGATTGTTGGACGGTTGAATTGGAAGTCGTAATAGGTTTCAGGGTCAACGGTGTGGAGGGGAATAACATCCAGTTGCTCTTGCAATGTTGTTACTGCAGAGCTCGCTGCCTCACCCGCGTCATTCCAGCCCTCAAAGGCGACGACGAGGAGGCGACCTCTAAAAGGATGTTGTGAGTTGCTCAATGTGGGAGACCCCGTTCTTTATCGCTTCCAAGAATACCGAGCCTCACAGACAAGTAGGCTTGAGAAGTGAGTTCTTCTGTTTCAAATTCTTCCCTCAAGCCCCAAGCCATTCTGTGGGACATGGACGGCACAATTGTCGACTCAGAAGAATATTGGATTGTTGCAGAGCTAGAACTCGTCAATCTGTTCGGTGGGACATGGACCCATGAAGACGGCTTAGCTCTCGTTGGTAATGGATTACCTCAAACAGCTGCCAAGCTACAGGAGCATGGCGTTGAGCTCTCCATCGACGAAATCATTCAGGCGCTGACAAACAGAGTGCTTGAACAAATTGAAGTCGCTGTGCCATGGCGTCCAGGTGCTGTGGAGCTCATTCACCAGTTCCAAGCAGCAGGAATACCTCAAGCCCTGGTCACAATGTCGATCGAACGCATGGCGCGCAAAGTTGCTGCTGTTATCCCAGGAACTCCACTGACTGAAGTTGTAGCCGGAGATAACGTCCTCAAAACCAAGCCAGATCCAGAAGCATATTTGCTGGCAGCCGAACGTTTAGAAGTCGATATCTCTCAGTGTGTTGCATTTGAAGATTCGCCTTCAGGTTGCAGATCAGCACACTCTGCAGGTGCCGTCACTGTTGGAGTGACCAACCTTGTTTCCCTAGACGGGATTCCAACCGATGTGACTCTAGACACTCTTGTTGGGGTTTCTACATCGCAAATATTCGATATTTTCGCAGCAAAGCGAGGAACACTTTAATGAATGCAGACGTCACTCCTCGCTATTTACCAGGACCTTTCCGTGCTGGCGATAGGTGTCAATTAACTGACCCTAAGGGAAAGATCAACACAGTTTCACTCAAGCACGGTGATGAATTCCACACGCATCGTGGCGTGGTCAAACATGACGACATCATTGGATTGCCTGACGCTTCAGTCGTCTTGAATAGCTCAGGGATTGAATACTTAGTGATGCGACCACTCTTGGTCGATTTTGTTATGTCGATGCCCAGAGGTGCTGCGATCATTTATCCCAAGGAAGCGCAGGCAATTCTTGGACAGGCAGATATCTTCCCCGGAGCCCGGGTAGTTGAAGCTGGCGTTGGCTCAGGTGCACTTTCGCTGTGGTTGCTTCGCGCAATTGGCCCTCAAGGGTTCCTATATTCCTTCGAACGACGTGAAGAATTCGCTGAAATCGCTCGAGCTAACGTGTCGACTTTCCATGGCTATACCCCGGAGAATTGGTCTGTCACTGTTGGAGATCTGCAGGATGCGCTTCCTGAGACTGTGAAGCCAGGTCAAGCAGATCGTGTCGTACTCGACATGCTTGCTCCGTGGGAATGCGTCGATATGGTTGCAGATGCTCTCGTGCCCGGGGGAGTCGTGCTGATGTATGTCGCCACGGTTACTCAACTCTCTCGAGTCGTTGAGGCATTGCGTGAAACTGGACAGTTCTCTCACCCTCAATCGAGTGAAACCATTGTTCGTGGTTGGCATGTTGAAGGATTGGCTGTTCGCCCTGAACACCGCATGATTGGCCACACCGCATTCTTGGTCACTGCTCGGAAGTTAGCTCCAGGAACAGTGCTGCCAGACCTCAAGCGACGTGCATCTAAGAGCGACTTCAGTGCAGAAGATCTTGAAGCTTGGACTCCAGGAGTGTTGGGCGGCCGTGAAATTAGTCCAAAGAGCCTTCGCAAACGAGTTCGTTCAGCAACAGAAAGTGCAGAACTTTCTCAGGCTACAGACAGCTCGTCGCCAGCTGAATAGCTCTTTAGCGTTCTAGGCTGAGTGTG
>ERZ650303.613-NODE-613-length-10882-cov-15.530710_pt1 | contig 10882 bp, 6 predicted proteins | sample MGYA00376239_ERZ650303 | MGnify/ENA primary metagenome ERZ650303 (study PRJEB26733, sample SAMN07839262) | wastewater metagenome | biome: small river; feature: stream; material: water | place: USA: North Carolina | collected 2016-04-05 ... | reverse complement strand
CACAAAGTCGAGTTTTTGCTTTGCGATTTCTGCGTGCGCAATGTACTGGCCTTGTTCGTAATGCTGGCATGACGACAAGGCGATGCGCAACTCGCGCACATCGGCGTTGACGGCGGGCGCTGTGCGCGTGTGGCCCACCATGCTGCGTGCATCGCCTTGGCTGAATCGGTACCAATAGCTGGTGCTGGGCTGCAGGTGTTGCAAGTGCACATGCACGCTGTGGCCACGTGAGGCATCGGTCACCACCTCGGTTGTTTGCACGCGGCGTTTCATCGCGGCATCGGCAAACACGTCCACCTGCACACGCAGTGCCTCGGTGGCTGCTGCGCGGTCTTCGTCGCCAAACACCAAGCGCGTCCACAACACCACCGAATCAGCACGCGGGCGACCACTGGCCACACCCAGTGCAAATGGGTTGGCCGCCCATGCGCGGGGTTTGTCCGCAGGCGCTGCGACGGCGTTCAGCCAAGGCGAGAGCGCCAAAGCCACGGCGCTGCGCTGCAAGTGTTGTGTAAATTCGCGTCGTTTCATTTCAGCAAAAATTTCAAATACCGATTCACCAGTTGCCCATAAGGAGGCCACATGAAGCGCGTACCAGTGTGCCGCGCTTGGTAGAACACGGGGCGCATTTTGGAGAAGGTCACAAACCCATCATGGCCGTGGTAGTGGCCCATGCCACTGTCGCCCACGCCACCAAACGGCAACGTGTGTTGCGTGGTGTGAAACAACGCATCGTTCACGCCCACACCGCCCGACATGACGCGCGTCATCAAATCATTCACGGTGCGGCGGTCGTGGGTGAAGGGGTATAGCGCCAATGGATGTGGGCCCGCGTTGATGGTGTGCACCACGGTGTCTAAATCTGAGTAGCCAATCACTGGCAGCACGGGGCCAAAAATTTCGCGCGTGTGCAAGGCGCAATGAGGTGGCACATTCAGCACCACATGCGGGGCAATTTTTCGGGTGTTGGCATCCCACGCGGGGCCGTCTAGCAAAGGCACCAAGGTGGCCCCTTGCGCCTGCGCTTCTTGCAGGGCATCGACCAAACGCGCAAAGGCAGCGGCATCAATGATGGCGGTGTAGTCTGCGCTGTCTAAGCTGCCGAAGCGCTTTTGCACAACGTTGCGCGCCATGTGCACAAACGCATCCACGTGCGCGTGCGGCACAAACACGTGGTCTACATTGCTGCAAATTTGTCCAGCGTTGAAACACTTGGCAAACAGGATGCGCTCGGCGGCCAGTTGCACATCAAAATCAGGGCACACCACGGCGGGTGATTTACCGCCCAGCTCTAGCGTGACAGGGCACAGGTTGTGTGCCGCAGCGGCCATGACGGCCTTGCCCGTTTGGGTGGAGCCGGTGAACACCAAGTGGTCAAACTTGAGCTGCGAAAACGCCACGCCCACACCACCGGTTTCTTCAAAAAAAGCCAGCTTGTCCGCGCTGAAATAGCGTGGGGCCAAGTCCATCAACAAGCGGGTGATGTGCCTTGATTTTTCCGACATCTTCACCATGGCCCGGTTGCCTGCGGCAAACACATCGACCAACACCATGAAGCTCAGGTTGATCGGAAAGTTCCACGGCACGATGATGCCCACCACACCCAGCGGCTGAGGCACCACGCGGTTTTGGCTACCAAAGAACGTCACCCAATCTGCGGCGCGGCGCTGTGGCTTCATCCACTGTTTGAGGTGCTTGAGCGCGTGGTCTACGGCCTGTATCACCGGCACCACTTCGGCCAACAAGGTTTCGTGACGGGAGCGATGGCCATAGTCGGCGTGGATGGCTTGTGCGATGGCGTCGGCGTTGTCGCGCACCAGCGCTTTGAGCTGACGCAAATCATTGCACCGCTGCGCATAAGTGGGGTAAGGCGCAGCCACATGGGCGACGCGTTGGCTGCCCAGCGCTTGGGCCAAGCTATGCGCAATGTCGGTGGGCGTGGTGTGCATGAGCGGTCATTAGGGACGGTCAAGGCCAATTGCCTTCACCGCCAATCCTAAATCAACGCTCGCGCAACGCCTGCGACACGTTTTGCAGCGGACGGAACAAGTATTCGAGCACTGTTTTTTGGCCCGTACGAATCTCAACCGTAGCGGTCATGCCGGGTGTGGGCTCGATCTTCACGCCCTTGCGCACGAGGTTGCCATCTTTGATGCGCACCAAGATGCGGTAGTAACCCTCTTCGATGTCCACGGGGTTGCCGCCTGGGCGGCGCTGTTGCCGCTCGTCCTTCATCGTGTCTGGGCTCAAGTGTTCCAACTCGCCATCTAAGCCACCGTACTTGTTGAAGTCATAAGACGTGAGCTTGACCACCGCTTTTTGACCCACATGCAAAAACGCCACTTCTGAAGGTTTGACATACGCCTCGACCAACATCTCATCTTCGGTGGGCACGATTTCCAAAATGGGCTGGCCCGCCTGAATCACGCCACCCACGGTGGTGACCTGCACGTTTTTCACCACGCCCTTCATGGGCGATTTGATGGTGGTGGACAGGTAAGCATCCTCACGCGCCGAGGCGTTTTCTTTGGTTTGCGACAGCTCAGAGTTCACGCGTGTGAGCTCGGTGTTGGCATCGGTGATGTAACGGTTTTTGCGCTCGGCACGTTGGCCCATCAAGTCGGCTTGTTGACGCTTCAAGCGCAGCAGCTCGACTTCTGACATCACGCCGCCCTTGACCAAAGGTGCGGTCAACTTGATTTCACGTGTGATAGCGGCCAGTGACGCATCGACAGCTTCCATAGAGTCTGCCAAAGACTTCTTGCGAGCCTTGTACGCTTGGGTTTCTTGACTGATTAATTGTGGCGCTTCCTGCAACTCTGCTGGAAAGACCAAATCAGCATCCGTTGTTTCTGCGCGCAATCTGGCCGCAATCGCGAGCAACGACAAATACTTTTCACGCGCCTCTCGGAAGCCAGCACCTGAGCGAGCATCTTCCATTTGAAGCAGGACTTGGTCCTTCTCAACCATGTCGCCCTCACGCACCAGCATTTCGCGCAACACACCCGAGTCCAAACTCTGAATGACCTGCTCGCGACTGGAAGGAATAACTTTTCCTTGGCCGCGTGTGATTTCGTCCAAGCTAAAAAATCCGGCCCAAATTAAAGCAAACAACAAAGTGCCTGCTGTCACCCATACCAACAAACGACTCGCGTCGCGCTCGTCATCTTCTACGGTGCGCACGCCAAATCCAGCGGCCTTGTTATCGTCTTGCCAAAACTCTTTCAGCTTGAGCCAAACGGCCTGCGTCTGCGCCCAATAAGACATTAATTTTTGTTTCATGCGGATACTCCTGCCGTCTTCACGTCAACGCCGCGCGACAGTTTGTCAATCATTTCTTGTTTAGGGCCAATCATCACGCACTGCCCAGCTTCGATCACCGCCACCACATCGGCCCAAGCCAACAGCTGCGGGCGGTGTGTGGACATCAACAACGTGCGGCCCTTGAGCCATTCGCTCAACACCGCAATCACATGTGCTTCGGTGTTGCCGTCCATGTTGGCGGTCGGTTCATCCATGTAGACCAGCTGCGGGTCACGCAGCATCATGCGAGCAATCGACAACAGCTGACGCTGCCCGCCAGACAAACCACCACCGGCTTCGGTGATGGGCATGTCTAAGCCACGCGGATGTGATGCCACCATTTCGTACAAGTTCAAAGACTTCAACACTTCAATGATCTTGGTGTCGCTGATCCACGTTTCAGACAACACCATGTTCTCGCGCAGCGTGCCCATGAACAGCTGGGGGTCTTGGCCCACATAGCCCATGCAACTGCGCATCTCGGCGGGTTCGATTTGTTGCATCTCCACACCGTCTAAGCGCACACTGCCGCCCAGCGGCGTGTACAGGCCCGCCATCAAGCGCAGCAGCGTGCTCTTGCCGCTGCCTACGCGGCCAAGCAAGGCCACGTGTTGACCTGGTTCGATCTTGATAGACAAACGTTTGATCACCGGAATCGCGTGTTCGCCGGGGTAACCAAACTCCAAAGCCTGTGCTTCTAAGCCACCCGCCACATGCTCGGGCACCACATACGTGCGGCCCGCCACACGGTCACGTGGGCGCTTCATCAAACCATCCAACGTTTCAAGTGCAGACGTGGCTTGCTGATAGCGCGAGGCCAAAGACATCACGCCACCCAAAGGGCCCAATGCGCGACCCGCCAAGATAACCGACGCAATCAAACCACCCAGCGTCAGCATGTTGGCGTGAATCATGTACACACCCGCCACCACCATGAACACGGTCACCAATTGCGTGACCGCCGTGGTGCAGCCCATGATCCAGTTGGTGATGGCGCGAATTTCTTTGTACGAATCCGAGCCCGCTTTGTTAGAAGCTTCCCAACGACGTTGCAAATAGCTTTCAGCGTTGTGCGCCTTCAACAACTCCAAGTTCAACACCGACTCGACCAACACGCTTTGCTTGTCGCCCGACTCTTTCATGTTGGCTCGCATGGCCTTCATCAACGGCTTTTGCGCCCAAATCCCTTGAATCAACAACACGGGCACAGCCAAGCCTGGAATCCAAGCCAAGGGCCCGCTCACCATGGCAATCAAGGCCAAAAACAACAGCACAAACGGCATGTCGGTCAGCACCACCAAGGAGGCAGATGAAAAGAAATCGCGCAGCGATTCAAAGTCGCGCATCGAACTGGCAAACACACCCACCGATTGCGGACGGTTTTCTAAACGGATACCCATCACCTCACGCAGCAGCGTGGCGTTGATGGCAAGGTCGGCCTTCTTGCCACCCAGATCCACCAAACGCGCCTTGAGCCAACGCATGATGAACTCCATCACGATGGCCACCGTCGTGCCAATGGCCAGCGTCCACAACGAGGCATACGCTTGCGTGGGCACCACGCGGTCATACACGTTCATCGTGAAGAACACACTCGCCAATGTGAGGATGTTGGCCACCACCGTAGCCACCATCGACTCCACATAGAAATGACGGAAGCGCCACAAGGTGCCCCAAAACCAGCTGAATGCAGCGCCTTGCATAGGGGCCAAAGTTTGATCGCTACGCTTGGGTGGCAGCTTGACCACCAGCACCTCATCACGTGACAAACCTTGCAGCTGCTCTAACGACACGCGGTCATCTTGATCACCCGACTCGGCCCACCACACCACGGCGGTGTTGCCCTCAATCGAACGCAAGACACAAGCGCGGCCATCCACCAACGACACCAACACGGGCATCACATAGCTAGGAATATCAACCAAACGCTTGCGCGACCAACCCGCCATCAAACCATGCTGATGCGCCAAATCTGGATACGCCTCTAACGGTATGCGTCCTGCGTCATCCAAGGCAAAGCCTTGACGCATCGCGGGCACATGAAGCGGCTGCCCCAGTTGCTTCGCAACCAAAGCAAGACACACCAACAGTGCATCCGCGGAACCATCCGCTTGTTCAGGAGTTCTCATTTTTTAAAACCTTTTTGCCAAATCACCCGTCGCGGCCAACATACGGGCGCGGGCAATTTGTTCGTCATAAAACGCGGTCATCGCAGAGCTTTGGTAGCCGAACGACTCTGCTTGAATATTGAGCAAGTCCAACAATTGACGGCGCGCCAAACGGAACTGCTGGCGGTAGCCCTCGACCACCTTGTCGCCCACGCGGGCCTGACTTTCACCTTGTGTAGCGCGGCCCTGCGCATTGACCCACTCTTGGTATGACAGCGCCGCCTTTTCGCGTGCCAACAATCGCGCCTCATCTAAAGCATATTGAGCCGCCTTCAACTGGCCCACCGCTGTTTGCACAGCGGCTGATGTGGCGCCACCGCTGTAAAGCGGCATGTTCAATTGCACTTGCGTGAATGTGTCTTCTTTGTACATGGTTGGCGATGTGTTCACCAAATTAAGCTGACGGGTAGAGACCAAATCTACCGTTGGCCAATATTGACCACGCGCCATTTGGACAGCAGCTTCTGCGGCCTTCACCTGTGCTTTTTGTTGCGCGATAGAAGGCAAATCATCTGACACCGCATCCATCACTTGATCCACCGTGGCGGGCATGGAGCCCATACGACCGGCTGGCATGAAAGCCTCTTTCAAACCGACAGGCTTGCTGGGTAGCGAGCCTTGCCAAAAGCGGCTCAGGCGTTGACGCGCTTGGTGCAACTCGGTCTGGCGCTGCAACTTGGCCAAGCTCGCGTTGTCCATACGCACCTGCGCTTGCTCTAAATCGATGCGACGGCCCGTGTCCACATCCACAATCTTTTGAATATCGCTCAGCGTGATGCGGTGTGACTCTAAGTTCTTGGTGGCCAACTCGTGCATGTCCATCGCGCGCGCCCAGTTGATATAGGCCTCGGCCGCCAACAATGCCACTTCATCGCGTGTGAGCGCTTCTAACTGTTCGCTGCTTTGCGTCAGTGCTTCGGCGCGTTCAGCATCAGCCTCAATGCGGCCACCTGACCACAAGTTCAAACGCACAGAAGGTGAACGCGTGTTGGCTTTGATAGAAGCGGGAAGGTCCGTATTGGCATATTTGCTGCGCGCATAGCCATAGCTGATTTGCGGCATGTGTGCGGCGCGCGCACGGTCAATGTCGGAGCGCTGTGCATCCGTCTTGGCCTTGGCCGACAACATGGTGGGGTAAACGGTGAGTGCGTTTTGCACCACCTCTGTGAACGACTGCGCCTGCGCCTGTGTACCCGACAAGCACAAAGCCACTGCCAGAACTGAGAATTTGAGGGATAGGTGTTTGGTTTTCATATTTCTAGTTTCTATTAATTTTTAGTTGAAAATATTAAGTCTTGTAAACCATAACAACTACAAGATACGCTTTTACGCCGCAATCGTTGGTACTACAGAGCTTGCCTGAGGAAAACCCTGTAACTTAAAACGATATTGAGGGCAAGTCCATACGCCTTGTGGCGTATGGATGGGGCGCTTAGGCTGAGAAAGAGACCTTCAAGCCGTGCTGTACCAATAACTCATGGGTGCTGTCAAACACGTAGTGGTCGTAGGCACCGTTGGTATTCGCAACAACCGAGGCATGACCCTCGAACAGCACACTGTCTTGGTTTGCACTGCCTAGAACAAACAGTTTATGAATGCTGCTGCTATCGATATCTGCTTGCGTCAAGCTATCCATGTTTAACTTAACTGTGTAATTGTTAGGCCCAGTCAAATCAATGGTTTCAATGCTGGTTAACTTTGTATATCCAGCCGCATCAGTCGCTAACGTTAAATCCAGTGTGAGGCTGGGCCCTGTCAAACCATGCAACACCAATGCGTCTGTTTTTGCAGTATCGCCATCAACGGTTAGGCCGACTGTGCTGTTTGTGTTAAATATCTGAGTGGTAGTGCTTGCGAGCGTGTTGACAGCAATGTCAATCGTCTTGTACGCAGAACCATCAAAAGACTGCACGACTTGCAAATCATGGCCTGTGGTTGCAAGTGTATTTAAATTTGTATTTGCGCTTGTTGCATCCAATGTGTACTTCCACCCGTAAACATTGTCAGAAGGATTTGCGTCATCGTATTCAAACTTTCCGTAAGTGCCCGTCTCGTTCGCCGTACTCAGCAGCTTACTTTGATTCGTATCTGGGTCCTCAACTTTCACCGTCCATGCCAATCCAGCACTTGAGGATGTTCCGGTAAAGCTTCCAGGTGCGTTCACATACTTCAAGGTGGCAGCTTCAGTAATGTTTAACACTTCCAAAATCACCTTTTTTTCAGACATATTCCCAACAGCATCCTTGGCTTGTACCGTAAACGTGTAACTGCTCTTTGTTTCAAAATTTGGCGATGCATTAAATCTCACTTCACCACTGCTGTTGTTGATCGATAGCGCGCCAGCATCATCGCCACTCTTCAACCAATAGGTCACACTATTCGTTGTGCTGGGAAAATTGAAGTCTGTATCTGTTGCCGCAACCGTATAAACCACGGTATCGGTCGAGATGTTTTCATTCACTGATGCGGGTGCATCGGGGGATGTGATGTTTGGTGCAACTTCGTCTAAGTTGTTTATGTTTAACGTGACTGTTAGCTCTGCCGCATTGCCAGCAGCATCCTTTCCAATGACAACAAAGTCGTATTTTTTCTTCACTTCGTAGTTGGGTGATGCAGTTAATTTCACCTCTCCCGTGGCTGCATCAATACTGAATGCATCGCTGTCAATTGCTCCAGCCTTGAGGCTATAGCTAACAGTTGCTGCTGTTGCGGGGGCAACAAAGCCGGTATCTGTTGCCTTTGCTTGATACACCACGGTACCTGCAACAATGTTTTCATTAACGGCGGCAGCTACAACAGGCGACTCAAATGTTGGCGGCGTGCCGTCCACCACATAAAGCTTGGTGGCCGACACCGTACCCAAATTGCCAGCAGCGTCATGCGCAGCCAAGCTTGCCTCAATGGTCTTGTCGACATCAGCCAACAGCACGTCGTGTGGCACTTGAATACTGAACTTCCCATCAACACCTATTTTGTAGGTGTAAGTCTTATCGCTGATCTTGAGCGTTAGTTCATCACCTGCGGTGAAGTCACCTCGAACTGTGCCTGTCACCATGCCATCGATGGGCACATCATCCAAAACCACGCTGGCTTTTCCTGTTGACGGATTAAGTGGGGTTTCAGTATCAGTCTCTGGGGCCTTGGTATCTACCGTAAACGCCACGCCGTCTTTGGTGGTTTTATTTCCAGCCGCGTCCGTCACGGTAACGCTGGGCGTGTAGGTTGCATCGTCGAGCTTGTCGAGCACTTTCACTTCGTACTCGCCTTTGGTCGTGGTGCTTTCTGTGGCACGGTAAGTTTTGCCGTTCACCAGCACATCCACCGTCGCGCCCGTTTCTGCTTTCACTACCAGCACAGGGGTTCTGTTGGTGGTGATGCTGTCGTCTGCTTTGGCGCCCGTGTCGTTGTCGGCATCGTGCTTGAGGTTACCGCTGATGCTGTCTGCTGTGGGGGCTGTGGTATCCAACACAAAGGTGCTTTGCACAGGTGTGCTGACATTTTTTGCAGCGTCTGTGACGGTGGTGACCAATGTCCACGTGCCGTCGATGTATTTGCCGTTGGCGTCTTTCAAGTCAGCCACGGGAATGATTTGCGTGATGCTTTTGGCTGCAATATCAGCCGCTGTCAGCACATGGGTCAGGGTCTGCTTGGTGCCATCGGGCCTGGTGTAGACGGTGCTTACGGTGTCACCCACCAAGGCATCCGCGGGCAGTGCCACATTCACGGCGGTGCCGTCTTGCGCTTCTGTTGCGTTGACTGATCCATCAGCAGCGTCAGGCACAACCACTGTGGCGGCGCTCGGCGGGGTGGTGTCAGCTGCCCCGCCACCTCCACCGCCCCCTCCAGCCAAAGCCGCTGCACCCAATGCGCCACCAGCAATGGCCCATCCGCCCACGCCACCTGCGGCAGCGGCGATTGGCAGTGCTGACAACACAAAGCCGTCGCCCAATGCGCCGCCACCCAATGACATCAACACTGGCGTGTTGCCATCTTTCAAAGCGGGCGTCACGCTGCTTAGGGCTGGGTCTTGTGGAATGTATTCATACACACTGCCGTTTTCAGCCAAGCCCGCCAACGTTGGCAACGTGCCGTCACTGGCACTGCCAACGGCATAAAAATCTTCCACCACCACATCGGGTTTTTGGCTGCCGTCAAACATCAGCGTTAGGTTTTTGCCCACGCGTTTAACGCGCACTTGGTCAGGCGCTGTGTTTTTGGTTTTTGTGGTGTCTTGCAATTCGTAGCGCACACCGCGCTGCGCCACGATGCGCACGGGCGTGCCTTTGTCGCCCACGCCTTGTGTCACGTTGATTGGCTTTGTTTCAGCGCCGTTGCCGTCATTCACCAGAACTTTGTAAAGTTTTGCCATGTTGTGTCTCTTACTCTTTTGTTTCTGTCGCTTGCGTGCCGTACACCGTTACCACCACACGGCGGTTGGGTTTGTTACAGGCCACGTTTTCTGGTGTGAGCTTGACGCCGCAGGTGGTAATGACGCGGCCCTTGTCGCCCTTGCCATCTGTTTTGATGCTGCTGGCCGACAAACCGCCTTGTACAAAGTGGGCTTTGATGGCTGCTGCGCGTTCTTTAGAAAGTCGCAAATTGGTGGCGTCTGAACCAAAGCTGTCAGCGAAGCCAACAATCTGAATACGCACGCGGTCACCACGGCCAAACTCTGACTTGATGCGGTCCACCAAGTGGTCCAAGATGCGGCGCCCTTTGGGTGGTATGGAGCCCACATCGGACTTACCAAAATCAAACAGTGCATCTGCTTCCAGCGTGATGGTTTGCACCTTCATGCTCGCCTCTCTCGATGGCGGCTTGGTTGCGGGGATGGCCAGCTTAGGCGCATCTTGGCAAGCTGTTGCATCGGGCACCCGAGAGAACGTGTGTTGCTGCGCACGCAACTTCACCAACTCTGGCAGCGCTTGCTCGGGGCGCACCACAAGCATCACCGCACGCGCTTGGGTGGGCTCTGACACGCGCACAAACATATCGTCGCCCGCTTTGAGCGTGAGTGAATTCAGCACATCCATGGCGTCATTGGCTTGCACACCATTGGTCACCATGCGTGCGCCCACCTCTACCGTGGAAGGCGGTAAACACACCTCGGTAAATGCACCCCGTTGCAACGAGGCTTGATACACACCATTGATATACACACTGGCCACACCCGAGCCAGCGTCGGTGGCCAAGCGGTAAAACACCAATCGACTTTGTTCTTTCACCAACAGATGCGGCACCTTGAAGCCATCACCCAAAGGTGCTGTGACGCCAGGCGTTGCTTGTTGTGCGTAAGTTGCCACCGTAAAAGCAAGCCAGAACGCAAAACCCCAAACCTTTAATTTCACATTATTTTTCATTACACAAACTCAATAATTACATTATTAGTAGTATATGACGTACTTTGGTTT
>ERZ650303.612-NODE-612-length-10889-cov-4.641684_pt1 | contig 10889 bp, 10 predicted proteins | sample MGYA00376239_ERZ650303 | MGnify/ENA primary metagenome ERZ650303 (study PRJEB26733, sample SAMN07839262) | wastewater metagenome | biome: small river; feature: stream; material: water | place: USA: North Carolina | collected 2016-04-05 ... | reverse complement strand
TCTTCATTTGTTCCGGGGTGGTGTTTTGAGCCTCATCAAGAATGATGAATGAATCGTTCAAGGTGCGGCCTCGCATGTAGGCAAGTGGTGCAACTTCAATGGTTCCTGCCGCCATCAACTTTGGAATTGATTCCGGTTCGAGCATTTCGTGCAATGCATCAAATAGCGGACGCAGGTATGGGTCAATCTTGTCGTTGAGTGTGCCAGGTAGAAAACCTAAACGCTCTCCTGCCTCTACCGCTGGGCGAGTCAGAATAATGCGACTAATTTCTTTGCGCTGCAATGCCTGCACGGCCTTGGCCATTGCCAAGTAGGTCTTACCTGTTCCGGCCGGGCCGATACCAAACACAATCGTTGCTTCGTCAATTGCGTCAACGTACTTCTTTTGACCAAGTGTCTTTGGGCGAATGCTCTTGCCACGGGAACTCAAAATGCTTTGGCTAAGCACATCTGCCGGACGCAATTCAGACTCAAGCATTTTTGCAGAGCGCGTGAAATCTTGTGGTGCAAGGTCTTGACCATTTGCAATCAGGGCAACCATTTGCTCAATTAGCTTCTTAGCTTCAACAACCTGCTGATCGGGGCCTTTTAGAACAACTTCGTTACCGCGAGCATGTACTTCAACATCCGGGTATGTCTGTTCCAGAGTTTTTAAAAGCCTGTCCTCGGTACCAAATAGCGAAACCATAGGAACTCCAACAATCTGCATCTTTTGAGTCACAGATTTAGCGCGTGAACCTTTTGCTGAATTAGGCAATCTGGTCCTTAGGTGTGCGGCTGGTTATATGTCCGTGCGCGTGAAAAACGGTCTGGCCGGCTTCTTCGCCGGTATTGAAACTTAATCTGAACGAACCGGTTGATTTATCTAAAGCAATCTGAGTGCCCAACTGCATGAGGTCAACCAATTGTTCCGGTGAGTTCTGGGTAAGTTCGGCGATGTTCGCGTGATGGTTCTTAGGAATCACCAGAATGTGAATTGGCTGGCGAGGTGAAATATCCCAAAAGGCTAGCGATAAGTCAGTCTCGGCAACCAGGTTTGCCTGGATGTCCTTGCTAGCGATTCTGCAAAAGATGCAGTCAGGGTTGTTCAATGTTTCCTCCAAAAAGCAGTCTACTTCTTGCCCCACTGCCCAGACAGGGCAAGGATTGCGGAAATGGCGGCCACTCCGGCTGTTGAGGTTCTAAGTATTGAAGCGCCAAGGTGAACCCGATGTGCGCCAGCGCTCTCGAGAGCCTCTAATTCGGCATCGCTGATGCCGCCTTCTGGCCCAACTACAAGAGCTACTGTTCCAGATTCTGGCAATTTACTTTCGCCAAGGCCGAGTTTTGCGGTGGGATCTAGAACCAACACCAAATTAAAGTCGGCAACCAGCTGAGCTACTTGCACTCCCTTTATTGGAGAGGTAACTACTGGGTGCCAGACTCGAAGCGATTGCTTTGCCGCTTCGGTAACGATGCTCTGCCAGCGCTCAACACCCTTAGCCTCCTTGAGGCCAATCCATCTACTTACCGAACGGTCAGATTCCCAAGGAATAACTCCCGATACGCCAAGCTCGGTTGATGCCTGAACTGCCAATTCATCGCGATCGCCCTTGGCCAAAGCCTGCACCAGAGTGATTTGCAAACTTGGCGCAACTTCTTGCTCCACTGACTTGGTCAATACCTTTAGCGCGTTGCCGTTGATTGATTCAACCTGACCCCTCAGGCGCAAACCAACCGCGTTAGTCAATTGGATATCTTCGCCAACCCGCATTCTGCGAACCGATACCGCGTGCTTTGCCTCCGGGCCAGTCAATTCAATAATCGAACCCTCAGAAACCGAGGAGTCGAACTCTCTAACGAACATTGGCTCAACCATGTTTAGCCTTTGCGCTTGCCGGTGAATCGACCGTGGCTTTGCTTCACCAATTTAATGCTCTCGTCCTTGCGCATACCTGCAAGGGACCGGAAGAGTTCTTTTTGCTTGGAGTCAAGCTTGGTAGGAGTGAGCACCTGAAGTTTAATTTTCAAGTCTCCGCGACCGCTCGTGCGCAAATGTTGCACACCCTTGCCCTTTACGTTTATAACTTCTCCGGTTTGAGAACCTGGTTCAATTTCAATTTCAATTTCGCCGTCAAAGGTTGCAATTTTGGCTAGCGCACCAAGCACTGCTTCGTGAAGTGGAACCTCAAGCACGCAGGTGAGATCATCACCTTGTCTACCAAACACGTCGTGCTCGCGCACTGCCATGTCTACATATAGGTCACCACTTTGACCGCCAGCAAAACCAACTTCACCTTGACCCGACAACTGCAAACGCAATCCGTCTTCAACACCCGCAGGAATGTTCAGATCAATCGTGCGGCGTGCGCGAACGCGACCCTGACCACGGCAATCAATGCAAGGCTCAGGAATAACCTGACCAAAACCTCTACAGGTGCCACACGGCTGTGAAGTGACTACGTTCCCAAGTAGAGAGCGAACCTGTCGCTGAATCTGGCCCGCACCGCCACAAATATCACACGTGGCCATGCCCGTGCCCGGGCGGCAGCAAGAACCCTGACAGGTTTCACACAGCACGGCAGTGTCTACCTCAACGCTCTTGGCAGTTCCAAAAATTACTTCATCCAAAGTTAGGTCAATTCGAATAAGTGCGTCTTGCCCTCGTTCGGCTCTGGATCTAGGCCCGCGACTGGCACCGCCACCAAAGAATGTGTCAAAGATGTCGCCAAAGCCTCCAAAGCCGGCGCCACCGAATGGATCGTTGCCACCCATGTCGTATTGACGACGAGAATTCGCATCGCTTAGGACCTCGTATGCGTGGGTTACAGCTTTAAAGCGCTCCTGTGCCTCCGGTGCAGGGTTCACATCAGGGTGTAGTTCACGAGCAAGTTTGCGATACGCCTTCTTAATTTGATCTTCACTCGCGTCGCGCGCAACGCCTAAAGCTTCATAGTGATCGCTCAAAAGTTCCTCTTGCTCACTTACCTAGTTGCCCAGGGTCTTAGTTAGGTAACGTGCCACAGCGCGCACCGCCGAAATGTTTGATGAATAATCCATTCGAGTTGGGCCAATAACTCCAAGCTTGGCGATTTCGCTTCCTTGGTTTTCGTAACCGCTCACCACAACCGATGCATTGGTTAGACCCTCGAGGGTATTCTCGCGACCAATTCTTAGACTCACACCGTGTTGTTCTGCTTGCATCTCGCTGATTAGCTTCAGCAAGACAACCTGTTCCTCGATTGCTTCAAGAACGGGTGAAATGCTTCCCGGAAAATCTTCTTCGCGTTTAGCCAAATTTGAAGTACCGGCCAAAATAATTTTCTCTTGGCGATTAGCGTCAACCTGATCAAGCAGATTTTGAATGATTAGGTTTGCCAATTTGGCTAGGTCTGGCTTCATCGCTGCAGCAATGCCCTTTACCTTGCCTGCAACATCGGTAAGCGCCGCACCAATTAGCGCTGCATTCAACTTTGCACGAAGCTCAGAAATGAAAGCTTCATCTACAGCGGTACCAAGTTCTATAACGTGCTGCTGAATTCTGCCGTTATCGGTAATCAGAACCATCAGGACTCTCGTGTCGGCAGCAGGAATCAATTCAATGTGGCGAACCGAGGCCTTGCCCAGAGTTGGATACTGGACCATTGCAACCTGATTAGTAAGTTGGGAAAGCAGTCTTACAGTTCTGCCCAAAGTTTCATCTAGGTCGGCGCTGCCAACCATAAAGTTCTCGATCGCTAAACGCTCCGAAGCATTTAGTGGCTTTACCTCGCTTAGGCGATCAACGAAAAGTCGATACCCCTTATCGGTTGGTACTCGGCCCGCAGAAGTGTGCGGCGCGTGAATTAAGTCTTCTTCTTCAAGCAGGGCCATGTCGTTGCGAATGGTGGCAGCCGATACCCCAAACGAGTGACGCTCAACCAGCGACTTTGAGCCAACCGGCTCTTTGCTGGCGATGTAGTCCTGCACGATTGCGCGCAAAACTTCAAGGCTTCTGTCTGGAATCATGCAACACCCCCTGGTGACTTATCGGTTTAGCACTCCAACACTCTGAGTGCCAATATTACCCGCACTTAGTGGCAATAGGTAGGCTGAACAGGCTAGATAGGAGCACCGATGACCGATTCAAACCCATACGCAACACCTCAAGAGCCGCTTTCGCCGGAGCTTGAAAGACTGTGGGCAATTGCGGTTCACGCGTTTGGAATCGTATTCGAGTTCTTTGCTCCCCTGCTGGGATATCTACTGCTCAAAGATCGTGGACCGTTCATTCGTCACCACGTAACCGAATCTCTAAACTTTGGCATCACGATGGTTCTGTTTTACGTGGTACTTGCAATCACGATCATTGGTTGGGCCTTCTTTTGGTTGCCACCACTTGTTTGGGTGATTTTCAGAATCATTGCCGCCTACAAGGCAAGCATCGGCGAGTTTTACCGCTACCCGGTTTCAATTAGGTTCATCAAGAACTAATTAATCTGCCAGCAGCTTTCGCACGATTGAATCGGCTAGTAACCTACCTTGCAGAGTAAGTTTTAAAACTCCACTAATGGCCTCGCGCGCCTCGACTAGGCCGTCGGCGATGAATCCAGCAATTAGCTCGGCAGCGTTTGGGTTTACTTCTTTGGCTAAAGAAATACTCAACCCGGAGTTGATTCGAATCTCCAGGAGCACACGCTCTTCAAGACGAGTGCGATTGCCTAAGGTTTCCTTTCCGGCAGCCGGTGAATGACCTTGAGAGATTTTGCCCGAGTAGACACTTGGGTGCTTTACGTTCCACCAACGCACGCCACCCACATGACTGTGCGCTCCCGGACCATAGCCCCACCAGTCTTGAGAGGCCCAATAGGAAATATTGTGATCCGATGCATTCGCAACGGTTGAGCCATCAATAATTTTTGCCCAGTTACTAACCTCGTACCAGCCGTAGCCAGCCGCCGCAAGCAAAGCATCGGCAAGTTCATATTTATCGGCTTGCAAATCTTCGTCCGGCTCGGCAAGTTCCCCGGATTTAATTTGTCTTGCCAACTTCGTGCCATCTTCAACAATTAGAGCGTATGCAGAGATGTGATCTGGCTGCATGGCAATTGCAGCTTCAACGCTTTCACGCCACTGTTCCAAAGTCTCGCCCGGTGCGCCGTAAATCAAATCAACCGAGGTGGCCAGGCCCGCATTTTTTGCCTGCACCACGACTTTGGCAACATTTGCTGGGTTGTGGGTTCGCTCTAGAGTTTTTAGCACCTGCGGCACAGCAGATTGCATACCGAATGAAATTCTTGTGAAGCCTCCGGCGCGAAGTTCTTGAAGGTATGCATCGTCAACCGTGTCTGGGTTTGCCTCGGTAGTAATTTCAGCACCCGGCACAAACCCAAAATCACTGCCAAGCTTTGCCAACATCAAATTCAAATCCGCCGCCGGCAATTGGGTTGGAGTTCCGCCACCAAAAAACACGGTGCTTAATTTGCGCGCCGGTAAATCAGATTTTTCCAACACGTTCTTACTAAACGCAATTTCAGAAGTTACGAGTTTTGCGTAATCGCTTTGCTTAGCGCCATCCAACTCGCTTGCCGTATAGGTATTGAAGTCACAGTAGCCACAGCGAACCTTGCAAAAAGGAACATGAACATAAGCGTGGAAGGTTCTAGCTTGTGCACCTTCGTGAGCCTGAAATGGGAGCATCCCATCTAAAGGGGCAGGTTCGCCAATTGGCAATGGGCCAGCCATTACTTGCCCTTCTTTTCGCCCTTTTTCTCGCTGTCAGAAGACAGTGCGGCAATAAAGGCTTCCTGTGGAACCTCAACGCGGCCCACCATCTTCATGCGCTTCTTACCTTCTTTTTGCTTCTCCAGAAGTTTGCGCTTACGCGAAATGTCTCCACCGTAACACTTGGCCAAAACATCCTTACGAATTGCTCGAATGGATTCACGAGCAATGATGCGTGCACCGATGGCCGCCTGAATCGGGACCTCAAATTGCTGGCGCGGAATTAGTTCGCGAAGCTTTCCGGTGATCATGACTCCGTAGGCGTAGGCCTTGTCCTTGTGAACGATGGCACTAAAAGCGTCTACCTGCTCACCTTGCAACAATAGGTCAACCTTTACTAAGTCACCCTTTTCAAGTCCGGTCTCTTCGTAATCCAAAGATGCGTAGCCAGCCGTCTTACTCTTTAGCTGATCAAAGAAGTCAAAAACAATTTCCGCAAGCGGAAGTGAGTATCGCAACTGCACTCGATCTTCACCCAGGTACTGCATGTCAATCATTGTGCCGCGACGCTGCTGGCAAAGTTCCATCACAGTTCCGGTGTAGTCCTTAGGCAGCAAAATGGTTGCCTTAACCATTGGCTCAAGAACCTGCTTAATTTTTCCACCTGGGAACTCGCTTGGGTTGGTGACCGTAATTTCTTTGCCGTCGTCCATGGTTACTTCGTAAACAACAGAAGGAGCAGTAGCAATCAAGTCAAGATTAAATTCACGTTCAAGGCGCTCGGTAATGATTTCAAGGTGAAGCAAACCAAGGAACCCGCATCGGAAACCAAAACCAAGCGCTACAGAAGTTTCTGGTTCATAAACCAACGCCGCATCTGAGAGCTTTAACTTATCTAGCGCTTCGCGAAGCACTGGGTAGTCGCTGCCGTCAATCGGATAAATACCCGAGTACACCATTGGTAGCGGTTCCTTATAACCCTTGAGCGCATCGGTTGCCGGTTTTGCTTGGTTGGTAATGGTGTCACCAACTTTTGACTGGCGAACATCTTTTACACCGGTGATCAAATATCCAACTTCACCAACGCCAAGACCATTGGTTGGTTCTGGCTCTGGAGAAGAAACTCCAATTTCAAGAAGTTCGTGCACTGCACGGGTAGACATCATTTGTATCTTCTCGCGCGGATTCAAACTTCCGTCAATCATTCGCACGTAGGTGATCACGCCTCGGTAGCTGTCGTAAACAGAGTCAAAGATCATCGCGCGTGCCGGCGCGTTTGGGTCACCAACCGGGTGAGGAATTGTCTTCACAATCTTGTCTAGCAACTGGTCAACACCAACGCCGGTCTTACCCGAAACTCTTAGGCAATCCTCTGGGTCGCCACCAATTAGGTTGGCAAGTTCCTCTGCATACTTTTCTGGCTGTGCGGCTGGAAGATCAATCTTGTTTAGCACCGGAATGATCTGCAGATCGTTTTCCATGGCAAGGTAGAGATTGGCCAGAGTCTGGGCCTCAATGCCCTGAGCCGCGTCAACCAAAAGTACGGCACCCTCACACGCGGCCAAAGAACGAGATACCTCATATGTGAAGTCCACGTGGCCCGGGGTGTCAATCATGTTCAAGGCGTAGGTCTGACCATCGGTTTCCCAAGGCATGCGAACCGCCTGAGACTTAATAGTGATGCCTCGCTCGCGCTCGATATCCATGCGGTCAAGGTACTGAGCACGCATTGATCGGTCGTCAACCACTCCGGTGAGCTGCAGCATGCGGTCGGCCAAGGTAGATTTTCCGTGGTCAATGTGGGCAATGATGCAGAAATTGCGGATTAGCGCCGGGTCGGTCTTCGCCGGTTCAAGTCGGCGGGTGGCGCGTGGAGACAAGGTATACCTCTTGATAGTTATGAAAAGCCCGATATGCGGACCCCTAATTGTCGCACAGACCCCGCTTATCTAGGGCGTAGTAGGCCCGATTGGTTGCCTTATGGGCTTTGGGGCTGGTAGCATTAGTACTCGATACGGATGAGTGTCTCCATCCAAATCCCAACAAAAACTCTTTTAGTTGCCCCGCGCGGGGTAGCAAATCAAGAAAGTGAAACATGGCAAACATCAAGTCACAGATCAAGCGCATTGGCACCAACCTAAAGGCTGCTGAGCGCAACAAGGCTGTAAAGAGCGAGCTAAAGACCGCGATTCGCGCAGCTCGTGAAGCAGCAGCTGCCGGAGACAAGGCTGCAGCATCAAACGCACTAGCACTAGCTTCTAAGAAGCTAGACAAGGCTGTTTCAAAGGGAGTAATCCACAAGAACCAGGCCGCTAACCGCAAGTCAGCTTTGGCTAAGAAGGTTTCAGCACTGTAAAAATCAGAGCTTTAGAAAATCCCCAACCATTAGGTTGGGGATTTTCTATTTGGCTGGAATTACTCCGGGCCTGCCGGCATAAACGCCAACCGCAGTTTGAACTAGCGTCAAGAAACAAATGATTGCAAAACTAAGAGCCCAGCTGCCAGAAAGGTTGGCTACGAAACCAACCATGAAAGTGCCCGCTGCTGCCAGCAGGTACCCCCAACCCTGCGACATGGCAGACAGCTGAGTGGTTTGTGCCTGAGTCGAAGCCCTGGTGCTAATTAGTGAAAGTGAAATCGGGAAGGTTGCCGACATTCCTAAACCAATCAGGATGCAGGCCGGAATCAAATAGGCGGTGTTTTGAGTCTGCAGAACGAAAGTGAAAAGCAGGTTGCCGAGCAAGGTTGAAAAACTCGTGCCGGCTGCCCACCAAGCCAAAGATTTGAAACGACCTAGCAGTGAAGAAATGATCAATCCGCTTGGAATACCAATTGCACTGGCAAAACCCAAAAAGTTTCCGGCAGCTTCAGGAGTTTCGCCAATTGAAACCAGCGCCGATGGCATCCAACCAAGCAGAGCGTAAAAACCCAAAGATTGAATTCCAAAAAACCCAACGATTGCCCAAGAAATTGGTGAGCGAAGCACGGCAGCTTTTTCTTCGGCCGCAGCGTGTGCGGATTGAGGAACGTGAGCATCTTGTTGACGCACCTGAGGCAACCAAAGCAAAATTGCCAGCACGGTAGGAATAACCCAAATGGCAAGTGCCGGGCTCCAGCCACCTAGGAACGAACTCGATGGAACCGCCACCGACGCCGCGAGACTCGCCGAAATAGAAAGCAGAGTTGTGTAGGCACCGGTAACCAGTGCAACTTTGCCCGGAAATTGAATGCGCACCACGGTTGGCAACAGCACGTTAGCGATTGCAATTGAAAGCCCCGCGCCAATGGTTCCAAGCAAAAGGCCGGGGTAACCAAAGAACATTCGAAGCACCGATGCCGCAGCCAAGAAACTCAAGACATAGAACATGGCGTGATTTACGCCAACCTTGCTAACCAACCAAGGACTAGCAAAAGCACCGAGCCCAAAACAAAGCACCGGTGCTGCAGCCAATAGGCCAATCAACTCGGCCGATACCGACAATCCGGCTTGGATCTCTTGAAGTAGCGGACCCATTGACGCCACTGGCGGGCGAAGCACTATTGCAATAAAAACGATTGCAAGAAAGCCAGTGATACCCAGTTTGTTTTTCACTTGATTCATTTAGATTGCACTATTCCCTTATGTGCAATTAGGTTCACCAGTTTCTCTAAAGAATAAATTGGATCGCGTTCGGCACCCTTTGCCGCCGCATCTGCGGTGGCCATTGCTTGAATTGCTGCCGCCAGACCGTCATCGGTCCAGCCGGTTAAATCTTTTCTGGCCCTGTCTAATTGCCAAGGTGCCATTCCCAAACTTGCCGGCGATGCAGACCTGTTTCCAAAGATCTTTGCCATCTGCCTGATCTTCATTGAGATTGCAGCTACTAGCGGAACTGGGTCGGCGCCCGTTGCCAAGGCATGACGAAGCAAGGCCATTGCCTCACCTGCCCTGCCGGCTAGTGCCGCATCGGCGACTTTGAAGGCATTGGTCTCAACACGGCCGCCGTAATAACGATCAACGATTTCCTCGGTGATTGATTCGGCGCTGTCCAACAGGAGCTGGTTGCAGGCTGCCGCCAACTCTGCGGTGTCGTCGGCAAATGCATCTAGCAGCGCGCGCACTGCACCCGGAGTGACTTTTCGTTCTGCATGGGCGAATTCCCCCTGCACAAACGCTTGCCTATCGGAGTCTTTCTTAATATCGGCGCAGGCAACCTCAGCCGCATTTTCCGATTCACGAATTGCATCAACAAGTTTTTTTCCACGAACGCTTGAACCGTTGTGCCTAAGAATTACCGTGGTGTCGTCTGTTGGGTTGGCAATGTACTCAAGGCCATCGGTGATTAAATCGTCACTGCATTTTTCTAGGCCACGAATAATCACAAGTCGAGGTTCGGCAAAAAGAGAAGGGCTGGTGATGTTTAGCAACGTTCCGGCTGTGTAATCGGCTGCCTCAAGCTCGTGCACCTCAAGTGATGCATCCTGAGCCCTGAGCTTTTCGCGAACACTTCTAATTGCGCGACCGGCAAAATACTCTTCAGGCCCTGAAACAAACAGTACGGGTGCGGGTAGCGCCTTTCTCCAGTCCATTTGCTTAGCCTTGCTCACCATGCAAGCCTAACCGTGCGGAGAGTTGGTAATGGCTAGGCCAGATTCGCTGGATGCAACGGCAATCGTCCCCTGCAGGTCAGTTCTGGCAATCTCGGCACCCACACCTTTCAATAGCCCCAAGGTTCGCTGAGTTGGGTGCCCGTAACTGTTGCCCACCCCCACGGAAATAAGGGCCAAATCTGGTTCAAGCGCCTCAATAAGTTCCGGGTACTGATCTGCGGACCCGTGGTGGGAAACCTTCAACACCAAGGGCAATGATTTCAAAATTGGATCTTGCCACCACGCCTCACCCGATGACATTCGCATTTGACCCCGCTCTCCAAGATCCGCCATGGTCAGTAGATTGCAATCCCCCAAATTCCAGAGCATCACAACACTGGCGTCATTTGAATCCTCGGCCCCTTGAGCATTGCGATTCGGCGAGAGCACTTTCCAGCTATAGTTGCCCAGACTCCCCTGCATATCTTTTTCTGCGGGAATGATTTTGGCTCCGATTGCTTGAAGGTAAAGATTTGTACCGGTGGCTCCCCATCGTTCATCTTTAAATGGACTAATCAAAACGTTTCCAACCTTGCGACCCTCAACAGCACCTTTGAGCCCACCAACGTGATCCATGT
>ERZ650303.608-NODE-608-length-10901-cov-9.946985_pt1 | contig 10901 bp, 8 predicted proteins | sample MGYA00376239_ERZ650303 | MGnify/ENA primary metagenome ERZ650303 (study PRJEB26733, sample SAMN07839262) | wastewater metagenome | biome: small river; feature: stream; material: water | place: USA: North Carolina | collected 2016-04-05 ... | reverse complement strand
CTCTTCCGATCTGTTCGGCGTTTCCTTGTCGATACGCTTCCCTTCCGCCTCGGTGACAGCCAGGCCTGACCGTGCCTTGATAATGGCATTCTTCATCGTGGCTACCTCAGCCCTCAACGTGGATTCATCCGTACCCAGTAGGCCAGCCCACTCAGCCACTCCACCAATCGTGCCACGGATACGGCCCATCTTGTCAGCATCAAACATGCTCTTGAGGTTCTCCACATGCTGGACAGCCTGGATGTCATCCATGATCTTCTCAACATGCGTAAGGGGCAGCTTGTCAGGTACACTGACTTGTGCCATTTGGGAGGCCTGTGATTTCTGGGAAGCGGCCAGGGTCTCGTCCTCCCGCCACTTCTGGTAGGCCATCGCCTTCTCGCCCTGATCCAGTTCTGGCCAGGACTTGCCAAACATCAACTGCCCCACCCTCCCCAATACACTATGATCCTTGTTCTCGTCATCTGGACGGAGGGCTTTCAGTGCCTGGGCTTGGTGCAACTCTGCTGTGGATTGCTTCACCCCCAACTCCGCCTGGTGGTCATCCACCAACCGTTGCTGGCCTGGCGTCCGCTTCTCTGCAGGAATGGCCAAGGCTTTATCGAGAGCACTATTCTTGACCTGTGCCTTGTAGTCCTCCTTGAACATCTCCTTGGCGAAGTCTACATGCGCCTTGATCTGTCCAGGGGTAGGCCGCTTGCTGGGGTCCTCATCAAAGATACTCTTCACAAAGTCCTGCTCCAGATAACCACCTTTCAGGAGGCTAGGCACTTCCGCCAGGTCCTTCTGGGCCATGGCGCTGCCAATCAAGCCTGCAGGAGCGAACTCCTTGCCAAAGGCATTGAGGGCGTCCAAGTTGCCGGTCTGGATGAGCTTCTCTGTCATCAGCATGTTGTGCTGGCGCTTCTGCTCCTCCTGCACAGCCATCTGCTGCGCCAAAGCATCCTTACGAGCCTGCGCCTGTTGCTTCAATTGCAAATACTGTTGAGGTACGTTGTAGTTACCAAAGTGAGCTGCCCCAGCACTCTGCAGGCCAGCCCCTAAGGCTGTAATCCAATTCCAGTCACTTGACTCCCTACCACTGCCTATGTTAGAAGCGAGTTGTAACCCTGAAGATGGAGGTTGTGATGAGACATCAGGTTGTGCCAAGTTCCGGTCAATCAAACTCATCAACTCTTGGTCCCCTGGCAGGTAGGCTGGGGGCACGTTGGACGTGTCTGGCGGGGAGCCGTCAGGATACTGTACTCCCGTGTTCATGGCTGACCCGCCTCCTTGCGGCATGGAAACCATCTGCGGCTGGGCAGCAGGCAACGGCGGGTGGTAGAACTGTTCTTCGTTACGGATGGTATTCAGTCGTAGTGGCGATGCCATTACTCCTCCTCAGTGCCTGCGGTCCAAGAGATTGTTGGGATATTCGTGGGTGCCATTCGTCGTACATGGAATATCAGGTCTACCCGATGCCTGCCCCATCTTACACACCTGGCACTGCCTATAGTGACATCCCTATGAGTAGCGGGACTATCATGCAGGGTGGGCGGGCTACTGGCTACTACAGTACGTTTGGCAATCAGACAACGATTATTCAACCTGGCAAGGCTCCAGTGTATATTGACAGTTACCCATACTAACTACTTGGGCATATTGACGAGCATACGACTACTCGTACCTGGCGCACGGTACCCTGCCAACCCTCCACCGTAGTCAGTCATGGGGGCTGATCCTCCACCTGCCAACCCTAACCCACCCCCTGCCCCACCAAGCAGCCCCCCACCGTACGCCCCCATCACCATACTGCCTACCGTTCCCACTCCTCGCATGATGGTGTCATACATGCTAGGGGTGCTGGTGGTCGTTTGCTGGGCCATCCGTTGCTGTAGGAGAGGTTGAAGAAGGCTCTGCGTGGCCCCCGGTGTCATCTGATTTAAGGCCAGCCCCTGCCCAAATTGCATCTGATCGAGATTGGCATTCTGGGCAATCTGGTTCATGCCAAAGTTCCTGTTCGCCTCCCCACGGTTCAGCAAGGCCGCACTGCGCTGAGCATTAATATCCCCAAGCATCAACCCCATATTCCTGGCCAGTGGCTCTGCTGCGGGAGTGTCATACCGATTGAGCCCACGGCTGGTAATCATGTCCTGGAACTGTACGTTCATGTCGTTCATGGCCCTAGACTGGGCCTGGTCGTACACGCTCCCAATACCAGCCTGCTCCTCGCTAGTCAAACCATAAGGGTTCTGCATGCGAGTCAATTGCTGGGCCTGCGCTTGCTGGGCTGCCTGATTCTGGGCAATTTGCTGCTGCAGGGCCATCATCACATCCTGATTCCCGCGCAGCCCTTCCAGTGGATCGCGGTTCAGTTTCTCTGCCTCGGCGCGGTACCGGTCAAAGGTTGCGGCATCCACACCCCGCCCTGTCCCGCCACCCGCATTGAACTTGTCCATCCAATCCTGCCCAAAAGTACGCAGCATGTGGGCCTGGGCTGTGGATTGGTCTGGAGCTTGCCAAGGCTGACTGATTTGTTGCAAGGTTTCGTGTGGGCTCATTAAAGCCCGTTGCAATCGCTGCTGCTCTGTCAGGCTGCCAGCTTGCGTGTCACTCAATCCCTTAAGCTGGTCGTACAATCCACTCTCCATTCCACTGGCTTGAGGAATGGACGCACTCTGTTTTGAACTCGTAAAGTTGCTCGGCATGTTAGATCCTCGCTAAGTACCCTGTGAATTGCCCGATAGGAGTCCCGTGAAATCGACGTTGCAAGACCTTCCCGAATGTGGGAACCAGGTCTTGCTCGCTAGCCCCCGTGACGGCTTGGCAGCCATACTTCTTGAGGACAAGAAGGCTGTACTGAATCATGTCCCGCACTATGCAGGCCTTCAGACGCGGCTGGAGCCCGTGGCGCATCCGCAACATCTCGATACGCCCTATCGGCTGACTCGCTACAAGAGACAAGGCCCCGTAGTACTCTGGTTCAGTCGGATGGACCGCCAGCACCCAGGAACTGTCAAGTGGTTGTGTCCAATCCAACCCCTCCACTAAGGTGTCCTTGAACAGTTCTTGAATGACAACCCCCTCAAACGGGTAGGCTGGCCGGATCGTGTAGTCAACCCCCAGCTTAGGCCTCAATCTTGTCACCCATGAGCTTCCAAGAGGCTCTGCGGGAACGGTCCTTGGGCACATTCTTGCTGGCTACCAGCGTGGGAACGGCAGACTTGAGGTGTGGGGTCTTCTCCGCTACCTCCTGAGCCAGGCGTAGGACCGTCTGAGATCGTGTCTCCTGGGGCAATTGTGCACGTTCTAGGGCATGTTCTGACAGTTGTGTGATCTCGATATGTCCATCTGGGAACTCCCACACGATAGGCATTATTGGGCTCCATACGCAACAAAGGTCCACAGTTTGGGGTCTGTCAGCACGTTGCCACCCGTGGCACTGGTAATAATAGCGCTACCAGCCAGCAGGGCCGTGCCTTCATCAATGTCAAACACGGTATGATCGTTGGAGGTCGCCCCACGGCCCCCTGGAATGAGGGCATAGTTGGCGTTGGCGAAGTCGGTTTCCCAGGTAATGGTGAGGATGCCTACGCCACTATCGGTGATGCTCGTAACGTTGTAGTCGGCGTTGAGCGTGGGGGTGCCACCTGAGACAGACACGTTTCCCCATCCCTTACATATATTGTCTCGGTACAGACCGTGGGCAACAGGCGTGCTAGGGGCAGCAGCAGGGATGATGGCATTGTTGGTGCCATCCATCGTCAGGGTGCCGCTCAGGGTCATGGTACTATTGGCGTCAATAACCCCCGTTTGGGTGAGTGCCCCGCCAATGGTCGCCGCCCCGTCGAACCGCACGGCCCCACTATCCACCCACACGGCATAGGCGTTGGTGATGGCAGCAGGTCCGGCACCCCCCGCTGCGGGAGCGTCGGCAATGTACAGGGTGGCGGCATTGGTGATGGTCATGGCACTGGCGGCACTCATGGTAGGCTGGGCCACCTCAATGTAGTTGTAGCCTGTGGCGGTGGTAATGTTGGTACTCCCGCTGATGGTTTGGGTGGCAGCAGGGAGGTACAGGGCTCGACATACCGCTGAGGCTGCTGAAGCCTTGCTGGTGGTTAGATCCAGCCTAACTGCACCATCATCGACCCAGAGGCCCCAGGAGTTTGTCAAGGTCTGGTTAGTCCCTGCTGCCGGTCCGTTGGCAATGTACACAGTGGCCGCATCGGTTGTGACCACACTCGTGTTGCTGGCCGCGAGTGTGGGGCGCTGGAAACTGCTCCCCGTCCAGCTGGTGGCTGTCCCGCTGGCGGCAGTGGCGCTATCCGTATAGGTATGGGCTGCAATGTTGACGGTTCCGCCTGTACTCCCAGGCGTGCCGGTCTTGGCACCGGGAGTAAACAGAAAGCCTGCTGTTCCAGGGCTCTGAACGTTGCTGACCCCAGCAGCGTCCAACACCAGGGCGTAGCCACCGAAGCTGGTACTCTTGCTGGCTGGGGACCACAGATCGACCCCGTTGTTGAGGATGTTATTGAACTCTGCGTTGAGGGCGCTGGCGGTCAGGGTCTGTCCGCTGCTCCATGTTGTAATGCGTGCAATGGCCATTTAGAACCACCTATAGGTCAGTAAGAAATCTGTATAGGCACTGAGCGTAGGGGAAACGACAGGGACATCCGGCGTTGGGATGGACACCACTAACGTGGTTGTTGAGGAAGTCCCCAACGTGGCGGTTACAATTGCAGACCCGGCAATCCCCAATTCAACAGGCACCTCCACCGATGTGCTGTTCGCGGGAATCGTCACAGTCTCGGGCACGGAGGCCGTCGTTGGAAGATCACTGACCAGCGAAATAATGGAGTCCGTGGCCCTGGTCGGGCGAATGGAGAGGGTGACAGAAGAGGTGGTAAACTCAGGGGCCGAAAGCCGCGCAAGGCTTAAGGTAATCTCCTCTTCCTCTTGGGGTTGTGGAGAGTAGACGATCACGGGGTTCATGGAGATGCTGGCCCAGTTGTTGGACACCACGGGGGTAACTTTGAAGTAAATGTAATCCCCTGCAGCAATGGTCGTCGTGACATCGTACGCTTGCCCCGTTGAATCGAGGTTCACCACTGTGTACTGATAAAGCTGGTCAGTCCCATTCTTGAGGATGGTGAAGATGGCGTTGTTGCCGGTCGGGGTGTTGCCAAGGTCCGTATCGAAGGCACTTCCTGTGATACGGGCCGACCCATATCCAGGGGCCACCCACTTGACAATCACGGAATCGGTTGTGCCGGGATGGGCTGCGGTATCCCATACGGATAAGTCAAAGTCTCCCCGCCAAACACCGCTCACTGCATTTAATGGTGTGCCATCGCCACGAAGGTAGTACCAGACAGGCCCTTGTGTGGTACCTGAATACTGGCTGGAGTAGGTATAGGTCGTCGTCCCCGCACCCCCTCCCGTCCCACCACCAGAACCACCTCCTGTGTCTGGAACTGTCACCGTAAAGGAGGTAGCGCTGGTGGCAGCCCCTACAGCCGTCGTGACAGTGAACTGACCTGTCGTTCCTGTATTGGGCACGGCGGTATTCAACTGTGTCGTTGAGGCAGCAAGGGTCTGACATGCGACCCCATTCAAGGTGATGACATTGCCAGCCACAGAGCCCGCGAAATTGGACCCCACAATCGTCACGGGGGTTCCAACAGGACCTGAAGTGGGGGTAATACTGCTGATGGTAGGTACAAGGACTGGCGGGGGAGCCCCTCCGCTCAGGGCAGCCGCATATTCATGGTCAAACCAGATGTAGCTGTCCCGTGATTTCACGGTCCCCGTCCCGCCCCAAATGGTAATGTGCGATACAGCGTCAGGAGAGAGGGGCGGCGTGTTCAGGTCCGTGACATTGCAGGCCAACGTATTATTCATCCATAACTGATACAGTCCATTTCGCGATGTCAGGGAAGTCGAGGCACGGAATAGCCACTCAACCTTCACCCAGGTGTTATGCGAGAAGGTTAAGCTGGAATCTCGATACCCGCTCCCGACGAACCCCAGATGGCTATTATCGGGTTGCCCATCAGCCCACTGCCAGTTGATGGAGAATCGTGCCAGGCCCGACCCGGCACCGCGCAGGCCCATAAACAGGTTGTTTGATTGCGGGGTATTCCCATTACGGGTGTGTATCCAAGCAATCTTCGTCAGGACGGGATGGTGCTCATAATTCGTATCAATCTTCATCCAGAAGCCATAAAACAGGCCTTGCGGATAGAATGTTGGAAACGGGCATGTATTACCCCCACCCCCTCCATATCCGCCAACCAACCCTTGCGGGAACCGTTGCTGCAGGACATTGGAAGGGGAGAGTGGGGCAGTCCCGTCAGAGATTATGCTAGTCATGTACCCGTTATAGATATCGTACCACCCCCCTCCAGTCAGGGCATTATGCCCCCAGTCCATTAAAGGGGTCGTACCGGATGGTTCGTTTGGAAAAGCAATAGACATTAATTTGTGCTCCTACTCACTTCATAGAGTGTGGTACCGTCACTGCAATAAAATGTCATGAAGGTATTAGCCGGTGGGGTATAGTCGATGCTGCCTGCCAGCTGCAGGTTGGCCCCATCCAACAGGGTGGTATTGGCCGTGCTGAAGCGCACATAGTATGTCTGGTTGGCTTCCAAGCCATCATAGGCGGTGACGTTCTGCGCACTGCCGTTGGGCTGGATGAACCAGTTGCCAATGGCCATACTGGGGGTGGCATCGGCAGTGGCCAAGCTGATCGGCCTGCCTGTGTTGGTGGTATTGACCTCCTTGAGGCCTGCGTACCTGATGCGGCTGATGGTGCTGGCTTGCCCTGCATCGCTCAGGATGGTCCGGCCATTGCTGTTGCCATCAGCTTCGATGTCCGTAATGGTGATGGGGCCGAAGGTCCCTGTACCACTGCTCCCGAACCAGGTATAGGTCCCTGCACTAGCCGTGCTCCAGTTGTAGGCCTTGCAGTCATGGATGCTGACAGGCCCCATGGTCGCAGTCGCTCCCGTGCTGACATGCACGCCTTGGTATTGGCAATTGCGCGTACTAATGCCACTGACTCGTAGGGTACGGATGGAGCTGGACCCGGCTGCACTGAGGAAGACGCAGGCCAGGATGGCGGAGGTGGTATCGACATCCACGAACTTGCAGTTCTCCACCGTCAAGGCTTCTAGCGTTTCTGTGCCGTACGTGCCACACAGGATGCCATTGAGACAGTCAGCAATGTCCATGTTCCTGATGGACCAGGTAGCATAGGCTTGGTCATCGTCAGGAGGCACACCATTACCCACTACCTTGATGGCTTGGGCTGTCCCTTGCGTGGCATTCCTAATCTTAAAGTCATCGAAGACGAGGTTCTTACTGCCGAAGCAGTAGATGGCGTGCTCCCCTGTATTGTTCTGGTCGAACTGGCTGTGGATGCCATAGACCTGATTGATACGGTTGGCGTATAGGCAACTCCCAATGTAGGTGCTGGCTGGCCCGCTGCATTGCAGGTCCAGATCATTGAAATACAGGAGGTCCACGTTGTAGGCGTCCCCACCGTCCACGTAGAAGCTATTGTTGAACCCCCTCACCTTGACACTTTCCCACTTCACACTTTGGTTCCCACCACTCACGGTGACGCCATCCAGGTTCATACGCACGGCGTACATATCATAGTTGCTGGCGAGGCTGGCGCTAGTCTTAATCGTGAGGTTGCGGACGTGGTGGCTACGAGTGAAGGTCAGGCCATGCTTGAGACTGGCGGTGGCGGTACTCTCAATGATGCTCAGTTCAGGGTGTGCGCCAATCACACTCATGGGCTTAGCTGGGTGCGTCAAGGTATCATCGACCTGATGGGCTGTCCCTGTGGGTGGGATAATGATGGCCCCGCCTGTGGCTGACAGGCTGGCGGTACAGGCATTGTAGGCATCGGCATTGGTCGCGGCGGTCCCACCACTGCTGAACCCCCACCACCCTGGGCTGACGATACCCCCATTAGTGAAGCTAACCGTGCCGGTACCGTCAAATACCTGTTGCTGCGTATGCGCGAGGACTTGGCTGGGGCTATTGATAGTCAGGACTTTCCCGCTATTGACAAACAGCTTGCCAGGTCCTACAAACCACAGGATGATGTTGTCAGGGATGGTGGCATCCGCCCCTACCGTAATGGCACTACCAACCAGGAGGGTTATCTTGCTGCTACCGATGCTGGCAATGGCCACGGGTAAGCTATTGCTGAACTTGTCCATCGTGAGGATGGAGTCGTGGAGTTGGCTAGGTGTCTGCAAGCCCGTGTTGATAAGAAGTTTGCTGCCCACATCCAGGTCGTTACTGAGGGGGAAAACCAGGCTGCTACCGTTCTGCAGGATGTTGTTGAACTCCGCATTGAGGTCCGTGCTCAACAGGATCTCATTGCGGTTCCATGTTTTGACTCTTGAGAGCGAGATAGCTAGGCCCTCCTTTTATAGGCAATAGCCTTCTCGCAGAAGCCTTCGTAGTGATCGACGGCTATCATGCCTTGGTTGCACCTTTGACAGAGAAGCCCGCGAACCTTGCCAGATGCGTGACAATGGTCGATGTGGAGTCTCTTGCCTTCTGGAGGTAGCGAATGACAAATCGCACAGGCCCCTTGTTGAAGTTCAACTAAGGCCATGTAATCTGATATTGTCATGCCATACTGATGCCACAGGTTGTATCGTAGCGATCTCTGCTTCCGTTGCTCTAAAGTCAGCCTCTCCTGTGACGCCCTCTCCCTAGCTCGCACTCGTTCATAATTTAGCTTGCGATATTCTGCCGTCTTTATACGGTTGCGCTCCATTTGTTCTGGAGATTTCTGGCAGTTCCGTACACGCTTCTTAGGCGGGGTATCTAATAATGACAGGCTCACAGGTTGTTCTCCGTACTGTAGCTGCCAAAAGTGAGGCTGGCACCCAGGTTGTGGATCTCCACATCGCTGCCTAGGGCATTCTCGGTGACTTCGTACTGGACGGACCTGAACTCCCCACCCTCCTCTAGCTCAGTGAAGCGAGGAACAAAGCTACTGCCACCAAGCACGTCAGTATCCAGCACAAAGCTATCCAGAGCGGCTCCACTAACCTGGCTGATACTGGTCGTCTGTTGGGCATTGTCATCCCTCGTCCAGCCTACCGTGACCGGGTTGCCATTCTTGGGGGCAATACCAATGCTGATGGCATTGATGACCTTCAGATAGTATTCACCCCCGTAGCTCAGAAATGGCGTGGTCCAGTTGTAGTTGATGCTCGTGTTATTATGAGTGCGGGTCGTCTGGTCCAGCTTGTACACATACCCGTCATATCCTCCCGCAAAGATGCGAGGGCGATTGTTGGTATCAATGGCTTGGGCCAGGCTGGCAAAGCTGCCAAAGTCCCACAAGGACCAGCGAGGCCATTGCTCCCCCTGGGCCATGAAGCGCCAGTCCAGCATCAGTACACGGTCATTACTGGTCTGCCCGCTGCGGGTCACACTGATAAGGCTGTACCCATGCAAGCTGTCGGTGGCTGCCCACCAGTACCGGCTCTTGTTGTGGTTCAGTTCTTCACGACAAAAGGTGTTGATTGGATAACTGAGGTAGGTTTGGGTGTAGTCCCCATAGTTGCTTGTAGCTTTTAAGCTATGAATCGTTCCGCGAGGGCTGATGAAGCCAAAGTCATCTCCCATGGGGAAGATGCTGTTCTGCCAGGCGGCACTGATGCCTGTGATCCATGGGCTCCGCACGAAGTCACTGGGGGTGCTGCCACTCAACCTGTGGATAGAGAGCTTGTTGGGACCCTTAAAGATGACCAGCTCGTTCTTCCAGCTCAGCAGGCCGGTAATCATGTCCCCATCGCCCACGTCGATGTCGATGCTGCCACTGCCAGCCCCTGCCCAATCCTCTGGGTTATCAGCCACGCTGTAATACAGGCGGCTTGGTGCACTATAATTGCCAGCAGCCCATTGCCTGCCACGGTGACTGATGCTGAAGCTGAACCTGGGGGGAGTACCAGCTAGGTTCTGGGCGGTACTGCCATCCCAGCTCTTGGGCACATCTGCCGTACTGTCATTGCCCGTAATCATCAAGTCTTTGAAGGTGCTGTACTGCGGGATAGCCCCGCTGGTCATACCGCTGAACAGGCTGCTGAAGGTCCCGCTACCAGCATCCTGGTAGATATTAGTACCGGCATGCACGATACGGCGCTGGCTGGGGCTGCCACTGGTGCCTTGCTTCCAGTAGTCAAAAACACCCATCACAGCGGTGCTGGCCCCCAGGCTGCTGCTGTTCAGGGTCGTGGTGCCTGGGGCCTTGCGGGGGCCACCGTCAAATTCATAGACCAGGTTCTTGGCCGTGGTGAGGTAGGGGATCTTGAACTGCCCTGCTTGATCTGGAGCCCCATAAAATGTAGGCCCGAAATCAGTTGCCCACCCCCCAGAAAACACGTGGGTCACGAAAATTGTTTTATTCTGTGGCATTAGCGTCCCTGATCGAATCTAGGCCCAGTCACTACCCGCCCATGTAAGCCTGTCCTGTAGGGCCTCTTGGCACTGTACATATTGGCAGGGTGAATGTGGGCCTTGGTCGGCGCTCCAAAGTCCTGGTCGTCCACAATCCGCAACATGATGTCTGTGTACTCGGCCTTAGCCTCCTGGCTACGGGCATCATCCCGCTTGTCCCGATACCAGTGATAGAGGGCGTGGTAGATGACGGCATGGCGGTACCGTAACGGGATAAGGGGCTCATCTGTATCACTGCTCAAGCTGGTGAGGGCGGACCCTGCGCTGCTCACCCCTACGGCATTGGTGACATAGGTGTAGGGGATGATGAGGGTGGTGCTAGGGTAGGGGTAGAACTGTACTCTGCGGATAGGGCTGGTACTGCCATTGGGAGCCAGGTCCAAGAGGCAGGCATACTCAGGGTTGCCAGCCACATTAGGACG
>ERZ650303.604-NODE-604-length-10952-cov-5.810223_pt1 | contig 10952 bp, 24 predicted proteins | sample MGYA00376239_ERZ650303 | MGnify/ENA primary metagenome ERZ650303 (study PRJEB26733, sample SAMN07839262) | wastewater metagenome | biome: small river; feature: stream; material: water | place: USA: North Carolina | collected 2016-04-05 ... | reverse complement strand
TGTTCTCTCCCGAACTCCTCGCATTCACGCAACGTGCGCTCCTCTCCATCGAAAGCACGCTCATCGTCAAACATGGCTGGTCAAAGGCATGGACGACGCTCCTTTCGACCGATCTCAAGTCTTCCGGCGACGAAGATCGCTTTCACATTCAACGTATCGGCTGCGATCCACCGACGATCGAAGTAAGTCTCCTCTACTTTCTCTCCCTCCACTCGACGCGACCGAGTGAGAGGGAACGTCGAATGAATCAATTCATTCTCCACTTCACCGATGCGATTCGTCATGCGCAAGACATGGCACGAACGCCAGTGTTTCTCTCGCCCTCACAAGCACGGGTGATTAAGGCAGAAGCTGAGCGCGCCAAGCGGGCAGAGATTCGCGACACCCAAGGCGTACTCCCTGATCGTTTCTTCACTGTCAAATGGATCGCAGTCGTCTCAGAGATTGCCACGCCTGAGCACTCGCAAGTCGCGATCATGCAAAGCATCGAGCATCCGACAACGTATGAGATGGTACGGGAAGGGAAGCGACAGCTTACCGAGCGGATACTCGGGAATGAGCGACTGGCTGAGACGTTGGAGATCATCGAGCAGGTACAGGTTGATCCGACACCGACGAAGGTAGTGATTGCGGCTCGGGATGGAGCGATTCACCAGACGGTGAGCTATGAGGCGCTCGGAGGGAACGTCATCCCGCTCAGCGACCCGTGACGGCGAGGCAGGGTTGGCCCGTCCTGTCACCGAAGCCCGTCGCTAAGGGAAGGGGGCGGCTCGGGACGATCGCCGCTCTCCGTGTCACTGAGCGCCTCCCCAACTAAGGGCATCCCCCTTGACTTCTCACCCCCACTCAACTACTATATGAAAGCGCACGCCGACAACATCCTCGCTTCTCCCCCCACCGAATACGTCGTGCTCTACGATCCAAAGACCGACTGTGTCTCGATGCTCTACAAGCGCGGCTCAGTCTACTACTACACCGCCGATCTCGGCACCGAAGACACCGGCATCCCGGCCCACTGCAGTCCTGCGCATTGGATTCGCCCAAGCTCCCCATTCTCTCACCGAGAGATCATCGAGCAGCTTTAACTCTACTCTCGCCCGCTCTCGCCCACACTATGACCGTCCTCGCCTCGATTCGCTACCTCATCACGCTCGATCTCAAACTCAAAGGGCTCGACGCCTCCATCATCGAGCCCGTAAACTCCATCCTCTCTCTCATCGACGAAGAACTTGTCGATGTCGGATACGATTTCATCAACCCTCAGATCGAAGTCGAGATCGATCGACTTGAGGGAGCAATCTCTGGGCGAGAGACCGACAAAGATCCAGCATACTTCCCGACGCTCACCGACTCTCCGGCTCCCGACTTCGAATCCAATTTTGATCCCTTCGCCTTTCTCGATGATGAGTGATCTCCCCACAAACATCTCGCTGAGTCACTCGCGCTACATTATCCCACTCCCGCAAGGCAAGCCCGCGAACATCTTCATCGTCGAAGATCCGTTTGGAAATCCAAGCGAGGTGCTGTGCTCGCTCGGGAAAGTCGGCACGCCGATGAGTGGATACGGCACAACAATCGCGCGGCTCCTCTCGAAGATCATCCGAGAAACCTCGCTCGACGAAGCGATTGGCGAGATGTCTACCCTCGCGATCGATCTCGCACAGTCACACGAGGTTCGATTCGAAGATCATGTATGTCGAAGCCTCGCGGAAGCATTCGCGATCGCCCTTCGAAAGTACCGAACTCAAAAACAGGAGACTCGATGATGGACAGGACGACTCTGATCTTACTTCTGATCGTCTCGGTGCTCAACTTCGCCATTGCAGTTTGGCATCAATTCATCAGCAGGCGAATACTCTCGTACCTTCGTGAGTACGAAAGGCTTCTCTCTCAGCCCCTAACAAGCGAGCGATGATGGACAAACTAACGGCGATCTTCTTCAGCGTCATTACGATCCTCAACATCGCGACAGTAATAGGCAACTCGTTCTATTGCAACGAGATCAAGGAAGCGGTGGCTAAGTACGACAAGCTTCTCGATCGCGAACTCGCTCAGCTTGTGGAGCAGAACAAGGAGCTTCGAGAACTCATTGATTTGTATTCGAAGCTCACCGACAAGTAATCTCCTCTCTCTCTCTCTCTCTCTCTTCTCTCTCTCTCTCTCTCCCTTAACGCCGATGAAATACCAAGAACTCAAAGCTCATCTCGCAACTCTCGAAGCGAGAGGGGAACTCACCGACGAGACTGAAGTTAGAGTCGAATCCCCGCGAGGAGACTTCCCGTGCGCCGGAGTGTACACAGTCAAGAGACTGAGAGATAAAGTCCCCTATCTCATGATCTCCTCTTTCACTGAGCCCTCATGAACCTCTCCCAGATCAACTCCAAATCCGAGGCGATCTACAAGATCATCCGTCAGAGCTTTACGCAACTCTCTCCCCACGAGATTGCGTATCTCTGCGGATGGATTGGGATCACGACACTTCGAGTAACTGTCCCGCCCGACGAACGCACCGCTCAATCCGCCATCTCTTCCGTCGCTGAACTCTTCTACACCAATCTCCTCACCGACGAAGAGTACACCGATTACCTTCAATCTCTCGCAACCGCTCATGGCGACAAAGAGGCTCAGCGATCGGAAGTTCAACCTCCTCAAGCCGCTAGCGGTGGAGATCGAAGCGGCGATGGCGATGAACCTGCCGACCTATCGAATCTACCACCCGAAACCACACGTTCTGAAGAAGGATCTCGAAGCCTTTAAGACGAACTACTGCCCTCACTGGAAGGGCAAGTTTCAAATGTGGCTTGACATCGACAACCGACTCGTCGAGATTCGATTCAACGTCACACCGAGGACCGAGTTCTCTTTCAACGGCGAGGACTTCACCGAACCTCTCGCGGTCGACTCCATCATCGAACGTGCGATGTTCAATCGAGATCGGCAGACTCGCTTTGTGATCGAGCACCTCGCCGGAGAAGATCTCACCTCCCTCCGGCGACTCGACAAGTTCTTCTTCGTACAAACCAACACCTCGCACATCATCTTCACCCCTCGTCCACGAGAGACAGAGCCCGAGATCGAACTCCCTCCTTCTCCTCCCTCCCCCTCTCCCTACTTCGAAGACTCCGATGACTCCGGGATCAAGTTCTAGCTGGTGGGACTCAACGCTTCGAAAGTCCACACGCAATCTCTCTCGCGCTCAGTCGTCTTACGACAACCTAACTCCGTCGGACTTCGACGATGAATCTCCAGATCCGCAGAATCTCCTCGTCGACCCCGACTACGTCCCGGTATTCTGTGACATCTGCGGGGAAACCTACGTTGAGTTCTCCGGGTACTCCTGCGACTCCTGCCTCAAATCTCGTGGCCAGAAAGCAAACGACGATCTACATCGATCCTGAGAAGTGGAATGAGATCTGCCGCCGGTCTCCTAACATGTCTCTGACTTCGTTCATCGATCGGTATCTCACGCGAGTCCTCGCGTTGATGATCGAAGAGCGAGTTGATCTCGACACCCTATACGACCAAGCTGCTTCGGAAACTCTCGCAGAACTAGAGGAGGATGTATGAGAACGCTCATCAATGCAGTTAAGAAGTTGCTTCGCTCGAAGCGAACAAAGCAGTGCCCCCACTGCTTCGGGAACGGAGGGTTTATGTACCGTCGAGACTTCTCCGTGTGTTATCTCTGTGACGGAGAGGGGAGAGTCTCATGCTAGTTCACGATGTGCCGAAGCGGAAGTTCCTCCCGACACTCGAACGCGCCGAGCCGCTGATCAAAGATCACACAGCGGTCAAGGAGTTCATGCAGTGCAAGCGGAAGTACTTCTATCGTATGGTCGCAGGTCGAGCAGCAAGAACAACCGCGCTCGAATCCATCTTCGCGTGGGGCTCAGCGGTCCATAAGTTCGCAGAACTCTACTCGATGGGATCGAGCATTGAGGAAGCAACAACTGCAGCCTCGATGATCTTTCGAAAGCCCGTGCTCGACAAGCCCGCGTGGGAGCACTTGACTTTCGACCGCTTCATCGTTACTCTCGGAGCCCTCGCCAAGTTTCTCGACGAGGAGAAAGAAAACGGCTTCATCAAAACAGAATCCGTAGAAGCTCCCTTTAATCTGGAGCTACCTGACGGATCAATCATCGGCGGTCGTATGGATGCACTGCTTGCCTACTCAGGCGGTCAGCAGTGGATTCGCGACTTCAAGACCACAACCAAGCCGATTCGCTGGTTTGTTCAATCGCTCGACCCAAACGACCAAGCAACCCGCTACGTCTACGCTAGGTCTCGGATGATGGGATGGGACAGCACCTCTCAACGCATCGCGACCAAAGCCAACGGCATCGAGTTCCTCATCATCTCCAACGAAGCGCCGATCAAGAGCGATCCGAAGCGTGGCCCAAAGCTCGAACGTTTCCCGCTCACCCGCTCAAACGATCAACTCGTGGAGTTCGAACGTCAGCAGATGTTCATCCACAAGATGATCGATCTCTGTCGTGAGGCCGATGAGTGGCCGATGGAGATCACAACGAACTGTCAGTGGTGCGACTATGTGTCTGTTTGCCGTGCGCCGAACGAGAACAACATGGAACAACGGCTCAAGTCAGACTTTGTCTACCAACCGTGGGATCACCAGAAAGTCGAGCAAGAGAAGCTATGACATTCGATATGAAAGCTCTCGCTTTGCGAGCACTCACAAATGAGTTCTCGCTCAACCTTCGACAAGACGGAAGTTGGTATGTGCGACTTCCCGGCGTGGAGGTGATTGAGGTGGGTCGCTTGGGGATGTTACTGTCTCCGAACCAAAGCGAGCGATCACCTGAAGCTGCGATCAACGCAGCGTGGGAAGACTACGCGGTCAAACCCTATCGAGTCGTCATCAACGCCTACTCACCCTCGCGACGAGAGGTTAAGTGGAACGGATACATGTGGGAAGATTGTACTCCGATCAAGGACGGTGCCCGATGACCACCTGTCGCGAAGCCGCTACGTGGCGCAGGTTGGCCAGATGGTATTTTGTTCGCCCAACAGAGAATACCACGTTAGGAGACGCAGTCTGGGGCTTAGTACGATCCTTTCCAACTCAACAGCGAATGATGCAACGTCTCTTGGATCACGATGCTGCTGGAGGTTTTACTAATAACGAACGTGTGCTCGCGTGCCTGTTCCTCGCGTGCGAAGCGGCAGATGAGGACATATAATCACGATGAAATCCTCCATCAAAGAAGTCAAAACTCGAATCCTCACCATCGAACTCACACACGAAGAGGCTTCGAGTCTGTACAACGATCTCGGCTATCGCGACTTCAGCCAAGAGACTACACATCGACTTATACATCGCCTCCAGAACTTCATCATCCCAAGCCCACCCGAGGTCCCATGACCTTCTACGAACTCCTCGACAAGCTAGTCGAACTTCGCAAGACAGTCGGCAACGAGGCACTTAAGCAAGACATCTTCTCCATCTCAGTCGAAGCCAACGACACGATCGTTGTCCGACTCGGCACCGACATCATCATTCCGAAGGAGAAGAAGTGACCTCCATCCTCCCTCAAGAATCCAAGCTCTCGTGAAACTCTCTACCCTTGCTCCATCACTGGCTGAGGCGCTCATCGTCCTCGTCTACGCAAAGCCGAAGGTTGGCAAGTCCCACTTCGCAGCCACTGCTGCCGAGACCGATCGCGTCGTTGTCATCACCGATCGGAACGGACTCGAAACCTACGCCGGTGCCGAACTCAAGAAGCAGTTCCCACACGTCAACTTCGGCAACATCGATGTCGAACTCATCGATCCAGATCCCTCGATCACCGAAGCCAACGCCTTTCTCACCCTCAACAAGATCCTCGTCGATCTCTTCGGTCCTCGGCTCGATCAGTGGGATACGTTGATTGTCGACGATGCGAGCTTTCAGCAGCGGTCTGCGATGAACCTCGCGATTCGCCAGAACGGGCTGACGGGTCGCTCGAACACCGCTGCTGCCGCCTCTCGCAATCGAGGCTTCAACATCGCGCCCGGCCTCACGCAAGCCGACTATCAAATGGAAATGCGCTACGTCGAGGACTTCCTTGTCGATGTCACCTCCGCCTGTCGACGTAACAAGAAGAACCTCATCGTCTGTGCACATGAGATGAAGATCTGGGCGAAAGATCCAGCGAAGCCAAAGGACCCAGAGTACATCTCGGCCATCGCGCCGATGTTCACGGGCCGACGCAATCCCGAAGGTGCCTCCAAGCACTTCTCGATCGTCATGCGAATGACGGTCCAAGGCAAGGAAGCCTCTCGCGAAGTACGCTTCCAGTGCAAGTCTGACTCGATCGTCGATGCCGGTGATCGATATGGCGTACTCCGCACGTTCGAATCCAATCTCACATGGAGGAAGCTCAAGGAACTCGTAGCAAAACAAGTCGCCTCTATCGAACCTCCCACTTCAACTCCGGTCGAAGATGAGTCCGATGACAGTTGACGAACTCATTGCGGAACTCCAGAATCTGCTCAGGTTCGGAGTCGTAGGACCGAGAACCCCGATCAAGATCGATCGTGGAGCTTCGGAAGCTGTACCTCTACATCGCGTAGAGCACACGCTGCAGATCGCAGCGCCACCGTTTCTCAAACTCTCATAACACTACTCTCATGCCTTTCAATCCTCTCGCGAACTCCTTCAACACCACGTTCTTCGTCATGCCGGAAGGGACCGGCCGGTTTGGTATCATGGATGTCAAGCTGCGGAAGCAGAAGTGGGGTGAAGGGGAAGCGTATCTTCTCGACTTCGCCACGCGCGTCGAGCAGGGGAATGCCGACACCAATGGCAAGCTCGTGACCATCTCGACGGCCATCGCATCGTACGATCCGGCCACGCAGAACGCTCGGGCAGACGCCGAAGGCAACATCGTCGTCGACTTCAAGCAGCCTGCCGAGATCGTCCACGCCTGCTTCGGCTATGAAAACGGCCGAGCCGAGGAAGACGAGCGATTCGCCCGTGAGCACGCCAACCTTGATCTCTCGATCGACTTCCCCACCCTCACGCTCGGCTCCGGCTGGACCGATCTCAAGGGTTGCTCGTTCGTCGCGGACGTGACGCACCGGCAGGACAAGAAGGACCCGAACAAGATCTACCCGAAGTTCAACAAGATCCGCGCAGTGAATCGGTAACGAAGCTCGGAGGAGGGAGATTGCTCTCCTTCCTCCCCTCTGCCCTTTCGTCTAACGGCAAGACAGCAGATTTTGGATCTGCGAATAGTGGTTCGATTCCACTAAGGGCGGCTCATTCAACCTCAGGTCTCTCTCTCTCTACCCCTATGACCATCCCCGACTCTCTCCCCCGTCGTTATCCCGCAGTCTCGACATCCATCGAGATGATCCTTCGAGACAACCTTCCCACCGAATACTCCGGCGTTCTGGCCAAGATCAACTCTCTCAACGAGGAACTTCATGAATACCAAGCCTACCAAGCCTACCTTATCCGCATTGCGGAAGCATCGGAGATATGCCTTGTTGAAGACAGTCCCGCCGACGGACGGGATTCAACTGATCGACAACTTTCTCCGCAAGAGTGAGATGAAGAAGGAACTCGAACGACTGCAGAAAGCGGGGCAGAGTGGAATCATTCAAGCTCGCATCTCTTTTCAGGTTGAGAAGGTATACTAACCCATGCCTCTCAAGCCCATCGGTACTCAGATCCTCGTCCAGCAAGTTCCTACCTCGAACTTCTACTCATCTCCCATCCTCGATCTCAAAGTCCCCGATCAGTACGTCAAGAAGTCGAATCAGGGAGTCGTCAAGGCAATCGGCCCGGATGTCACGACCATCGAAGTCGGATGGTACACAGGCTTCGAGGACTCTCGTGGCCTCGTGATCGAAGACAAGCACGGCCGCTATCAGATCATCGACGAAGCAGACTTTGAGTTCCGCATCGAGATCGAAGACGAAATCATTCCCGGACTGTTTCTTGAGTCCGAGTCCGGGTCCTTCTTCCCCGCCCCATACGAAGCGGTCTTCTCGTGCGTTATGGCACATCTCGCCTCCAAGCGCCGACCGATCGACTCCGTCAAGGAGATTCGTTAACTCATGATCTTCGCAGACTACAAGCTCACACTGAACTACTACGGAAGAATCCCGATCGACGCGAGAGGAGCAGAAGAAGCGGTGACGAAGCTAGAGGATCTCGGGCCGACGAAGCTCGTCTCCCTCTCCGAGCGATCTGACTTCTCTGTCTCCACCCGAGTCGAACCTCTTCCAGATCTCCATCAACTCGATCTCTTTGAGGTTGACGCTGAATGACCTCCCCATCCATGCTCCCGGTTCGCTCTGATTGGGAACCAAAGCAGACGATCTTCAATCTGCTTCTCCAGTACCCGGACTTTGAACTTCGCGCCCTAGCCCAGATCTACACCAACACTGTAGACAAAGCTACTCTGTGGCTCGCTTATCCCTACGACTACAAAGCTTACCTCGGTTCAATCTACACTCCGAACTCAGGACCGAGCGTGTATGTTCCGTACCTCGATGCCTACGCGCGTTGCATTCTCAATCAAACCGACCCGATCATGGATCTTTCAGTCTTGAACGTTGTGGTGATGGACCGTATGGTGGCGGACTTCAATCCGCGCGCTCCGTATGGACCGTCGACAGAAAACGCCTCGATCATGATGTCCTACGTGACCGAGCGTGAGCAGCAAGCAGGAACCTACGAGCTTCCGACGTTGTACGTCATGCCAGCGGGGAACTTCCGAATCGATCCCGACATCTTTCGCTTCAGCAAGCCGAAGCAGTGGCTTGTCGGAATGGGTCGGAATGGGATCACGACCATTCACTGCGAGCCAAGCACCGCCGGAAACAACCGACTCTTCACCCTCAACTCCGACGACAATCCCTACACCACCCTCGTCGGTTGTCGCTTCCTGAACTTCTCAATTCGCGGCTACAATCCCGATGTCATCGGGCCAACAGACGCTGCGAACCGTCATCGCAAGGTCGCGTTCTACTCTGTCTGCACCTCCGAACCTCACTTCGATGTTGACATCTTCAACTTCAACACCGGGTCTGCGAATTACGGGAGTGAGGGCGGGAGCGAAGGACTCGACTACCGAGGCAAGGAACTCGCCAAGATCATCAACCCGACATGGATCACGGACATCCCGGTCCACTGCCGACTCAACCCTAAGGAGTCCGGCAATCAAATCGACTGCGATGTGATGAAGATCTCCGACTCGTACTTCATCGGTACTGATGGAGCGAACGCGGAGTATCTCCTCAAGTTCGACTCGGGCTTGAACATCAAGCGATTCAAGATGACGGGCAATAATATCTGGGCTGCAGGAAAGGGATCAATTGAGCTTGTCGAGACGACCGGAGGTGTCGATGCGCTTGGCTTCGAAATCGAGTCGCTCTCACACGAACTCGCAGTCGCCTCGACGGCTCCTTGCCTCCGCATCGTCAAAAACGGCAGCAGCCGTATGTTCGACCTACACATCCGCAAGTATCTCCCGTCCTTCTCTGCTGCAGGTATCGAACTCTCTGGCGTTCGTTACTCCTCGATCGAAGGTGGCGGATACTATCAGTTCGCTGGCCAGTCTGTCTCGAAGAAAGCACTCACACTCGGATCGGGAATCCGCTCTCTTCGAGTCGCAGGTTTCATGGTCCCTTCACTCCCCTCAAACGGGGGTGCGAATCTCCTTTCGCTCGGCACCGCAACAAAGACCTTCACGACCGGCGATGCCGTTGCCGGTGGCACCAACGCTTCCGGCGAGTCGCTTAATCAACTCGACTCTCTTGTCATCTTCGACTCGCCGTAGTTTCACCCTCACTCTCTCTACTCATGCAGATCTTTACCATCGAGCGCAACGTTCCGGTTCCTCTCATTGCCGGGCGTGGACTCCCCACTCCCTATCCAGTCGCCAACCTCTCACCCGGAGATTCCTTCTTCGTACCAGTCGGAGCGATCAAGGGCAAGGACGGAGAGCCGCGACCAGCCAAGGAAATCCGCTCTCGCATCAGCAGTGTTACGCTCAGTGTCGCACGTCGTCACCCCGGACGTAAGTTCACTATTCGCACGATCACCGAAGATGGTGTCGAGACTGGCGTTCGTTGCTGGAGACTCGAATAACTCACTCTTCGCGCCTCGACTCACTTCCGACTCGGGGCGCAAGAGTAGGACCCTTTCTCTTCCTCTTCCGTGCTCAACGCCTCCAGCCCGATCAACGAATACATTGCCTTCGCCCACCAAACCGCCCTCGACAAAGGCTGGTGGGAGACTCCAAAGTCTTTCGCAGAAGACATCGCACTCATGCACTCCGAACTCAGCGAGGCTCTCGAAGAGTATCGCACTCACGGGTGTGATCCTAACAAGATGATCTACACCAACGAGGAAGATGACTTGAAGAGAGCGGGTTGGGAATACAAGCCTGAAGGCATCGCTGTCGAACTCGCGGACGTGCTCATTCGCATCTTTGACGTCTGTGGTTATCACGAAATCCCTCTCGTCGATGCGCTCATACTCAAGATGGGATACAACACCACTCGCCCACATCGTCATGGAGGGAAGAAGCTTTGAGCGCCTTCAACTACCGAGTCGTCAAAGACACCGACGATCTCTTCCGCATCATCGAGTGTTACTATGACGAGTCGAAGAAGATCGACGGCTTCATCCTTGCTCCAGCGATCGTTGGCCAAACGAGAGAAGAGCTTCTCGCTGAAGTCGAGAACATTCTCAAAGCCTTTCACCATCCCGTCCTCAACCAGTCTGATCTCCCCTGATGATCTCCTCGCGTAAGGTTGAACATGTCGGCCCTCTCGACGCAAAGATCTTCATTCTCGGTGAAGCTCCCGGAGCCGACGAGGATTACTTTGGCCAGCCGTTCGTTGGAAAGTCCGGCGAGTTCCTCACACATTGTCTCGACCTCGCTGGAATCGATCGCTCTCTCTGCCGCATAGATCGAAGAGCACACGTCTGAACTCCAGTC
>ERZ650303.602-NODE-602-length-10956-cov-8.947895_pt1 | contig 10956 bp, 5 predicted proteins | sample MGYA00376239_ERZ650303 | MGnify/ENA primary metagenome ERZ650303 (study PRJEB26733, sample SAMN07839262) | wastewater metagenome | biome: small river; feature: stream; material: water | place: USA: North Carolina | collected 2016-04-05 ... | reverse complement strand
CAACCGGCTTCCAGCATTTGACGCATAGTTACTGACATAACTTCTCCTAAGGGTTAGTTTCTAAGATTGAGTCCTAGCTGCGCTAAAAAGCGCCACCCTGGAAGGCTCAACCCGCGATTTCAGATCAAAATTGACCTGAGAACGAAATTATAGCTTAAATATCAATCACCTAGACCTCTCACACCCCGCCCAAGCACTCTAAATCCCTTTGGAAATGCCTTCAAATGGGCTATTTGCCCAATTTTTAAGCACTACAGATCTGCCAAAAACTGCCAAGTCGTTGATAATCAAGGCATGAATAGTGTATTTACCGCCGAAAAAGACATCCAAGGGATGCGCGAAGCTGGCCGCTTAGCCAGTGAAGTTCTTGACCACGTTACCCCGCACGTCAAAGCTGGCGTCAGCACAGCCGAGCTGGACCGCATTTGCCATGAGTACATGCGTGATGTCCAAAAGACCATTCCAGCACCACTGAACTACCAGCCTCCCGGCTACCCACCCTTTCCAGCGTCTATCTGCACCTCGGTAAATGATGTAATTTGTCATGGCATTCCTGGAGAGAAGATTCTGAAAACCGGTGACGTCGTAAACCTCGACATCACCGTAATTACTCCTGATGGCTACTACGGCGATACCAGCCGCATGTTTATGGTGGGCGAAGTTTCAGTGTTGGCAAAGCGCCTGACGCAAATTACTTTTGAATGTATGTGGCTTGGCATTGCACAAGTCAAACCCGGTGCATCACTGGGCGACATTGGCCACGTCATTCAACAGCACGCCGAAAATGCCGGCTACTCAGTTGTTCGTGAATATTGTGGCCATGGCATTGGCAAAGTGTTTCATCAAGATCCACAGATTCTTCACTACGGCCGCCCTGGTACCGGCGAGAAATTAAAAGAGGGTATGACCTTCACTATTGAGCCGATGATCAATGCTGGTAAACGCGATATTCGGACGATGCCTGATCAGTGGACTGTGAAGACCAAAGACCGCAGCCTCTCTGCGCAATGGGAGCACACACTGCTAGTAACAGCTACCGGCGTTGAAGTGTTAACTTGGTCAGAGGGAAGTAATCCGATTCCGGATTGCGTTAAAGGTCTTTCATTTAGACCAAACCTAGCCAACGCTTAATTACCAAATTAACTCAAGCGCAATGGGTCACACTCTCGCAGCGATAAAACCTATTGCAGATATTGCCAGCTTAAAGGCTGCACGAGAATTAGCTTATACCGAGTTTCGAGAGCATCAAGTTGTTGGACGTCTCACCAAACAACTAAGCAAGCTCAGTGATGAACTACTTATCAGCTTATGGAACTCATGCGACTTAAATACAGATGCCACCCTAGTAGCAGTGGGTGGATTTGGTAGGGGTGCGCTATTTCCTTACTCTGATATCGATATTTTGATTTTGCTGCCTGCGGATAAGCAATATTTTGAAGACGTGCTTGCCGCCAAGATTGAAAAGTTTGTGGCGCAATGCTGGGATACCGGACTAGAAATTGGCTCCTCAGTAAGAACCGTTGCTGAATGCGTATCTGAGGCAGAACAGGACATTACCGTTCGCACCTCCCTACTGGAATCTAGGCTAATCTGCGGCAAGAAAGCCCTCTTTAAAGAATTTGAATCTGTTTATGCAAAAACTCTAGATCCAAAGTCATTCTTTCAAGCTAAGCTAGCAGAGCAAATCCAGCGTCACTACAAATACCAAGACACACCCTACTCTCTTGAACCCAATTGCAAAGAGAGTCCTGGTGGACTGCGCGACTTGCAGGTAATCTCCTGGGTCAGTAAGGCGGCACACCTAGGCAATACATTTAAAGATCTCAGTCTTGCTGGCCTAGTAACTCAACGTGAGCTAACCGAACTCAATCGCAACCAGCGTTTTTTAGAAACCTTACGCGCCAACCTGCATTTACTCGCTAAGCGCAGACAAGATGTATTGGCCTTTGACTTGCAGGCACCCCTTGCTGCGGCAATGGGTATCAAAGAAGAGTCCTCAAGACTAGCAAGCGAAGCCATCATGCGGCGCTACTATTGGGCAGCCAAAGCAGTCAATCAATTAAATGATGTGCTTCTACAAAATATTGAAGCGCTACTCTTTCCTCAAGAATCTAAAACAACTCATGCCATTGCTGGTGAGGGCAATGAGTGCTTTATAGAGCGTCAAGGCGTCTTGGATATCACTGATCCTCAACTGTTTCAAAAGCATCCAGAACAAATTCTGCGAACCTTCTTGGTTTTTGCACAAACAGCCAACGTCAAAAGCTTATCCGCAACGATTTTTAGGGCGCTGTACAACGCCCGCCAGAAGATGGATAGCAAATGGCGTAAAGATCCCGTGAACCGAGCGCTCTTTATTGAGATCCTAAAAGAGCCAGAAGGGGTTAGTCGCGCCTTCCAGCTCATGAACCGCACCAGCGTTCTAGGACGCTACTTGCCTGCTTTTAGAAAAATCGTTGGTCAGATGCAGCACGACTTGTTTCATGTCTATACAGTCGATCAACATATTCTCATGGTACTGCGCAATGTCCGCCGCTTTATGGTGGTCGAACATACGCATGAGTTTCCTTTCTGCAGCAGCCTGATTGCCCATTTTGAGAAGCCCTGGCTCTTAGTCATTGCAGCACTCTTTCATGACATTGCGAAAGGACGCGGTGGCGATCACTCCGAACTTGGCAAAGCCGACATGCGCAAGTTTGCAAAGGATCATGGCTTAGACAAAGCAGATACCGAGCTATTAGTTTGGTTAGTTGCAGAGCACTTGAATATGAGTCAAGTTGCCCAGAAACAAGACATTACCGATCCTGAAGTAGTTCAAGCATTTGCTAAAAAGGTCGGTGACGAGCGCCATCTCACAGCACTGTATCTATTAACGGTTGCCGATGTTCGTGGAACCAGTCCCAAAGTATGGAATGCCTGGAAAGGCAAGCTACTGGAAGATCTCTATCGCGTTACCTTGCGAGTACTGGGTGGCGCGAAGCCAGATGCCTCTTCAGAACTTGCACAGCATCAAGAAGAATCCCGCGCCAAGCTGCGTCTCTATGCCATCGAAGATTCTGCTTATGAAAATCTCTGGAAACAGTTGGATGTTGCCTTCTTCTTGCGCCAAGATGCTGCTGATATTGCCTGGTTAACACGCCATCTATTTAATAAAGTAAATAGTGAGACTCCTGTTGTGCGCGCTCGCCTCTCACCAGTTGGCGAAGGCTTGCAAATTGCCGTCTACGTCAAGGACCAGGAAGACTTATTCGCCAGAATTTGCGCTTACTTTGAACGCCATGGTTTCTCGATTTGGGATGCCCGCATTCACACCACAAAGCATGGCTATGCACTGGATACATTCCAGATCTCAGGCAGTAATTTAGTCGATGAAGGTGGAAGCTACCGCGACCTGATTCAGTTGGTGGAATATGAGCTCACAGCTGCATTGCAAAATAATGATCCCTTGCCATCTCCAAGCATGGGAAGACTATCAAGGCAGTCTCGCACCTTCCCTATTCAGCCACGCGTACACATGATTCCGGATGAACGTGGCCACTACTATGCGCTATCTCTTTCGGCAAGCGATCGTACCGGCCTACTCTATGCCATCTCCAGAGTCTTGGCCAAGCATCAAGTGTCATTACATACCGCACGCATCAATACATTGGGTGAGCGAGTAGAAGACGTATTCTTATTGGATGCTGCCAACTTGAGCAAGAATCCAAAGCTGCAGATCTTGCTAGAGACAGACTTGCTAGAAGCGCTGGGGGCTTAGATTTGACCCTGTAGCTTTTGCAATGTTCGCTGAATGCGCTCATTGGTAATTTTTTCAAAGGGTAGCCAAATCTTTTGAATATCTTCAGGAGACTCTCGCTCATCTACAACTCGAAGCAAAAATAAGAGGTCAATATGTAGGTGCCTACCCTCACCTTTTTTAGGATTTTCAGGGATCTCGTGTAAGTCAATATCTATTGGATTTAGATATTCCTCGAGGGGTTCGCAAATTACCCCCGTTTCTTCAAAGACTTCGCGAATTGCAGCCTGAATAGGCTCCTCCCCCTCATCAATATGGCCGCCCGGCTGAAACCACTGTCTGATAAAGGGATGAAAGATGAGAAGCGCCTTACCGTCCTTGACTACAAGCCCGCTTGCCGTAATGTGTCCCTGCTTCGTAGAGCGCGAATACGGGTCTGCTGAAGCAAGAATCTGATTACAGATATTTTTAAAAGATGAGTTAGTGACTGCGGCGGATATGAGATCAAGCATATTTTCAAATAAAAACTGAAATCATATTAAAAGAATTTACTACCGCCAAACTATTCATTGCGTAGGAATCGCCCTACTTTAGTAAATCCAGCATAGCCGCTTCATCAATTACCGGAACGCCTAGCTCTTCAGCCTTAGTTAGCTTACTGCCGGCGTCTGCCCCAGCAACTACGTAGTCAGTTTTCTTGGAGACTGAACCAGCGACTTTAGCGCCAGCTTTTTCGAGAAGATCTTTTGCTTCATCTCTTGTCATAGTCGGGAATGTACCTGTGAGTACAAAGGTTTTTCCCGCTACAGCTGCGCTGATGACTTTTTCCTCAACAGATAGCTGCATACCTGAAGCCAAGAGTTGCTCAATTACTTCACGATTATGGGCTTCTTCCATGAAGCTGATGATTGAATCAGCAACAACAGGTCCAACATCTTTTACAGTAAGGAGATCTTCGAGACTGGCATCCATCAGAGCGTGCATGGATTGATAGTGATTGGCCAGATCTTTGGCAGTGGTCTCACCTACGTGCCGAATTCCTAAAGCAAAGATAAATCTAGCCAAAGTGGTGTTTCGTGACTGATTGATTGCTTGTATGAGGTTATCAGCAGACTTCTCGCCCATGCGCTCCAAGTTCGCTATAGCAGTAAAGCCAAGACGATAGAGATCAGCGGGTGTTCGAACCAGATTGTGATCGACTAATTGGTCAACAATCTTCTCCCCCAACCCTTCAATATCTAAGGCCCTTCTATGGGCAAAGTGGATTAATGCTTGCTTGCGCTGCGCTCCGCAGAATAAGCCACCACTACAACGTGCAACCGCCTCATCGGCAAGGCGCTCAATATGTGAATCGCATACCGGACAATTTTTTGGCATGACAAACTCTTGGGCATCATTTGGTCGACGCTCTTTAACTACTGAAACAACTTCCGGAATGACATCCCCTGCTCTTCTGACAGAAACAGTATCGCCAATACGAACATCCTTACGCTTTACTTCGTCTTCATTGTGAAGGGTGGCGTTGGTAACAGTTACTCCGCCTACTTCTACCGGAGCAAGTCTTGCAACTGGAGTGATGGCGCCTGTGCGCCCTACTTGCACATCAATTCCGAGGACGGTTGTTAAGGCTTCCTGCGCTGGGAACTTATGGGCTAAAGCAAAGCGTGGAGCCCTGGATACAAAGCCCAGCTTGGCTTGCTCTGCAAAAGAGTTGACTTTATAAACTACACCATCGATATCGTAAGGAAGTTCATCACGCTTGGCACCAACCTCGTTATAGAAAGCCAAAATCTCTTCAACTGATTTAAGTACACGGCGCTCTGAGCAAACTGGCAGGCCGAGCTTGACGTAAGTATTGAGTAACTCTTCATGGGTTTTAGGTAGCCAAGACTGTGGCTCTAGCGCTCCTAAGCCATAAGCAAAAAATGACAAGGGTCTTTTGGCGGTGATCTTGGAATCAAGTTGGCGCAGACTTCCTGCAGCAGCATTGCGAGGGTTAGCGAATTCTTTCTCACCCTGGGCAGCAGCTTGTGCATTCATTTTCTGGAAGTCTTTGAGATACATAAAGACTTCACCGCGTACTTCCAATACTGCTGGGATGTTCTCACCTGTCAGCTTTAGTGGAATGGCACGAATGGTTTTAATGTTGGCCGTAACGTCTTCACCACTAGCACCATCACCACGGGTGGCCGCTCTGACTAATGAGCCATGCTCATAGCGTAGTGAGATTGCTAGACCGTCAAACTTGAGTTCGCCTGCGTAATCCACCTGGTCAACATGCAGACCTTCCCGGCAGCGACGATCAAAAGCTATCAGCTCAGCATCTTCAAATGCATTGTTTAAAGAAAGCATTGGTACTGCATGCGTAACCGAATCAAATTCTTTCAGAGCGGTGCCACCGACTCTTTGTGAGAGCGAATCAGCAGTCACCCACTCGGGATGTGCAGCCTCAATGTCGAGCAGTTCACGATAGAGGCGGTCGTACTCACTATCGGGAACGATTGGATTATCAAGAGCATAGTAGGCATGCTCTAAGCGAGCTAGCTCTGCTTGTAAGAATGCGTAGCGATCCGCTAAATTTGTCGGACTAGGGGACGACAAAGCGATTCCTTAGCTAAAGAGTCGACTAGCAGTAGAAGAGCCGGCTGGAACGCCACCCTTCTCAAGATTGGCATATAAAACATCAAGGTGCTGACGAATGCTAATCACCGCAGCTTCAGTCAAATTAATGCCGTTGTCATCTACTAAGCGACCGTGAGCAGCCTGGGCGATCTCAATACCCTCGCCGAGCATGCGTTCAAAAGCACGTTCATCCTGAGATACCAAAGGCACCTCAAGCAATAAGGTCACTTGCTTAACAGGCGCATTGGGATCGATTTCAGCGCTAGTAAAAATTAGAGCGCCATTACTAAAGAACTCATAGGCACGGCCATTACGGGAGAGTCTAAAACCACGTTTACGCATCAAAGCATCAAAATTAGCGCCAGGCGTTGCCTCATCAAACAGTACATTAATACTTAACTGAATATCGCTCTCGGCAGCCATCGCATCAAGTTCTTTGGCACTATCAAGCATGGTGCTCACGCTTGGCATATCAATCTGAGAACCCAGCGTTTCCGCAAGTGCTTGAGCGCGAGAACAAAAATCAGACAACTCCAAGACACCAATTGGACCCCGTCGACTAGCCAACTGAATTGCTAACTGCAGCTCCGAATAAGAGGCATCTGGACGTAAGACCTCCCAATCTTCAGCGGCATCAACATCGGCATTTAAACCTTCGCACATCCAGCGCGCTGTTGAAGTTGTAGGCACATCGTTCCAGGCATTAATTTCTTCCAAGATTTCAGCGCCGCTGATACCCTCATCAAAACGCAGAGTAATAACGCAGTCGATACGAGGATCAATCGAAAAACTCTCTGGAGCAGATGGCGCTGAAACTGCAATATCGCCAAAAGCGGGTTCGACACGTTCTTCAGTCTCTGCAAAGCTTGGACCAAAAGAAGGCTCTTTTGTAAAACGATCATCAGCAGAGTATTCGCCAGCAGCTTTTGCCTTACGGCGAGCATGGGCGTATTTAAAATTCAGAATGGCGACTGAAATAAGAATCAGTAGACCAATAACAGCCAAAGCGAACTGCAAGTCAGACAAACCTAGCATTGTCATGAATTGCTCTAGATCCACTTAAGCTGCCTCCACCATAGATACTGCGGAAGAAATATCCACCGCCACAATACGAGACACACCCTGCTCTTGCATAGTGACACCAATCAACTGATGAGCAATTTCCATAGTGATCTTGTTATGTGAGATGAATACAAATTGAGTCTTGTTAGACATTTTGGCAACCATCTGCGCATAACGCAAGGTGTTTGCATCATCCAAAGGCGCATCAACCTCATCGAGCAAACAGAACGGTGCAGGATTGAGGAGGAATAAGGAGAAGACCAAGGCAATCGCAGTCAAGGCCTTTTCACCACCGGAAAGTAAGTAGATCGAGCTATTTTTCTTGCCTGGAGGCTGAGCCATCACTTGAACACCAGCGTCCAAAATCTCTTCACCAGTCATCACCAGCTCAGCATGACCGCCACCAAATAACTCAGGGAACAGTTTTCCGAAGTGGGTATTGACCTGATCAAAGGTACCTTGCAAGAGATCACGAGTTTCCGCATCAATCTTGGCAATCGCATCCGTCAAAGTCTGCATCGCTTCATTCAAGTCAGCAGATTGCGCATCCAAGAACTGCTTGCGCTCACGTGAACTGGAGAGCTCATCTAAGGCGGCCATATTGACTGGGCCTAAAGACTGAATCTCTGAGTTGAGGCGATTAACTTCGGTTTGCAATGCACCTACTTTAAGGTCAGGACTAAAGCTTGCTTCTAATGCAGTTAAGTCTGCTTCAGCATCTGACAGCAATGTTGCAAACTGCTCAAAGTTCAAACGGGCAGCCTGCTCACGTAACTGCAAATCCACAACCTTGTCACGCATTGGCTGAAGACTGCGCTCAATCTGGAGGCGCACTTCATCCGCCTCACGCAATTGATGCAACAAAGCATCTTGTTCAGTGCGAGCATTCGCTAAAGCAGCTTCACGAGCACTGCGAGCGAGCAAGAGTCCCTGCAATTTATCTTGAGCCTCTTCATCGCTCAGAGTTTCAAGCTCTTGCTCAGAAGTAGCCTGCTTATCCTGGATCTCCATAATCTGGACACGCGCAGTACTTTGATCGCGCTGCAGGTCAGCAATGCGCTGCTGTAAGGAACGGGTTGCAAATGCTGCTTCTTGAGCCGACATCTCGGATGAACGCAGGGCCTCACGAAGGCGATCACGCTCTTGGGTGGCCAACTCAAGTTTTTCTTGAGCGATAGCAAGATTTTCTTGCAGGCCTTGTTTAGATTCTTCTGACTGAGCAAGCTCTTCTACTGATTGCTCTTGAGTTTGAATCAATTGCTCCATTTGCTGGCGCAACTCGCTTAACTCCCCCTGAATTTGTTCAGCGCGCTGACTGTACTTTTCTTCAGCTTGAGTTAATTGCATTCTTTCCACTTCAAAGCCGTGGACTTCTTGTACGGCTTGCTCAGCAGCAATACGGGTTTGCTCAGCAGCTTGATGGGCGGCCTGGTAGTTAGCAACGCATTGATCCAATTCGCCCTGCAGTTCACTTTGAATGAGCTTTTGCGCACGTAATTGCTTCTCGAGACCTTCCATCTCCTGAGCGCGTGCCAACATACCTGCTTGCTCAGAGTCGGCCGCGTATAACTGCACACCCACACGACTAACTAAGTGGCCTTGTTGAGTAACAAAAGCGCCACCAGCAGGTAACTTCTCACGGCGATGCAATGCATCTTCTAAGCTATTAGCGATATAGATGTTGTCTAGCCACTCTTGCAATACAGCAGAAACACGTGGTGCACCTGCGCTTTGAACACGAGTCAGCAAAGGAATGAAATCTGCTGGCACAGTAGTATGCGCAGGCGAAATATCTTCCGTTAATAAAATCGCCAAACGACTTGGCGGCGCATCATTCGCTAATGCTAAGGTTTCTTGAACGCTCTTAGCTGTAACCGCAGCTAAGCGCTCGCGCAATACAGACTCCAAAGCAGCTTCCCAGCCACTCTCCACTTTGAGCTCTTGCCACAAACGCTTGCTTTCTTTTAAGCCCTTACTCTCAAGCCATGGGCCAATCTTGCCTTGGGCTTGTACGCTGGCTTGCAATGCAGTCAGCGCAGTGAGCTTTGCTTCAGTTTGAGCCAACTCTTGGTTAGCCGACTGAATCTGTTGCTGTGCAGTGTTGCGAGCTTCATCGGCTGCTGGTACGCGTTGTTGCGCCTCACCTGCTTTTTGTCTCGCTTCATCGACTTTGCGTTGTGCCATGGCATGACGATCAATCGCCATTTGTAGTGCTTCGGCATCCGGTCTACGCATGCCAGCAAGTTCAGCTTCAAGGCGGGTATCGCGCCCTTTGAGTTCCTCAATTTGCGTAGAGATGGCTTTAACGCGCTCACCTAAACTAGCTAAGCGCTGATCAATTGTGGCCAAGTTCTCACGAGCATCATTAAGTTCACGTGCGTGCACCTGATATGCCTCTTCGCGAGCTGGCATTTGCTCTTGCAAGCCAGATAAATCCGCGATTAATGTTTGTTCTTTTTCTGCGGCTAGACTGAGCTCTTGCTCAGCAGTACGCTGCGCTTGAGCAGCATCCGTTTCTTGAACAGTCCAGCGTTGTAGTTGAGCTTGTAAATCTTGGGATTGTTGCTGCAGACGTTGACGTGCTTCTTGCACGTAACGAATCTGGGACTCTACTTGACTTACATCAGCGTTAGTCTGATACAAATCGCCCTGAGCTTGAGAAACTTTATCTTGTAATGCGTACTGCTGGGTACGCATGGTCTCAAGCTCGGTTTCAGCATGACGCATTTTTGCAGTCTGCTCTTCTAAGCTCACTTGCGTGTCTCGAATGCCATTGGCATGACGCTCTTGCTCTTTGCCGGCCTCCGTCTGACGCACAAACCAAAGTAACTGCTGTTGAGACTTCATCTCAGCAGACAACTCAGCATGACGCTCTGCTACGGTTGCCTGCTTCTCTAAGCGGGTGAGCTGTTGATCAAGTTCACGCAGAATATCTTCTACGCGTACCAAGTTTTCTTTTGTATCTTCAAGACGGGAAGCGGTTTCTTTGCGACGCTCTTTATATTTAGAAACACCAGCGGCTTCTTCCAAGAAAACACGCAGCTCTTCTGGCTTTGCTTCCAAGATACGATTGATCGTACCTTGCCCAATGATCGCGTAACCTCTTGGACCCATACCGGTACCCAAGAAAATATCTTGAATGTCTTTACGACGTACAACTTGATTGTTAACGTAATAACTAGAATTGCCATCACGCGTCAGAACACGTTTAATACCTAATTCTGTAAAAGCACTCCACTGACCCTGAGCGCGCCCTTCTGAATTGTCAAAAATGAGTTCCACGCTGGCACGACCAGATGGTTTGCGCAAACCGGAACCATTAAAAATGACGTCCTGCATCGATTCGCCGCGCAATTCACTGGCGCGAGACTCACCCAAAACCCAGCGTACAGCGTCAATAATGTTCGACTTTCCGCAACCGTTAGGACCCACAACACCGATCAATTGACCTGGCATTTCAAAATGGGTTGGATCGACGAAGGACTTAAAGCCGGAAAGTTTGATGGATTTCAGTTGCACGGCGTACTTTGCAGGGA
>ERZ650303.601-NODE-601-length-10958-cov-4.995781_pt1 | contig 10958 bp, 8 predicted proteins | sample MGYA00376239_ERZ650303 | MGnify/ENA primary metagenome ERZ650303 (study PRJEB26733, sample SAMN07839262) | wastewater metagenome | biome: small river; feature: stream; material: water | place: USA: North Carolina | collected 2016-04-05 ... | reverse complement strand
GTCGTTCGACTTCTAACCAGTTGCCATCCGGCGTGACCATCTTCCACCAGGCCAGATTGTCGAGCGCGGTGCCCCACAAGACGGCCTTCTTGCCGCCTGCATTCATGGCAATGTTGCCACCAATGCACGAGGCTTCGGCGGAAGTCGGGTCAACGGCAAACACCAGACCGGCACGTTCGGCAGCTTCAGACACGCGCTTGGTTACCACGCCCGCACCGGTGCGTACGGTGCCCACTGCGTGATCAACGCCGGGTAGGTTTACAAATTCGACAGGCCCGATATCAATCAGTTTCTCGGTATTGATCACTACCGAGTCTGCGGTCAGCGGTACGGCACCACCGGTATAACCAGTGCCGCCTCCACGTGGAATAATGGTGAGTCCGAGTTTGATGCAGTCGCGTACCAGCGGTCCGATTTCTGTTTCGGTATCCGGGTAGAGCACCACAAACGGGTACTCGACACGCCAGTCCGTGGCATCGGTCACGTGTGACACACGGGCCAGGCCATCAAAGGAAATATTATCTTTACGCGTGTGCTTGCTCAGAGTGCGCAGCACTTTGCGGCGCTGGGTAGCCGTCTTGTTGAGGTGTTCGGCAAAGCGGCTGATGGTGGCCAGCGTGGCGGTGAGCAGCTGTCCGACTTTTTCGTTGCCGTCGCGGCGCTTTTCAATTTCGGCCACGCGATGGCGTAGCGCCGAGATCAACGCTGTCTGACGCTGACGATTCTGCAGCAGATCGTCTTCCAGATACGGGTTGCGCTGGACTACCCAGATGTCGCCCAGAACCTCATAGAGCATGCGGGCCGAGCGGCCAGTCACGCGCTCTGTACGCAGGGCATCGAGAATCGCCCAGTTTTCCTGACCAAGCAGGCGAATGACCACCTCTCGATCCGAGTAGGAGGTGTAGTTGTAGGGGATCTCGCGTAGGCGTGCCGTCATGATGAATGCGCTCAGACTTTTGGGCATGAATTAAGGGGGTTATTGTAGCGCATCGGTATAATGGAAAGCCGCGCCAGAACTGTTTTCTGCAGCGCTTTTTCGAAGATTTCATACGCCTGCTATGACCGCAAAAACTGAAGGGCCTTTTCCGTTAACTGACTACCTGCGCCGCATTGAGGCCGCCGAGGTTTACGACGTGGCCATTGAATCACCGCTCGACTTTGCGCCCAACCTCTCGGCGCGCATGGGCAATCAGGTGTTTTTCAAGCGGGAAGACCAGCAACCGGTCTTTTCGTTCAAGCTGCGTGGCGCCTACAACAAGATGGCCAAACTGTCGGCCGAATCGCTCAAGCGCGGCGTGGTCGCTGCTTCCGCGGGAAACCATGCGCAGGGCGTGGCCTTGTCGGCCCAGAAACTGGGTTGTCGCGCTGTGATTGTCATGCCGACCACAACGCCCGGTATCAAGGTCAATGCTGTACGTGCACGCGGTGGTGAGGTCGTGTTATTTGGTGATTCCTTTGACGACGCCTATAACGAGGCGCGTCGTTTGGAACAGGAAGAAGGCCTGACTTTCGTACACCCCTTTGATGACCCGGATGTCATTGCCGGTCAGGGCACAGTGGGTCTGGAGATCATGCGCCAGCATCCCAAAACGATCGACGCCATTTTCTGCTGCGTGGGCGGCGGTGGCCTGATCGCCGGTGTGGCAGCGGCCGTGAAGCAGGTGCGTCCGGATATTAAAATTATTGGTGTAGAAGCGGTTGATGCCGATGCCATGACGCAATCGCTGGCTGCAGGCCATCGACTCCGTCTGGATCAGGTGGGGCTGTTTGCCGACGGGGCTGCGGTGAAAGAAGTCGGTGGCGAATGCTTCCGTATCGCAGCAGCCTATGTGGATGAGATGGTCCGCGTCGATAACGACGCCATCTGTGCGGCCATCAAGGATGTGTTTGAAGACACCCGCTCGGTGCTGGAACCGGCCGGGGCGCTGGCGGTGGCTGGCATGAAGGCCTGGGCGGCGCAAAATAATGCCCAGGGCAAAACCCTGGTGGCCGTGGCCTCGGGTGCCAACATGAACTTTGATCGCCTGCGTTTTGTGGCCGAGCGAGCTGAACTGGGTGAGCAGCGCGAAGCCATTCTGGCCGTGACGCTGCCGGAAAAACCGGGGGCGTATCGCAAGTTCCTCTCGCTTTTAGGTAGCCGCAGCATCACCGAATTTAACTACCGTTTTAATGATCCGGCTGCGGCCCATGTTTTTGTTGGTGTCCAGATCGGCAATCGGGCGGAACTGAAAGCGCTGATCGACACGCTGCAATCCGAAGGTTATGCCGCACTGGACCTGACCGATGACGAAATGGCCAAGCTGCATGTGCGTTATATGGTCGGAGGGCATCCCCCCAAGTCGCCCGAGGCGCTCAACGAACTGATCTATCGCTTTGAATTTCCGGAACGTCCGGGAGCGCTGATGAAGTTCCTGGAAAACATGAGCGCCGGGTGGAACATCAGCCTGTTCCATTACCGCAACCACGGCGCTGATTTTGGTCGTGTGCTGGTGGGCTTCCAGGTGCCGTCCAATGACATGCCCGCCTTTGAGGCATTTCTCTCCGGTCTGGGTTATCCGTTCCGCAATGAACGCGAAAACCCGGCTTATAAGCTGTTTCTGGCCTGATCGATGAGCCCATACGAACTCACCGTCTATATGCTGGCAGGCGCGCTGGTTTTGAACGGCTGGGCGTGCTGTCGTCTGTTACCGAAGTTACCGGGCAGCGGTGGCGTGCGCGGTTTACGTTTCTGGTGGGCGCTGTTGCTGGTCGTGGTGCTGGATCGCACGTTGAACACAGCGTTTTTTACGGTACAGACTTCACTTTTTGACCAGCCTGACGCAGTGCGCTGTCTGTTGCAGGCGGCGCTGCTTTACGGCATCACGTCGTTGCTGCTCAGGCAGCCCGTTGCCTCATTAGAGCACTAAACCCTGTTCGGTGACGTAGCCGTCGAGCTTCATGTCGTGTTCTTGCGGCCGGATGTCTTCCATGCGCTGGCCACTGAACAAGACGCCGATGGTTTTTACGCCCGGTAGTAAGGGCAGTGTTCTGTCGTAGTAGCCACCGCCGTAACCCAGACGGAAACCCGCTTGATCCAAGCCGAGGCAGGGCACAAACATCTGTCGGGGCGTGCAGCGCAGGGCCGGATTGGCCGGCGGCGCGTAAATTCCCGCTTCGTCCATGCTTAAGCGCACATCCGGTTGCCACAAGTAAAACTCGAGCGGAGCACAGGGGGTCACCACACGGGGGAGGCAAACGGCAACCCCGGCAGCGTACCACTCGTGCATCAGTGGCGAAATATCCGGCTCTTTGGTGATGGGGTAATAGAAAGCAAAGGGGCTGGGCGGCGGATGGAAATGTGCTTCCAGCACGTCGCAGATCCTGCGGCTATGCGCGGCATGAGTCTCGGCAGATACCGTTCGTCGCCACGCTTTCATGCGCGTACGGAGCGTACTGCGATAGAATTTTTCATCTGCATGGTTCGACATAAGTCGGACACTAGCACAACCCGATTGAATTGCTCCCCTGGTTTAGACGATGACACCTGCTTTTTCTCTGCCTCCCTTCGTGGGTTTTTCGCTTAAACACGGCGTGCTGATGGGTTTGCTGGTCCTGGCTTTCGCTGCCCGTGCACAGGATGCCACCTATCTAAGTGCGCGTGATGCCGTTAAAAACGGCCAGCTGAGCAAAGCGGAACAGCTTTATCCGCAGCTCAAGCAGCATGAACTGGCACCTTATGTGGAATCCTGGCTGCTCAAGCCGCAGTTGGCATCGGATAGCCCCGATGTACGCGCCTTCCTGAAAAAGTACGATGGCGAACGTCCGGCAGAGCTGCTGCGCGCAGACTGGATTCGGGCGCAGGCTAAGCAAGGTAACTGGGGATTGGTCGCGCAACAGGGGGTGCTCATGCTGCAGCCAGAGCTGGATGTCCAGTGCTATGGCCTGCAGCCGCGCGTCAGCAATGGGGATAGTGCCGCCAAAGATCAGGCACGGGTATTGTGGACCACGGGCGTCGATTCGCCAGATGCCTGCCAGGCCTTGTTTGATCTCATGTGGGCCAATGGCGATCTCAAAGCCAGCGATGGTTGGGCACGGGCTCGCCGCCAGGTGGCGATGAACAAACTGAATCTAGCGCGACAGACGCTAACGGTGATGCGTATCAACGCCAATGATGCGGCTGGTGGCCTCGATACCGTGCTCACCAAACCCGTGATCTATCTGGAGCGTATCGGCACGCCGAATGACGAGACCCAAAAAGAACTCGTTACCCTGGCGCTGGTCCGTATGGCCCGCAATGAGCCCGCCGGTGCGGCACCTGCCATCAAGCGCTATGGGGCCAGTCTGGATCGTGCTCAGCAGGAATACGTCTGGGGCATTGTTGCCTGGCAACTCGGTATTCAGCAGAGTCCGGAAGCACTCGATGCCGCAAAGAAAAGCGGCACCGTGCTTTTGCCGGATGACGCTGAAGCCTGGCGGGTGCGTGTTGCGCTGCGGGCTCAGGATTGGAGTCTGGTGCGTAAAGACATCGAAGCCATGCCCGAGCCGATGCTCAGCTCACCGGAATGGGTGTACTGGTTGGGCCGCGCGCTCAAAGCACAGGGTAAAGACAGTGCCGCAGAAGAGCAGTTCCAGAAGATTGCCGGACAACCCAGTTTTTACGGTGTCTTAGCTGCGGAAGAGCTTGGTGGGCGCGCCAAGTTACCGACGCAAGCCAAACCCGCCACGGCAGATGAGATCCGCCAAGTCGAACGCCAGGCCGGCATCCGCCGGGCACTGGCACTCTATCGACTGGATCTGCGCCCAGAAGGTGTTAAAGAATGGAGCTGGGCGCTGCGTGGAATGAGTGACCGTCAGTTACTGGCCGCTGCTGAATTGGCGCAACGTAACCAGATTATTGACCGCTCGATTAGCGCCGCAGATCGCACCAAGGATGAGCACAACTACAAGCTGCGCTTCCCGACGCCTTATGCCGACAAGATCATGCCGCACTCGGATCGGCAGAATTTGGATAAAGCCTGGGTGTATGGCCTCATGCGGCAGGAAAGCCGCTTCGTGACCAATGCCAAATCGGGGGTGGGTGCCGCTGGCCTGATGCAAGTGATGCCCGCGACCGGTAAATGGGTGGCGAATAAACTCGGCGTTAAATTCCAGCCATCTGACCTGCATGATCCGGACACCAATGTGATGCTGGGCACGACCTATATGCGACTGGTGCTCGAAAGCCTCGATAACCATCCGGTGCTGGCCTCGGCCGCCTATAACGCGGGTCCGGGGCGCGCGCGCAAGTGGCGCGATGTGAAGCCGCTCGAAGGGGCGATCTATGCCGAAACCATCCCGTTTTCCGAAACGCGGGATTACGTTAAAAAGGTCATGAGTAACGCCGTGTTCTACCAGACACTCATGACGGGCAATTCACCCTCGCTGAAAATCATGCTGGGTACGATTGCACCGCGTCAGGCAAAACCCGATTCAGTGCCAGATTTGCCCTGAATTGACATAAAATAACCACTTGCGCGACTAAACCACTGATCCGACGATCGACCAAGGAAGACTCATGCTGAATCCCCATAAAATTCTCATTATTGGTGGCACCGGTTTTGTTGGCCGTCATCTGGCACGCGTGCTGGCTGATCAGGGTCTGCAGGTCACTATTCCGACCCGCCGTTACGAAAAAAATCGCGACGTAACCATGTTGCCCAGCGTATCGCTCATTGAAGCGGATGTGCATAACACCGACGAGTTGGCGCGCCTGGTTACGGGTCAGGATATCGTCATCAACCTCGTTGGCATCTTGCACGGTGCGAACCCTGCCATTCCTTATGGCAAAGAGTTCGCCGCTGCCCATGTCGAGCTCCCGAAAAAGATTGTGGCTGCGTGTCAGGCAGCAGGCGTAAAGCGCTTGCTACACATGAGCGCGCTCCATGCGGCTAAAAATGCCCCGTCAGAATATCTGCGCTCGAAAGCGGCTGGTGAAGAAGTGGTGCGCAATGCCCAGGGTATTGTCAGCACGATCTTCCGCCCTTCCGTCATTTTTGGTGCGCGCGATGCGTTCATTAATATGTTTGCCAAGCTGCTACGGGCATTGCCGATTTTGCCACTGGCCGGTGCCGATGCGCGTTTCCAGCCGGTATCCGTCGCGGATGTGGCGAATGCATTTGCCCAGGCCCTGCGTAATCCCGGCATGGAAGGTCAGGCCTATGACCTATGCGGTCCTAAGGTGTACACGCTGAAAGAACTCGTGGCTTACACGGGCAGCGTAATTGGCTACCCGCGCAAGATCGTGAAAATGCCGGAAAGTTTGGCTTATGTGCAGGCAGGGTTTCTGTCTCTGCTGCCGAACCCCATGATCTCGCAAGACAACCTGCGTTCAATGGAAGTGGATAGCGTCTGTAGCGGCAACTGTAACGTGCCACCGGGCTGGAAGCCAGAGCCTCTGGAAGCGGTGGCTCCACTGTATCTGCTTGATAGCGGTGATGCGGCGCAGCTTGCCGAATACCGTAGTCGCGCCGGTCGCTAAGCGTTTTAGTTAACCGCACCACGGCTGAGGCACTCTGGTCGTGAAAATCTACACGGTCGGTGGTGCGGTCCGCGATCGTCTGCTCGGCTTAACGCCGGGTGATCGTGACTATGTCGTGGTCGGCAGCTCCCCCGACGAGATGATCGCCGCCGGTTATCAACCCGTCGGCAAAGACTTTCCGGTGTTTCTTCATCCGCGCACACATGAAGAATACGCGCTGGCACGTACCGAGCGTAAAACAGGCCACGGCTATCACGGCTTCAGTTGTTACGCGGCACCGGATGTGACGCTGGAAGAAGACCTGGCGCGCCGTGATCTCACCATCAACGCCATGGCCGAAGATGATCACGGCAACGTCATGGATCCCTATGGCGGACAGCAAGATCTGGCCACCCGTAGGTTGCGTCACGTCGGTCCGGCCTTTGCCGAAGACCCTGTCCGCATTCTGCGCCTGGCCCGCTTTGCGGCACGCTTTCCAGAATTTACAGTTGCACCAGAAACCTTGGCGCTCATGCAGCAAATGGTGTGTGCCGGTGAAACAAAACATCTGGTTGCCGAGCGGGTCTGGCAAGAATTATCGCGCGGCTTGATGGCCGAACAGCCAGGACGCATGTTCGAAGTGCTGACGGCCTGTGGTGCTGCAGCGGATCTTTTCACGGGCGTACACGCGGCATCTGCGGTGAACCAAGATCGCCTCAATTGCGCCGCCCATCATGCCCTGAGCTTGCCAGTGCGCACGGCCTTATGGCTCATTGAGTGCAGCGCCAGCGACGTGAGCGTTCTGGCCAATACATTACGGCTGCCTGCCGATTGTCGAGAAATGGCCTTATTGCTGGTGCGTTATCGTAAGCCGCTGATAGAACTGCATGCACAGAGTGCTGAAGATCGTTTGGAAACGCTTGAACGATGTGATGCCCTGCGTCGTACCGACCGCTTCAAACAACTACTCAGTGCCCTGCCTTGCCTGGGGGCCGATGCCCGTGTTGCAGAGAGCTGGCTGCAGACCGTGGCCGCTGCTGCCGCTGTCGATGCCGGAGCCATTGCCTTATCAGCACGAACACAGGCTCACATCCCTGCGCGTATCAGAGATGCGCGTATCGAAGCGATACAAAATCTATTGGCGCACCACTAGTCGCCGACGAAGGAGTTGATGTTGTCTGAAGCCCTGTCACTGGAAGTTCTGAGTCGTTACCCGAGCAAAGGGAAACACCGTACGCCACTCCTGTTTGTGCATGGTGCCTTTACGGCGGCCTGGGTCTGGTCCGAACATTTTCTCGATTGGTTTGCCGAACGGGGTTGGCCAGTGCATGCCATTTCTGTGCGCGGGCACGGTGGCAGCGAAGGGCATGAGCTCATGGGGCAATGGGGTATCGACCATTACGTTGAAGATGTCATGCAGGTCGTGGGAGAGCTGGGCGAAGCGCCGGTGCTCATTGGGCATTCGATGGGTGGCTTTGTCGTCCAGAAATGTCTGGAGAAGCATCAGTTTCCCGCCGCTGTCCTGATGTGCTCAGTACCACCCAAAGGCCTGTTAGCGAGCTCCCTGTCCCTCCTCTGGTCGCGGCCGGATTTGCTGGGTAATCTGTCCCAGTTGATGACAGGCGGCCCGGTCGATATTGATTCTCTGAAAGACGCCCTGTTTGCGCAGCCGGCATCGCTCAGTGACTTGCAGCGCTATTTGTTGCTCTCGCAGATGGAGTCGCAACGGGCCATCTGGGATATGACTATGTTCAATCTGATTAAATCAGACCGGCTACAGTCCGTCCCCAAGTTGATCATGGGTGCCGAACTTGATCACATCATTCCTGCCAATCAGGTACGCGAAACAGCCGAGGTTTATGGTGTGGAGCCGGTGATCTTTCCGGGCATGGGCCATGGCCTCATGCTGGAGCGGGATTGGGCGCATGTAGCGCAGGTGCTCAATGACTGGCTAGAGGCCGTTGTGCCGGAGACGTCTAAGGCGAAGAAGTCGTAGCGTGTTCAGCGCAACACAAAAAACAGTTGTTCTATCGGCGTTAATTGGTGTCGCTGTATGTCTTTTGATGGTGTTTGCTGGATCAAGCAGCACCCTGCATTTTGAATCCACAGACAGATTGGTATTGCTGAGCCGAGCCTTGGTTGCGCCTGCAGTCTTTTTGATCGTTTGTATTGGCCGCATGGCAAACCACCGGTTTTTTACGCCTGAAGATATTGATGGCGATCCCAGGCGGGCTGACACACCCAAAGCGATTGAGCTCCAGAGAGTCTTGCAGAACACAGTAGAGCAATCGGTTTTGGCAACGATCGTCTATGCAATGTGGACCATGGTTGCCCCGGTGCAAAGCGTTGGAACGGTGCTGATTGCAGCCGGTTTGTTCGCAGTTGGGCGGGCTCTCTTTATGGCATTTCACGCAAAGGGCGCATCAGGTAGAGCAATAGGGTTTGTGCTGACTTTTTATCCCACTTGCACCCTATTTATAGAAACACTGCTGATCTTGCTGCGGTAAAGAATTTTTGGAGTGCATCCATTGGGCCGATATCGGCCAGAAGCAGACTTTGTGAGTGTCTTTCGACATGGGAAGGCTTCCGTCAAACGAACGTTCTCCTCGCTATGGTTGCTTTCTAGAGACCAATGGAGGCTGTAGCAATTACGGCTGTATTAGTCATGCCCGTAAAGGTATCGCTTCGGTAAAGTCCTGTTAATCCAAGTCGGATGTTTCTATCTAAATCATAGCTTGTCGACAGGGTTGCAGTCGGGCGAAGATTCATGGGAGCTGGGTTGATTGCATTGGCGTTCAAGTACGCATAATTTGTGACTGCATAGCTTCCAAAGTTTGTAGAAACATCACCCTCAGCACCAACCGATCCTGTAACCCTAGTCTTATCGTTAATTTTATGGGTCCCTTCAATACCAAACAGCATTGTTCTTGCGTTCATGGTGACAGAACCAAAAGAAAGAGGATATTCAATGTTGTTCGCCGCGTTTTCAGAGTAGGCCCCCATCACTGATGAGGTATATCGATAGCCAAGATATGGGAAAACTTGGGTCAAACTATCACGGTCTAATGAAATGCCATATTTGACAACAGCATTGATGCCTTGAGATGTCAGGTTCGTCGAACCGCTTCCTGGCTGACTATTGCCAACTATTGGCCGACTAATATCTAAGCCTTTGGTGGCATAAGCCAAAGTGGTCTTAATTTCAAAACCGTTCTTGTCTGGCATTTGATTCCAGACACCAAAGAGCCCGAACATAGGGGTATCGTTTTTGGCACTAACTATTCCATTGGGGCTACTTGCAGTAAGATTTTGATCTACATAAGCGCCGATACGTAATGTTGATTGAACACGATAGGCACCAATGACAAGCGCGTTAAGGCTATTGATGTTCGGATTAGACTGAAACTGGCCTCGCCCCCCAGTGGAGACGCAAACATTATCCGCGCCAAAAAAAGAACAATCATAGGACATGCCAAAAACCAGAGCGCTGGTTTGGTAAGCAAACTGTGCCTGTAATGCAGCCGTTGTAGAAGCGAGTGCGCTATTGGTATTGGCACCAAGCGGGGAGATATAGCTTAGTGAAGATGTTTCACCATTGGGTGTCCCTGTGTTCGTTCCATAACCATAGTCTTCAAGAGTGATTCGCGCACCAAAAGGGTTGGAATTGATAGTCCCCCACATCACATTTGGTTGTCCGCCATTTATAACCGCAAGTAGCACTCTCCCAAAAGGTGTAATGCTTGCCATGGTAGAAAAATTTGCATTCGAGCTTCCGCTCGGACCAATACCAAGACCCCACGCGTATCCGTTGTTATAAGTGGAAAATGTTAGTGTTCCGGGGGCGTTGCTGCCAAAGAATGACTTGTTGGTAATTGTCCATGTTGTCCCCCCCATCCAAGCATATTTAGGTGAGGTGACGCTCGGATATTGTTGATAAAGCTCTGGGCCGGGTGGTGTAGTAGTAGAAGGGTTGTAGGGGACGTTGTATGCCCAGTGTGCATTGATTGGGTCTGGGCTTGTGAACGTCTGTGCAATTGGTGACCAAGCCCCATCTACTCGTTGCATCTCACCGACGCCAATCGTTACCTTGCCGCTACTGTTAGTGAAGAGTATTTTCCAGGTGCCATCCGCATTAATTCTCCCTTGTAGGGTCATATCACTTCGAGGATCGAATCCGCCATTGATATAGACTCTTCCTACCGCGGTTCCCGAAAAGACTCCATTAACTGAGGTTCCAAAAGCCCAAGTTGTCGAGTCACCAAAGCCCAGCGGCGCATTGAATCCTGCAGAGGCGGTTGTTTGATAAGCGATTAGATTAGGCGTCGGATCGTAATAATGCTGATTAGAGATTATGCTATCCCAGTACGCCACTGTAGTTTGAGAAAATGCTGGTGGCAAGAACAAAGCTGCTGATGCAAAGGCAATCAGTAGCGCTGGCACACCGGGCTCATTAACTCAAAGACTTGCATCCGAAAGCACACCA
>ERZ650303.599-NODE-599-length-10959-cov-13.204879_pt1 | contig 10959 bp, 24 predicted proteins | sample MGYA00376239_ERZ650303 | MGnify/ENA primary metagenome ERZ650303 (study PRJEB26733, sample SAMN07839262) | wastewater metagenome | biome: small river; feature: stream; material: water | place: USA: North Carolina | collected 2016-04-05 ... | reverse complement strand
GTGGGTCGAGAAGATCGACAGGGGGTACTGATGGCAGGCAACTACACACCCGAAGAGTTCTGTGAAAAGCTCGACTACGAGGGCGGCGTCTGTGACGGCATCCTCGGTTACGGGCTGGATGAGACGGACCTAGACGACTCTGATCCGGAGCTGAAGGCCGCTGTGAAGGCGTTCCGTGAGGCTGCCAGCGGTCCGCTGGCGAAGCTGGAAGAACTGCTCGAAAAGTACGGGGAGTGACGCAGGCGTGAGCATGAAAGTTGAAGTCAGCGTGAACGGTAAGCCGATTCGACGCTTGCTGATCGAGAACCTGACTGAGCAGCCTACGGGCGTGAACACATACCGCTGGACCTACGCACAACTCGACGCGCCGGTACACGTTGGCTTGCTGTCTGCGCAACAGGGACGCGTGGAGCACGTCATGGAGGACGGCGCGATGGTGCTGATTTCCAAAGTGGCACAGGCGGCGTCCGAGACCGAGACGGTAGCCGGCGATGACTGAGCTACGCGTCTACGGCGCGACGACTGAAGACAAGGACTAAATGAGTTTCGATGCACCAGTAAATCCGAACTACGCGGCCGTTGTCGTCAAGGTGCCGGCACCGGTCAAGGTGGAGGGCCTAGGCTACCTCGTCGCGGTGCCGATGTACGGCTACCAGGTACTCACCCAGAAAGACGGCGTGAAGGCCGGCGACCTGAAGGTGTTGTTCCTGGCTGAAACGCAGCTCGACGCCGAGTACGCGCGGGAGAACAACCTGTACCGCGAAGCCACGTTGAACAAGAACGGCGACGAGACGGGCTATTTCGAGCCGAATGGCCGCGTGAAGGCAATCCGTCTCCGTAAGCAGCCATCCAACGCTCTGCTGATGCCGTTGGAGTCGCTGTCCTACACCGGCTTTGACGTATCGACGCTGAATCAGGGTGACACGTTCGACAAGCTCAACGGTCACACAATCTGCCGCAAGTACGAGATTCCGGGCAAGGGTAAGCAGGGTGTGTCGGCGGGGCCGAAGATCAGGCAGCGTGTCGATCAGCGGTTGTTCCCGCAACACCTGGACACGGAGCACTTGTTCCGCAACCTGCATCACTTCCGGGCGCCCACCTACGCCATCGTCACGCAGAAGCTCCACGGCACATCGGCCCGGTTCGGTAGCTGCCTGGTGACGCGTGAGCTGGGCTGGTTTGAACGGTTCCTCGGTTGGCTGGGCTGGTTCGTGAAAGACACTGACTACGAACTGATTCCGGGTTCACGACGGGCAATCAAAGGCAAGTCTGATGGCAACGATTTCTACAAGACTGATCTGTGGAACGAGTACGCCAAGCGACTTGAGGGGATCATCCCGGATGGCTATGTGGCGTACGGAGAGCTGATCGGTTGGGTTGATGAGCAGACACCGATTCAGAAGAACTACACCTACAATCTGCCGCCGGGGCAGGTGGAGTTCTATGTCTACCGTGTTGCCACGGTGAACCATCGCGGCGTGATTGCTGATCTGTCGTGGGCTGGCGTTAAGGAGTTCTGTGCTTCGGCTGGGTTGAAGCATGTTCCGGAGTTCTACCACGGTGTGGAGCATTATCCGTTCGCGGACAACGATCCGGACATTATTGGGGTGGTTCAGAAGAGCTATCTGGATAAGAACTACGCGGCCGAAGGCTTTGAGCACGCGGTGCCACTGTCTGATCCGAAGTCGGTTGATGAGGGTGTCTGTGTCCGCATTGAGGGCATTGTACCTCGCATCCTGAAAGCGAAGTCGCCCCGATTCCTCGAACACGAGACGAAGCAGCTCGATACGGGCGAAGCGTCGATTGACGACTACGACTTGGCCGCGTGAGCGATTGGTTCAGGTCAACACCTGAGAGTGAACGACTTCTCGGCGACGAGCGGGTAATTCTCGCAGTCACCGAGAAGTTTTACGAGACGACGAGAGGGCGATATCCATTGATTGAACGTTTGGTGCGCTGGTATACGGCGCGACGACTTAAGCGGCTGCGGGAGAACCTGTACGGACTTCCGACTGACGTTCTGCCAGCGAAGGGGCGCGGATGATCGATCATTACGCGGATGCGGAGCAGTATCTAGAAGACGTTGATAACGGTCATGCGGAGACTGCGGCTGATGAGCAGGCGTATGCGTTGTTGGCGATTGCTCACACATTGCTCGCGGCCACTAGGCCACCGACTGCGATCCAGAATCCGGATGCGCTGAAGGAAGAGATTCAGGAGCTCAAGGATGAGTTGAAAAAGACGTGGGACACGCTTCATCGCACTGAGATGGAGCTGAATGTCGCGCGCGCAACTCTCGCGACGCGTCCACTGAAGCAGCCGTGTTCGACGCCGCACGTGACGTGGAACAACACGTATGCGGGTGGTTTCGAGCGGTGAATCGAGTCCGGGTTATTCCGATCCGGGCAGCCAACGGGCGCATTCAAATCTGGCCTGTAGAAATCCGCGAACGGAGTGGTGCGTGGCGGGAGTTTGCCGCGTACCACTCTCGGGCGGTGGCCTTGGATATCGGACACAGAGTAGCGGGGGCGCTCATATGACGGCAAGTAAGTGGCCGTGGCCAACCGATACGCGCACCGACAAACTACGCCGCATCATCGACCACTACCGCAGCGCACTCGCTGAAGCTGATCTTGATGCTTGCCTGCGACTCGACAAACGGATGGCCGATTACGGGCAGTCGTGGGTATCTGACAATTCCATTGTGGATGTCAACGCGATGATGTCGGCGAAGGCTATCGCTGAGCAGTTCGGGTTGGAAGAGTTCGATGTGCGGAATTGGGCGAAGCGTCATCCGGAGAGGATTCGGCAGCATAAGGCCGGTAATGGTCGGATGTTGTTCCAGTTGGGGGATGTGCTGACGTACAACGCAAACAAGGGGGAATGATGGCTGTCGACGCATTTCGGACGGGTACCGAGTGCAGTGAAGTGTTCAAGAACAACATCGGGCGCGTCAACGGTTTCATCCGTGAGGGTATCGAGGCGCAGAAGCTCGTGGTTCTGATGGAGATTGCCCGGTCACTGGATCTCATCGCGCAGGCGGTGAAGCCGACCGTTCTTCACGTGAACAATGTCGCGTGAAGGAACTGGACGACACGTACGTCTACTCCTACGACAAACCGGTATCACCGCGTCAGAAACGGTGCCGATGCGGCGGTCAACTGCAATTTCCGTACGCACGATGTAAACCGTGTAGAGACAAATTGATCGCAGAAGTTGCCGAGATTTTGGCGCCGCGTGCAAAAAATCCGGAATTTCAGTAATCGTGATATGTTTTTGGTACGTCTAGGCTACCCAAAATAGGGTTGAGGCGCGCCCCCGACAGTCTGACTGTTGGAGGTTCTGGCCGCGCCGGCAAGTGCCCCGGCATTTCTCGCGCGCAGTCGGGGCGCTTGCACCTTTTGGGGGTGAATATGAAACCAGCGGATATCGCATGGAGTGTTCTTGCCGCCGGCATTATTGCCTACGAATTCTTATCACCTGAGGGCGAATTGTTGTCTGAGGGTTGGGACCGGTATTTAGCCCGGTTCCCTATCAGTGCACGTGTGTTGCCTTTGGTGCTGACGTTGCACGTTATTAACGCGTTGCCTGCCCGGTTCGATCCTGTTCATAGGGGTTCTGCGGCGTTGGCGTCGCTAGGGGGAAAGATTCTTGACTGACTCTGTTGATATGGTCAACCAGCCACCGCATTATAAGTCGGGTGGTTTGGAAGCTATCGACGTTATTGAGGCGTTCTTCAGGGATAATTATTTGCGTGGGTCGGTGTTCAAGTACATCGCTCGGGCGGGTAAGAAATCCGATGAGCTTGAGGATTTGGAAAAGGCTGAGTTTTACCTGAAGCGTGAGATTGCTTGGTTGAAGCGTCAGCGTGCGGCTGAGCCGACAGTGTTTACTGGTCAGTTTTCGGGCACGTGCGGCGCGGGGTGGCGTGAGCTGTCCGGGTTCCTGGATGGTTCGCAGTTCCGGCTGGCTAGTGGCGGCATTGTCGACAAGGCGCCGAACATTCACATGAGCGGCTGTCTACCGCCGCGTGGACTGTCACCGCGAGCTACTGAGCTGATGAGCGATCTGAATCAGTTGGTGAATCGGTGAGCGCCCGCATTCTCACGCTGGACATCGAGACGCAGCGGGCCATCGTAGAGACGTTCGACTTGTGGCCCCGGTACATCGGCATTGACCAGGTGCAGGTGCCTACGCGTGTGCTGTGTTTCGCGGCCAAGTGGCGCGGCGAAGACCGGATGATCTTTAAGTCATCGTGGGATGACGGCGATGAGGATTCTTACCGGCGGATGATGCAGTCCGCGTTTGATCTGTTGTCGCAGGCTGACATCGTGGTCACGTGGAATGGTGACCGGTTCGACATGCAGTGGTTTGAAGGCGAGTTTGGTCGTCTCGGTATGGGTCGGCCTGCGCCGTATAAGTCGCTGGATCTGATCAAGATCAATAAGCGTTGGTTCAAGCGCGGCAACATGTCCATGAAGCTCGATTGGTCGGCCCGTATGTGGCTGAAGGACGCCAAGGTTAAGCACGGCGGTACGGATCTGTGGTGGGACATTCGCCACGGTAACCGTGAAGAACGCAGGGCTGCGCAGCGTTTGATGCGTACGTACAACGAGCATGATGTTCGGTTGACTGAGCAGATGTTCGAGCGGTATCTACCGTGGGCGAATATCAACCTGGCTTTGTATGAACACAATGACGATGGGGTCATGCACTGCACTAAGTGCAATGGCACTGATCTGAAACGTGATGGTGTGAAGTTCCGTGCGACGAACGCTGGTCTGTATCAGATGTGGCGTTGCAAGTCGTGTAATTCGACTTCTACTGGCGCTAAGCGGGTTTCGACCACGGAGTTGAGGCCGGCATAGTGGCGTACAGCGTAGTTGAGGTTTTCGGTGGTGAGTTACCCGGTGGCTGTTAGGGCTAAGCCGGTGTCGATGCGCAGTCTGCTAGTTGAGTTGCCTGAAGACAAATTGATGAAACTTGTTGCTAAGGCTGCGGATTCGGGCGTTACCACGCGCGTCTACGCGGCCAATCTACTTTTAAAGGATATTAAGTGAAGCCTGTTGCTAAGCCGAATCTGTTCAGCCAGTACATGGGGCGGTTTCGTGAGCACATTCTAGATGTGTTGGTAACCAACGGTTCTAAGGGTTTGGCGCGGAACGTGTCTGAGCTGAATGTGGAACGTGCGGCGGCTCGCTGGTTGCCGGCCTGATGGAAAGCCCAATGGAGTACCTGTTGCTGCTTGCGGCGAAGGTCGGCGCGCTAGAGCAGTTCGTGGCCGAGTTGGTTGGTCAGATTTACGGACAGGCCGCGAAAGATGATGCCACGCAGGCTTTCAAGGATGTTGAGTCCGAGATACAGGCTCACATCGAGGGTGAGCGCGTGAAGGCTGCGCGTGAGCGTGAGCTTCTAGTTGAGGCCATAGCGGCTGCGAAGAAGGGGGCAGATGATGCCGGGGAACCTTCGGAGCAAGACGGGCAGTCGGGGTAGCGGTCGCACTGAGGCTGACTATCTAAAGGCGCGTCGTACGGCTATTCGCCGGTCGCAGATTTGCAGTATTTGCAGGCAGGCTATTGATCTTAAGCTCAAGCCGATTTGTCAGTTTGTGAAGACTGATAGTTTCACTGTTGAGACTGCGCATACCATTCCTTTGACGTGTGGTGATTATTGCAAAGAGTCTGGTCACCAGCGTAAAGCGCATCCGTGGGGTCCGTCTGCTGACCATAAGATTCCGGTTGATGAGTTGCCGGCGGGTTCGCCTTTGTTGGTGTCTGCGAAGAACTTGGATGCGTGTCATTTGATTTGCAATCAGCGTAAAGGTAATCGTGTGGTGCGGGAGAGTCGCGCCCGCGTTAAAAACTCTAGGGATTGGTTTGCGTGATGGGTTATTAATGTCGAGTGAATATAGGTCGGACGTTGAATGTCGTTGTGTTTCGTGTGATGACATGATCCGTCGCGGCGATTGGGTTTGCGAGTTAGCGGGGGAGTTGTTTCATGCTGAATGCGCGTGAGCGTGTGTTCGCGGTGACGATTGGGCTTTGGACGTGTTGAATGCGGGTCTTGAGGGTTTGATTGAGGGTTTGTGTGAACGGTACTGAGGGTTTGATTTATTATAACGTATTGCACGCCCCGTTGACGGTGGATAACCTGATGCGTTCGCTCCGTGCCATGGTATTCATGCTTGAACATGACAAGCGCTCGGTTGATGGCCCTGTTGAGGTTTGGGTTAAAGACGATGCGTTCATGGTATGCACTGTTTTTGATGGCGACTCGCGGCATCTCGCCAAAGAGGGATGGACGCGCCGTGTCTGAGTGGCTTGACAAGATGCGCGGCCTGCTCGGGAAAGAGGTTGTCATCGTCCTTAACCGTGAGCCTTTGGCTACGGCGGTCGGTGAGCTTCTGTCTTTCGACATTGGCGGTGAGGTTGTATTGCGCGACGATGAAGGGTTCGTGAATTACTGCTGGCCTGCTATTGATCTTGACCCTAAACCTAAGCCCAAGTGTTGCCATGAGATTGTTGAGGATTGGCACGGCAAGTGCGGTGACACGTCTGCGGGCTGGTCCAATGCCAATTTCTAGGCAACGGATCGTTGATGAGCTGTTGGGCCGCACCGAGGCGGTAGCGCTGCGTAAAGCGGAATTGCTCGGGTATGTGGTGTTTGTCGCTGAGCGCGACGGTCAGTCCTTTATGCGGACTGCTGATGTACGTCTTGATCGTCTCAACTTCTATGTGCGTGATGGTTTCGTGCGTGATGCTGAGCTTGGTTGAGTGCGATAACTGAATAGTGTGCCTCCCTCGTGGGGGCTTTGGACCTGTGGCCCAACGGCAGAGGCGACGCTCTCAAAAGGCGTACAGTGCGCGTTCGAATCGCGCCAGGTCTACGTGGCAAGAATGTTGAATGATTCGACTCGTGAGCTGCGCCGTGTGTGGGTGTCCTTATTGCGATGGCTGTGTGTTTCCGCCTAAGCACTCTAGGGCTGTTGAGGATCGGTTCTGGCGTCGCGAGTGGATTGGCGAGTGGAAAGCCGAAATGCTGGATTAGCTTAGTGGTCAAGCGCTGCCTTCGTAACGCAGATTCACCGGTTCGATTCCGGTATTCAGCTCGTGAATGAAATGGATAATGAGACTCGCGCGAGGCTGATTGCCGAACACGACGAGTTGGTAGACCGGGTGTTGAAACTGACTACGTTTGTGCGAACCGGGAAGTTCGCTGGGTTGGTTGTTGCAGAACGAGTTGATCTGATTGAGCAGCTTGGCCTGATGAGGTCCTACTTGACTGTGTTGGGTCGACGTATCGTGCGTAGTGGCTAGTTCTGGTTTTGCATCGGAGATGAAAGAGCCTAGGCCGGCGGATGGTTATGGCCGGCCTGAGCATCGTCCATTGTCGAAGGACAATCCGTACATCTACCCAATGCCCGCGATTACGCGTGAGTATGTTGATCTTGATGGCGTTCGGCATTGTCGGTTTGTGACTGAGTGGGTTGTGGTTGACGAGGATTCAGCATCTGAGTGTTATGTGCCGTATGAGGGGGAATAGTGGAACCGTCTGTTGGACGTATTGTGCATTATCAGTCGTTTGGTACGCCTGGCGGGGAGTATTTGCCTGAGCCGCGTGCGGCGGTCATTACGGCGGTGACTGGCGCTGGTTTCGTGTCGTTGTGTGTGCTGAATCCGACTGGGCTGTTCTTTAACGAGAATGTGCGTCACGCGCCGGATGATAATCCTGCGCCGGGTTGTTGGAATTGGCCTCCACGGGTTTAGGAGAGTTTAGTGCATTTCGAATTTGGTGAATGCGATGAACACGAGGGTGTGCCATTGTGGGCATATCCTCTTATTTGGTATTTGGCAGAGCTTAGAGAGGATTTTATGTCTGTTCAGGATTCAATTGCTGCGTACGCAGAGCGTGTGACGACTGTCGGTACGTCGCTGGGTACAGGTATTGACGGTGTGAAGGCTGTCATTGAGGGCTTGAAGGCGCAGATTGCGGCTGGTGAGTCTGTTGATTTCACGCCTTTGGATACTGCCGTGTCTGGTGTTGAGGGTAAGGCTTCGGAATTGGCTGGTTTGGTGCCAGCTCCTGAGGTTGCGCCGGTCGAGTCGGCTTAGTTTGTGTGGAGTGCCCCTGCCTTAGTGGGGCTTGATCGCGGGTTGGTAGCAGTTGGTAGCTTCGCAGCCTCATAAGCTGAGGGTCGGTGGTTCGAGTCCATCACCCGCGACGGCCCGTGCGGGGGCGAATCCGTAACGAGGGTTTTTGTGTGCCGCGCGTTGAGCCTTATCAATCTGTGCGTGCTGTCCCCGTGTCGTCTAGTGGCCTAGGACGCCATCCTGTCGAGGTGGTTACGCCAGTTCAAATCTGGTCGCGGGGACCAACAGTCTGTAGCGCAGTTTGGTAGCGCGCCTGATTTGGATTCAGGGGGTCGGAGGTTCAAATCCTCCCAGACTGACAATGCAAGGTTTAGTCCGAATCGCGTAATGCGGGATAGACGATACGGTCCCGCACCTTGCTTAAGGGCGCACGCTAGCGTTGTGCGTTAGTGGCCCTTCGGTAAGACTCCACCGACTGAACGGGTCCGGGTTATCCCAGCGGAATGGGGTAGGAGACAATGCGGGCACGTCCGCTAAGTGTGCCTGTAGTTAGCGGGTTGGTCGCCGTTTCTCCGTATAGACCGGTGTGGCCCCTACTGAGTGGGGTTGAGTCACCTTCGGGTGTCCACAAGGGTGTCGTCTAAGTAAGACGCCGGGGGTCCAATCCTCGGAGATGCGATGAGCCTCGCTGCCCGCGCCAAAGCTCGGTATCTCAATTGGTAGAGAAGCGGCCTCCAAAACCGCGTGTTGCAGGTTCAAGTCCTGTCCTCGTTGCTTCAACTGGAATTGGGGGTACATGAAACGATGTGGAAGATGTGGAGATACCAAGCCATTTTCAGAGTTCTACAGGAATGCGGCTAGGCGTGACGGGTATCAGTCGGCGTGTAAATCATGTAGAAGTGACATCAACCGCGCACACTACGTAACTAGTGAGAAGCGGCGGACTAACGTACGTGCCCGCAACATGTTTGACAAGCGTCGGGCGCAGGAATTTGCGTTCAATTATCTGCGTGAAAATCCTTGCGTGGACTGCGGAGAAGATGACGTTATTGTCCTCGAATTCGATCACGTGCGCGGCTCAAAGGTTGAAAGCCTTGGGCAGATGATTCGACGGCGCCGAAGTCCCGAAGTTCTGGCCAGCGAGATTGCGAAGTGCGAAGTTCGGTGCGCCAATTGCCACCGAAGGAAGACAGCTCAACGTAATGGCTCCTGGTTTAAGTCACTGGCAGCGTAGTTTCAACCGGTAGGCCAGGCGGTATATCCCGGCAAAGGGGCAGCGCACTTAAGTGTGGTCCCCGTTTGGTTCCGTAGGCCATATGGCGAGCCGCCTGATTTAGGTTCAGGTGTATGCGAGTTCGACTCTCGCCGGAACTACGCTATGTAGCTCAATGGTAGAGCACCCGATTGTGGCTCGGGTGACCCCGGTTCAGCTCCGGGCATAAGCCACCAACTTACTAGGGGGAAATTGATGGCTGACATTCTGCACTATCGCGGTGACCAGACGGGTTTTGATGCGGATCAGGTGATGGGTCCGGATTTGTTTGGTGCTCATTATCGTCCTGTGTCTGCTGAGTATGATGCTGCGGCTGATATGACGACGATGGAGTTTCGGGTTGTGAGCCGGCCTTAGTTGTTATTGCTCGCTAGCACAATTAGGCAGTTGCGTCGGCGTCTGGTGCCGAAGGTTCCTGGTTCGATTCCAGGGCGGGCAGCTTTAACATGTTTAGGGTGATTTAGTCAAACAACCAAAAGCGCTGAAATTGTGTTTTGGTTGTGTTACCTGTTCGGGTGGAGTAATTGGTATCTCACTTGACTCTCAATCAAGAGATTGCGGGTTCGATCCCCGTCCCGAATACTGCGCGCTCAGGAAGTCGGAATTCCTGTAAAGCCGACGCGTTACATATCGGCATAAGTGGTATTCGTCTAGCGGCCTAGGACGGCAGTCTTCCAAACTGCATACGCGAGTTCAAATCTCGCATACCGCACGTACCACCCGTTCCCCGGCAGGGGACGGGTTTTTGCGCTTTTAGCTCAGTGGTTAGAGCACTGCCCTGATAAGGCGGGGGTCCGAGACCCGTAGACTGGCCGAGTTAGAAAAATGTCAGGTGCTGTGTAGCGACTGCCATAAGGTCAAATCGGTCAAGGATTGGGCTGTTCTGCGGGGTGAGACGTTTAATCGTCATGGCTCTAAGAGTATGTACAGGCGGGGTTGTAAATGCGGACTGTGTCAGTTGGGGAATCGTAACCGGGTTCGGGCGGTACGGGAGCGGTGTGGTAGGGTGGCTGCTTGACGGGCCGTTAGCTCAGTTGGTAGAGCTGCTGACTTTTAATCAGTAGGTCGCAGGTTCGAGACCTGCACGGCCCACTTTAAAATGTTCGTTTCCGTATCGTTTTGATACGTTTTTGCACACATTGTTCAGTGCTGGCGCGTGTTCATTTTTGTTGAACGTGTCGTTTTGTTGAACGTTTGGAGGGTAGCGCCCGTTGGTGGGCAAGCGGCCTTGAAAGCCGTGCCAGGCAGTGATGTCCTGAGGGTTCGACTCCTTTACTTTCCGCTTTCTGCCGTTGTGTCCGAGTGGTTAGGTGCCAGTCTGCAAAACTGGTTAGTCCGGTTCAATTCCGGGGGACGGCTCAAATTCACAGTCGGGGCAGAGTTCGGTACCGGTAGTCATTCCATCGTGCCATTCCCCGCAGTCGGGACATTCGTAGTGACCCGCTTCGGCGTGCTCATCGTCCGTCATGTCGGGCATTTTCTCATTCCTCCGTAACTCAATTGGCAGAGTGCCGAGCTGTTAACTCGGTGGTTCCTGGTTCGATTCCAGGCGGGGGAGCTTGTCAGCTTGGCGATTTAAAGCTGGTGCAAAGTAGA
>ERZ650303.597-NODE-597-length-10962-cov-5.459705_pt1 | contig 10962 bp, 26 predicted proteins | sample MGYA00376239_ERZ650303 | MGnify/ENA primary metagenome ERZ650303 (study PRJEB26733, sample SAMN07839262) | wastewater metagenome | biome: small river; feature: stream; material: water | place: USA: North Carolina | collected 2016-04-05 ... | reverse complement strand
CTGGACTATGTCGACATCGTGGTGCACGTCCAGCACGCCGACGAGCGTGAGTTCTACGCCCTGGAGCGGTTGTGGCGAGACTGCCCGGTGGTCCCGGTGGATCTGGGTGACGGTGACGAGCCGCGGGATGCCACGTGAGTGTGCGCCGGCTGGTGCTGTTGCGGCACGGCGAGACGGAGTGGTCGAAGTCGGGTCGGCACACCTCACGCACCGACCTCGACCTGACTGACGTCGGCCGGGAACAGGCTTTGGCGGCCGCCGACACACTCGCCGGCTTTCTGGGGCTGCCCGGCGCGCACCCCTACCAAAATGCACCGGGGGCAACCGGGGCAACCGGGGGCAATGCGAACATGCGTCATCCAACGTGGGTGGTCATGGGACAAGCCTAAGCGTTGGTTGCGATCATCATGCAATGCTTTACGCGATTAGCAAACATTGGTTGATAAGCGGCGCTTGACAAGCGGAGTAAGCGCTGCTTTATGATTGGAGCATGGACAACCAAGCACTGCTGAAAGCAATCGAGTCCTGCGGTTCGCAGGCCGAGTTGGCGCGCCGGATCGTCGCCACCACCGCGCAAGTCAACGAATGGACCAAGGGCGCCCGCCCTGTTCCGCCCGTTCGTTGCGAATCAATCGAGCGCGCAACCAATGGCGCCGTCACTTGCGAAGACCTGCGGCCCGACCTGATGTGGACCCGCGTAGACGGCCACGCCTTCTACCGCGAGCGCCCCGCCGATCAGCTTAAGGCGGCGTGATGAAAACCCTGTCCCTTGAGCTGGTCGACGAAGCAACCCCGTCAATCGAGGCGATGACGCGCGCCCTACTTGAGGCGCCCGCCGAGCTTCTTCACGGTCGCCCTGAGTTGATCGATCGCCTTGGCGGCTTTGCCAGGGAGGCTGCTGAGATGTGGCAAGCCATCGCCCTTGTCGCGCTCATCGTCGTCTCGATCCCCGTCGCCGGCCTCGTCCTGTGCACGCTGGTTGATCGGGCGTACCTGGGTGTCGATGACCGAGAAGTCCACCCGTGATCCCTATGACCACCCACACGTCGACCACCCGACGCTCTCCCCGTCGCCACCTTGGCGCGTGGGTGGTCGCCCTTTGCCAATCTGGAGCTATCAATGTTCAACCGACGAATCGGAATGTGCATCGCGAAGTCGCTTCGCGTGACGACGCAGCAGGCCAAGGAGATTTGCGCGGAAGCCGAAAAGGAGAAGGTGTCGATCGAGACCTTCGTTGGCGAGCGCATCAACTGGGCCGGCGTGCTCGGAAAGACGCACAGCCGGCCGGGCGGGACGCACGGCAGCACGCGACGCAGGCTGTTCAAGCGGATGAAGTCGCGCGCGGCGTAGTCAATAGCCCAGGCGGTGGCGCACATAACTCCGGCAGTCGAAGCGTTGTGGCTCACCTCTCCCGAAGTGCGCGTGTTGAGACGCGCGCTAACGGTCCTTGTGCCGAGCGTGATTCGACAAGTGTCCGCGTGGTCCCGGCGATACGGGGCAACCAGTTCCATGCCGACCGCCTGACCTTCGTCGGGCTGAAAAATGAGACGGACCCCGCGTGCCGAGGCTGCAGCCAAGGGTCCGCAGCACATCCAGGCGGTCGGCGCCTCATATCCCCCGCGTTCAGATCGGAGTATCGGGCGACCGGCTCCGTGCGCCTGTCGGGGGATTCTTTTCGCTGCACCTATAGCCGTATGAAGTCGCTGCAAAACGTCGCGGACGCGGGTTCGATTCCCGCCGCCTCCACCACTACGGGGGTGCATGGTTTCGACGGGACGCGGAGTGTCGATGGACGGCTCGCGATGGTTCCTGCGGTTTCGGGTAGCGCTGAGTCTGGCGTCCGATGCGATGGGCCAAACTCTCAAACGCCAATGACAGCGTTTATCGGGTTGCGCAGGCAGCCTGACGTTCCCGCCGCCCGGAATGGAACCAAAGGGCGGCACCTTTTCAATGCAGCGGCGGCGGGGAAAGTAGACCCGCGCACCAAGGCGGCGGCATGAGCGCCCAAACCTACCACCTAGTCACCCTGAAAGACGTGTTCGACAAGGTGCCGGCCGACAGCATCCGCGCCTGCATGGACGAACTCGCCAAGGGCATGACCTACGCCAAGAGTCTTGGCGATCTGGCCGGCGCGCGGATCCAGTGGCCGGAGTTCATCGACTGGACCGACGACGACAAGGGAGAAATCGAAGTGCAAGTGAGCGCTGGCGGTGAGCCTGTTGTGACGCTGAGGACTTGGCCGGAATGAAACCCGCCACCGAAATGGATCACTCGGAACTCGACGATGAAATCGCCATTACCCGCACCTACGCAACGTCAACCCGCGAACGCAAGAAGTGGAAGCGCGGCTCGCGGAACTCATCGCGGAACGACGAAACCGTGCCATCGACACCGGACGCGGAAGTGATCGCGGCGCGACTGGCTGAGTTTGATCGGGACTATCCGATTCCGCGCATGGGGCACGGTCATTAACTACTACGAACACCACATCGGCGACTACGCGGCAGCCACGGCGCACCTGTCGCTGATCGAGGATGCCATCTACAGCAGGATGCTGCGTCGGTACTACCTGCAAGAGGTCCCGCTCCCGGCTGACGTGTCGCAGGTTGCGCGCCTTGTTGGCGCCCGCGGCGCTGACGAAGTGGAAGCTGTGCGCGTGGTGCTCGGCGAGTTCTTCGTTCTCGCTGATGACGGCTGGCACAACAAGCGAGCCGACCAGGAGATAGCGCGCTACCAGGAGAAGTGCGGGAAGGCTGCAAAGAGTGCCGCGGCTCGTTGGGGAGACAAAAAACCACCTACCGCAAAGCCACCGCATAGCGGACGCAATGCGAACGCATTGCCAACGCATACCGAAGGCAATGCTCACCAAGCTCCAGACACCAAACACCAAGACGCACTAGGTAAGTCTTCGGGGGACGGAAACTTAGAGGTAAGCGCGCAACCCGCCGACCGTCCGACCGTCACACCAGGAGCGCAAGCGTGCATCGCCATGCGATCCGCCGGCATTCCCGCAGAACGCCTGAACCCGCAACACGCCGAACTGCTGGCCGCGCTCGATGCCGGAGCAACTCCCGAGGAGTTCGGCGCCACGGCTGCCGAGCTGATCGCATCCGGCAAACCGCCGCACCTGACCTACGTGGTCCGCGCCGTGATGGGCCGAAGAACCGAGGCCAAGGCCAGGGCGTCGCCGCTGCAAACCGGACGCCCGTCCGTTACCGATTCGTTCGCAAACCGCACCTACACCGGAACCCCCGACGATGAACTCCCCGAGCACCTTCGCCCAGCCGCGTGACTTTCTGGATCAGCTTGCGCTGATTCCGACGATGCCGCCTGAGCCCGCCAGTTGCGATCGTCACGGCGACTTCGAGAAGCGCGTGATCAGCATCGTTCCGGGCGGTCGCCGCGTGTACTCCGGCTGCCCTCAGTGCGCCGCTGAGCGAGCCGAGCAGGCCGAGCACGAGCGCAAGGAGCAGGCCGCGCGAGAACGCATGGCGGCGCTCGCGTCGGCTTTTGACCGCGCCGGAATCCCGCCCCGGTTTCGGGCCTGCCGATTCGACAACTACACCATCAGCAACGCTCAGCAGAAGCGCGCGGTCGGGATTGCGAAACGGTATGCAGAGGCGGCCGGAGGCGGAATCCTGGTGCTGTGCGGCAAGCCAGGGACGGGCAAGACGCACCTTGCCTGCGCTGTCGCCGCGACGTTCATCGAGCGCCACCAGACCGCGCTGTTCTTCACGGTCACCAGCGCCGTGCGCCACGTCAAGGACACGTATCGACGCGACTCCGACCGCAGCGAATCTCAGGCGATGAAAGACCTGCTGTCTCCCGGCCTGCTGATTCTTGATGAGGTGGGTGTGCAGCTTGGTACAGAACACGAGATGCGGATTCTGTTTGAGGTCGTCAATGAACGGTATGCGGACTGCCTACCGACGATTCTGATTTCAAATCTGGATGAGGCCGAATTGCTCAAGTTTACCGGGGCGCGACTCATGGACCGAGTGCGCGACGGCGGCGCTGTTGTTGCGTTCGATTGGGAGAGTCACCGAGGGAAGCGGGCCGCATGACCACAACCTGCAACCACTGCCGCAAGCCACTGGCGCCGCACGACTCCCACGACCTGCGAGTCATGCGCCCGGTTCACAAGCACTGCCACGCGATCCGAATCCAGCAGCGCCCGAAGTTGGAACGCGGGCACGACAAGGTTAGCGACTTGCCGATGGATGTCAAAAATACTTTGAGGGGTGGGCGATGAACTGGCAACCAATCGAGACGGCGCCGATTAAAGACGGCACGCCATATCTGGCCGCAGATTTCGCGGGCGATGAATTGCGCTGCGCAACGGTTGCGCGATGGTATTCCCCGTATTGGGCAACCCACTGGATTCCGATCCCGCCGCTGGAATACCGCCCCCCATCCCCAGACCTACTCGCAGCCCTTGCGGCGGATGAGGGGCGATGAAGCACGGTCGCCGAGACGCCAATCACCAAGAGGTCAAGGACGCGTTTACAGCGCTCGGCTGCTCGGTTGCCGACACCGCAGACGTGGGCAACGGGTTCCCCGATCTCGTCGTCGGAATCGCCGGAGTAACGACGCTGGTTGAGGTTAAGACGCCGGAAGGAACGCATACGCCGGAGCAGGAACGGTTCTATTCCGAGTGGCGCGGCAGTCACTACACCGTGCGCTCGCGCGAACAGGCGGTTGATCTGGTGCAGTCGGTTCGGAAGGGGATGAAGGAGCGCGGAGCATGAAAACAACCGCCGAGAAAATCGCCGCAGCCGCGCTCAAAGCCGGAGCGAGAGCGCACGCCGCCAGCACTGGCGCGCTGGCTGGTTGATCTGGCGCTGATGTGCGGAACGGGGCAAATGGAGCGTGCGGCATGACCACACTAGACCCGCAATCGGTTTACGGAACTGGCCGCATGAGCGGCACCTTCTCCTGCTGCCCCGTAGTCTGCCAACCCTGCGGCACCGCTGCCGAGCAGATCCAGCGCGCGCCGGTCACATCCTGGGGCGATCGCATTGACCAGCTCGCCGAGCCGGTGCGTGCCTGCGTCCGCGAATACCTCCGCGGCATTTACCAGCGCGGGCAGGTTGCAGAACGCGCGAAGGCACAGCTGGGACGGGCAGCATGAGCATCCGACACAACCTGTTCACCACAGCCGACTCGCTGGTTATTGCCGAGATCATGGCGAAGATCGAGACGTATCGAACCGTCACCGTGCTGGCTGACCGTGACGCCGATCTGCACGTCGGGCCTGAGAAATGGCCACCGATCGCGCAACGTCTGATCTTGCATCCGGAGCAGTGCATCGGCACCTACGGCAAAGGGTCCGATCCGTTGGAAATAATGGTCGACGTGATCGCGCGCAAATCCGAGCTGCTGAAATACGGGCGCGATCAGCGCGAACTGCATCCGCATTTGAAGTGGGCGAGGTAGTTGGACGCTCCGCCGAAATATCGAAAGGTTTATGCGCGTGGTCTATTCGACGGGCTGCGCAAAGCTGGAATCGTTGACGTGGAGGGGTTTATGAATGCAGCGAAAATGAAACAGGTTGAGAGCGGTTTGACTGGTATCGCGCGCAAGGTATTGGATGCTGTGCCGAAAACTGACGCATGGGCGTCGGCGGCGATTCTCGGAGAGATCAAGCGCGCCACCGGCAGCAACTATGAGATGAAACTCATCAACGGGTGCCTTGAGTCTCTGAAAAACTCCGGCCTTGTTCGTGAGCCAGTGCGCGGCAAATGGATCAGGATTGCGGTCAAGGACCGTGACGACGAAGCCGTTGAGGTGACGGCGAACGTTGTGGAGTTGCGCAAACTCCCGGATCAATTGACCGCCCGCGAAATGCTGTCGCAGGTGGCTATCGCAATGATGGACCTTGCCGCCAAGGTCGAAGATGTGGCAAACGAGATCGACAAGGCCGAAAAGCGCAACGACGAAAAGACCGCGAAGCTGCGGCAGTTGCAGGAGTTGCTGCGAGGGCTCGGGCAGTGAATGAGCATACGTTTCGAGAATTCATCGACAAGGTTATAAGTGATCTGGCTGACGCGATTAGGGATCGCAATTATGGCGGTCGCGTGCCAGTGATTGACGAGCAGAAAGCCGCCGAAATTAACGCGCGAGCCGACGCAAAGCTCGCAAAACTGCGGGCACGGAAGGAATGAGTACCGACTCCCTCCTGGCGAAACTCGGACCCAAGGTAGCCCGCATCCCTGCCGGCGAACGGCGCGTAAGCAAAGACCTGATGACCGCCAAGAAAACGGCGCGCAAGGTGCGGCTGGCTATGGAGGTCGGGCGCGTTGGCGGTGTCGAGTCCATGACCCGCGTCCACGGCAGCCAGACGCAATCGATGGACCTTGATGCGCTGAGCCCGCAGGACGTTGCTGCTGCACTCGGGTACATCCGCGACCCGCTGGCGCGCGAGGTGTTCTGTCTGGCGCGCTGGCCTGGATACGCTGAACGCGATGTGTCGGAAACGCGCGTGCTGATTTTGCGGCGAGTCATGGACGAGGGGCAGCGGCGCACGGATGAGGCTATCACGGCATGGCTGGCTGTCGAGATGGCGCCCACTCGCGATCACAAGATCGACGCGCAACGACGAGCGGCCGAGAAGTGGCCGGTGCGGCTGGAGATGTATCCGCGCTTGGTTGATCTGGCGATGCTGCATCTGGACGGGTCTGGACTGCCTGACCAGGAGTCAATCGCCAAGCGCCTGCGAGTCAGCTCGCGCCGGTATCGCGCTTGCTGGCGAGGCGTGATGGAGTGGATTTACACCGACCTACTGGCGCTGACTCAAACCGCCGAACGGCAGTTTCGCGAGGCGATGAAAACCGGATGTTGAAACGTCCGCCGTTACGGTGCCAGACTGTTGCTATGGATGCCCGCCACTGCGCGGGCATTTCCATTTCAGCGGGTTAGTTCAGAGGCAGAACACGGGCCCCATAAGCCTGATGCCGCTGGTTCGAATCCAGCACCCGCTACCACTCCGACCGGAGACACCCCCATGAAATCCCGAACCCACTGGCTCGCGGCCATCGTTGCCGCGTGCGTGATGCTGTGTGCGTGTTCCTTCCCGGCATTCGCCCAATCCGGAGCGATCACCGGCTACGGTGGCACGGCTCAGTGCTACGTGCTCGTCGACTCCGTGCCCGGTACGCCGGCATGCGTCCATCGTGCATCGGTCGCCTGCGTCGTCGGCAACGTCGGCTATGTCGGTGGGGTCGCGTCCTACACCGGGCCGCTGACGTATCCCGTCGCCATCCCGCTGTATCAGCGCCCGAGCCAGACGGCTGCGGGAATGCTCACCATCCCCGAGATTCCGACCGTTGCCGGCGCTCCGGTGCAGGTCGGGTTGAATGGAACGCTGACGACCTGGGTGCTATCGGCGCCGTTCTCGGGCGCGACGTGTAGCGACTCTGCGCCACCCTTGGCGACACCCCATTTTCCGCGTCTGTGCCGTGAGTACGGCATTTACTGCGGGAGCTGAGAGCATGGGCACGGAAGCCGGCGACGCGATAAACCGGGCACGGTTCATCAGAGCTGCGGCGGTCGCCACCATGGCCGTTTCGCATTCGTCACACGCATCAACGGCAACGGGGGTGCATGTGATCAAGGATCTCGTCGCGACATCCGTACTCGCCGCCGGAGCAACCGGAGCAGCCGTTGTGATGGACTGGCCCGACCTGATTGCGCGATGGGTGCTGATCCTGTCTGGCGCGGTGTTCGGCACGCTGGCCGCCGCCCTCAAGTTCCCCGCCGACGACCGCAACAACCGCGCGTTCTTCTCGCTGCTGACCGGGCCAATCATCGCAATGGTCGCGCTGTGGATGCTGCCTGCCCACGCATCCGCTGATGCGCGCGAGTGGATCATCGTCGTTTCGTTTGTCGCCTCCCTAATCGCGTGGCCGGTGTCGGAGTGGGTCAAGCGTCGCAAGCCGGTTGAATCGACGCTCGATGCCTTCGCGGATCGGTTCGGCGTGATGACGAACAAGCGCAAGCAGAAAGAGCGGGACGAGCATGAGGATGGTGGGCCGTGAACCTCGACCAAGCCATCGCCACCCTGCGCGAGTTCCGGCAACTGACGCTCGGGCCTGAGTTGAGCGCGGCGATTGACTGCGTTGTCGCGGAGCATGAGCGGCGGGTGTTGCCGATGGCGCCGAAGCACAACATGGTGGACGCGGCGGCTTTGGCGTCCGGAGCGGACACTGATCGAGCAACTGGTCTGTTGGCAGGCATCCTTGCGCGCGAGGAGGCCCAGCGAAAGCGCCTAGAGCGCCGACTTGAGGGCCAGAGCCAGCTCAGGGGCATTGCCGACTTAGATGCTTTCGGCTGAGAGGCCGCGAGACTCACGCCGCGTGGTGATGGAGATCGAACGGAGCGAGTCGGCGTGAACGTAAATCACTGGTTCGCATTCTTTGCAATGATCGGCTTAGTGACGTGTGTGTATGTAGCTCTTGAGGTCACATCGAAGGCGCTTTGGTGGATTCTCGACAAGTTGGCAAACTGAAATGAAACCCCTAACAGCTACCCGCCTAGCCGACGCAATGGGCATCAGTGCCGACGCTGCGTCGCTGTGGGTCGTGCACGCCAATACCGCGCTTGGTCTGTGCGGCTGCACTACGCCCGAGCATGTGGCGATGTGGATTGCGCAGGTTGGGCATGAGTCGGAAGGGCTGACGCACCTCGTCGAGAATCTGAACTATAGCGTTGATGCGCTACTGTCCAAGTTCGGCCGGCATCGAATCAGCGAGGAGGACGCGCGCAAGTTCGGGCGCGATGGCAGTCGGCCTGCCAATCAGCGCGAGATTGCGCTGCGCATCTACGGCGGCGGCTGGGGGCTGGACAATCTAGGCAATCGTCCCGGCACCGATGACGGCTGGAACTTCCGCGCGCGCGGACCCATCGGCGTGACCGGGCTAGCCAACTACCGCGAGTGCGGAACCGTGATCGGCGTCGATCTGGTCAGCGACCCAACGCTGCTCGAACTGCGCGCGACTGGCGCCTCGTCAACCGCGTGGTTCTGGCGAAAGCATCGGCTGACGCAATACAACGGGGACGTGCTGAGCGTCACCCGCAAGATCAACGGAGGCACCAATGGACTCGCTGACCGACAGGCGCGCTATGACAGGGCGCTGCGGGTGTTGAGTAGTGGCACTGCTGAACAGTTGGTTCGCATCTCGTGAGCGAGTTCGCGCGGTTCGCAACCATCGTGCTGATTGCGGTGGCGCTGTTCGCGTGCGGATGGTTCGGGCGCGGCTGGTGGGATGGATCGTCCATCAACATCGGCGACAGCGCCAAGCAATCGCAGAACTTCGTCAACGCGGCGACCAAAGCAACGACCGCCATCGTCAGCGCCGAGAACAAGGCAACAACGCAGCGCGAACGAACGCGCGCAAGGATCGAACATGTCGAGTCTGTCGCGACTTGCCCGCCTGGGCTTGGCGCTGTGTCTCCCGATATGGAGCAGCGCTTGCGGGCTGCATTTGGACCGCCCGAAGGTTGAGCCGCAACGTGTGCCGGTCGTGTGCGCTCAAGAGGCGCTGGACCCATGCGTGGTATCGCGCTGGCTGATTCCGCACGGGATGAGCGCGGACCAGGCCGGCGAGTTGGCATTGGCTGAGCGAGCAGAGAAAGAGGCGTGCGCGGCGCGGCAGAAAGAGACCGTGAAGTGCATAACCGACCATAACGAACAGGTGAAGTGATGGAAAACCAACACCGCAAGATTTCAGGCTATCGCGAATTGGATCAGTCCGAGATCGACGCAATGAACGAAGTGAAGGCGAAGGGCGCCGAGTTGGGCGAACTGATTGCCAAGTTGCGCGCGAACACGGCGCTCGATCAGCGATGGGTGAGCATCGGCGCGACCGATCTGCAAACCGGATTGATGGCGCTTACGCGAGCCATTGCAAAGCCGACCTTTTTCTGAGGTGAAGTAATGAGCATCTTCGACCGCTGGACGCTCGGCGCCAAAGCCGTAGCGGTGGCGCAGCACGCCTGGGAACTGGCGCGCTCGGTTGATACTGACGCGGTGTTGTCGGTGCTGCTCAAGGTCGTGGAGTTGGAGCGCGTATGGGCCGCACAAGGTCCGGGCATGGGCGCGAAGAAACGCGATCTGTTGCTCGCATGGTTCCGCGATGCGTTCCCGCAGTATGCCGGTCAGATCGCTGTGGTTGATGGGTTCTCGCGCGTGGTTGTGGCGTTGTTCAATGCGGCGCGGTTGTTCAAGTGATCGACATATCCGCCCTGCGCATCGGTGATGTGGTGCGCAACATTGGCAGCGGCACGTATGACGATCAGGCACATAATCTAAGCGCCAATGTTGGCCGAGAAGGTTGTGAAGATTGATGAGCAATAAGCGCGCGGCTGTTCGATTCGCATCAAGGGTGGCTCACTACTCTGGCCTTTCGCATTGCCACAAAGTCGCATGGAAACACGCGGCTGCCGATCTTGCTACTGGTGTGCAGCGCTACCAGTTGCCAGCCGGCATGGCGTCGTTTGTCCGCAATGACGGGACGGTAATTGATCTTGAGGAGATCGGGCCGGTTGAGGTTACGGTCTAGCGCATCTTGCCCAAGGTATTGCCAGACGGCAGCAAGACGTGGGAGTTCGAGTGGAAGCCGGCAGACCCGCAGCCAGTGGTGGGCGGTCAATGACCACGCTGCGGATCGATGGGCCTATCGGAGTAACCACGGCAGAGCTTGCGGCCGGACTTGACCGTTTAGCCGCAGCGTCACGCGATTACGCGGCGTTCCTTAGAGGGGCGCTTGAGTCCCTATGCGACAGCATGGGCATGCCGCGCAGATGTCTTGATGAGGTTGTGCGGGATGATGAGCAGTAGCTAGAAACAAGCGAGCCGCCTTGCGTTGGAAGCGCAGAGGGCGGCTCTATTTGGGATGGCCGCGTGAGAAAAGGGAGGCTCCTGGAAAGTTCTGAGCCAAAGCCCCACGAGCGGCGCAAGATCGG
>ERZ650303.596-NODE-596-length-10979-cov-4.671640_pt1 | contig 10979 bp, 6 predicted proteins | sample MGYA00376239_ERZ650303 | MGnify/ENA primary metagenome ERZ650303 (study PRJEB26733, sample SAMN07839262) | wastewater metagenome | biome: small river; feature: stream; material: water | place: USA: North Carolina | collected 2016-04-05 ... | reverse complement strand
CACCAAAGAACTGGTGGAACATCTGACCGACCGGACTCTTCAGAAAGGCCACGCCACCCGAGTGGCCGGGGCAGTGCCACGAATACGAACCATCGGCCGCGTAATGCGTCAGCGCACGGAAAAACGGTGGAGGTAACGAATCAAGATAGGCCTTCGACTCGCGCACGACATTGCGCGCGATAAACTCCGGCGTGTCCTCATACATGTGAATAAAGCCATGTAGTTCGCGCAGAATATCGTTGGGAATATGGCGCGAAGTACGGGTTTCACCATGCAGAAAAATCGGAATGTCAGCGTTCTTGTAGCGGATCTCTTCAACAAAAGCGCGCAGGTCGGCAATGGTCTGCTCTTCGTCGTTGAGCAGCTCTTCATCATCCAATGACAAGATAAAGGCCGAGGCACGACTCTGCTGTTGCGCAAAGGAACTCATGTCGCCATAACTGGTCACGCCCAGCACATCCATCCCCTCGCCTTTGATGGCATCGGCTAACGCGCGAATGCCCAGACCTGACGCGTTTTCGGAACGAAAATCTTCGTCAATAATGATGATCGGAAAGTGAAATTTCATGGGGCGGCTCCTCAGCCAGAAAGAAACACCGCGTGCCGGCTAAAGCCAAACACGCGGCGTGGAATGCAACCGACTCGTACAGACTACGTCGTTAAATTTTCGGGAGTGTGACACCGACCTGGCCCTGATACTTGCCACCCCGGTCTTTGTAAGAAGTTTCACACACTTCATCAGATTCGAAGAACAACACCTGCGCACAGCCTTCGCCCGCGTAAATCTTGGCTGGCAGCGGCGTCGTATTCGAGAACTCCAGCGTCACATAGCCTTCCCACTCCGGCTCAAAAGGCGTCACGTTGACGATGATGCCGCAACGGGCATAGGTGCTCTTGCCCAGGCACACCGTCAGCACACTGCGCGGAATACGGAAGTACTCGACCGTGCGGGCCAGTGCAAACGAGTTAGGCGGGATAATGCAGACATCCGACTCGATCTCGACAAAGGATTTCGGATCAAAGGCTTTCGGGTCAACCACCGTGCTATTGATGTTGGTAAACACCTTGAATTCGCGGGCACAACGGATGTCATAACCATAGCTCGAGGTACCGTACGACACGATCTTCTGGCCATTCACTTCACGCACGAGTTCCGGCGAAAACGGCTCAATCATGCCGTGCTGCTCGGCCATACGACGAATCCACTTGTCAGACTTGATGCTCATACCGGCTCCAGATGCCCCAACGGGGTCTCGAAATCAACAAAATTGGCGGAAATTGTACCGCGAGCCAGCCTTTATCGGGCAAAAACGCAAGAATTCGGTTCTACAGTACTATTTCTGTAAAACGGTCAGAATTTCTGTCAATCCTTGTAGTGCCGCATCCGGTACGCCATCAATCTGAGTTCGAACGATTGCACCATCCACGGCCAAGCCAACGGCAACTTCCCTGCCCTCTAACCTCGTGTCTTTAAAGAGCTTTCGCAAGGCTTCATTCATGCCTGCTTTGTGACGACGAATTGTGTCACCAACCCCCGCTATAGCACCATCAAATTCTGCCGTTGTGTTAATAAAAGCGCAGCCGCGGAAAGCTTGGCTCTCGAACCACTCCCGAAGCACGCTAACAATCAAGGAAACAGGCGTACGAGAGGGATTTTCTGCGTGTCGCTGCACAGCAGCTTCAAACCACGCCATCCAGTATCCATGTCGATATTCAAGATAAGCAAGAATGAGTTCGTTTTTGCTGGGGTAGTGCCGGTAAAAGGTGACTTTTGTAACGCCCGCTTCCTTAATAATCCGATCAATCCCCGTCGCACGGATACCGTCACGATAAAAGAGATCGTGTGCAGTCAGCAGAATGCGATCACGAGCAGTGGGCTTGGGATTTTTATCAACCATGCAGAATTGTAGACAAATCTGTCTACTTTGTTAATATTCGCGGGTAGACAGATCTGTCCACACAAAACCTCAGCCTTGGAGCGTCGCCGTGCTTTTTCAAAAATTCCGTGGAGACGGTGCAGAACTGCCTCCACATCTGGACAAAAAACTCATTTGCCTTGCCGGGGTGGGCGGCATGCTCGCCATCGGCACGATTGCTTTTCTCGCGCAATCACTCGAGGCTGTTTTGATACTCGGATCTTTTGGCGCGACCTGCGTTCTCGTATTCGGATTCCCGGACGTACCTTTTTCCCAACCGCGAAACGTGGTGTTGGGCCACTGCCTGAGCACATTCATCGGCCTTGCTTGCCTAACGTTCTTGGGTCCACATTGGTGGGCACTCGCATTAGCCGTCGGCCTCGCCATATCAGCCATGATGTGGACCCGAACGGTTCACCCGCCCGCAGGGTCTAACCCGGTTATTGTGTTTCTTACCGCACCCTCCTGGAATTTTCTGCTATTTCCAACGCTCACAGGAAGCCTCATCCTCGTGCTGGTTGCTTTGATCTATCTGAACCTCACCCGCACTGCCCGCTATCCGAAATATTGGTAAGGCAGAGAACCTTAACCGACACTGTTTCAGTGGCGGCCAGTGCTACTCAATCACAATTTTCGGGAACTTATGGCTCATATCCCGCCCACTGGCCGCCACTGCACCGGCCACCTTGAGGGCGATCCCCAGATAGGTCTGGCTGATCGCACAGTCAGGGTCGGCCGCCACAATCGGTTGCCCCGCATCCAGTCCGACCCGGATGCGCATATCCAGCGGCAACTGACCAAGCAGCGGCACCTGGTAATCCGTGCCTAGCGCTGCGCCGCCGCCTTCGCCAAAAATGGCCTCGGTGTGCCCGCAGTTCGTGCAGATATGCATCGACATATTCTCGACGATGCCAAAAATAGGTACGCCGACTTTTTCAAACATGCGGATGCCTTTGCGGGCGTCGAGCAATGCGATGTCCTGCGGCGTCGTGACGATGACCGAACCAGTGACCGGCACCTTCTGGGCCAGTGTCAGCTGGATATCGCCCGTACCGGGTGGCATATCCACCACCAGATAATCCAGCTCACCCCACAAGGTATCGCGCAGCAGCTGTTCCAGTGCTGAAGTGACCATCGGGCCACGCCAGACCATGGGCGATTCGGCATCAACCAGAAAACCGATCGACATCAATGCGATACCGTGCGCCTGTAGCGCTTCGATATGCTTGCCATCCGGCGAATGGGGCTTTTCACCGCCAATCCCTAACATCTGGGGAATCGACGGCCCATAAATGTCGGCGTCCAGCAAACCCACCTTAGCGCCATGCCGCGATAATGCCAGCGCCAGATTGACCGCCGTACTGCTCTTGCCAACCCCACCCTTGCCCGAAGCCACGGCAATGAGGTTTTTGACCCCTTTGAGCAACGGCAAATTACGCTGCACGACATGCGCTTCGATGACGCTTTGCACATGCACACGGACATCCGCGCCGACCAACGGATGCAATGCCGCCTGAATACGCAGCTGAATCGCTGCTGCTTCCAGCGCGACCGGATAGCCCACCGTTAAATTCACGATCAGACCTGCCGCATCGGCCGTTAATGCCCCGGCCACCTGATTTGGCGTCAGATAGGACTTGCCCGTGACTGGATCAATCAGTTGGCAGAGCAGCGCGCCGGCCTCGGCTAAGCACGCGTTTTGTTCGGGGGTCGTCATAAAGGCTCCATCTGTTTGGGTATGCCCGGCGGCTACCTGCATCGGACAGCCACGCGAAGAATCCGCAAATTTTACGCCGGTTTTTGCATGCGGCATCACTAAAAACCAGCGTCCGGGCACCCTGATCGGCTAAAATTGCGCCCATGAAACGTTCTCTGCTCGTCACTTCCGCACTGCCCTACGCTAACGGGGCCATCCATCTCGGTCACCTGGTCGAATATATTCAGACCGATATCTGGGTCCGCTTCCAGAAACTGGTGGGGAATCACGCCACTTATGTCTGTGCCGATGATACGCACGGCACCCCGATCATGCTGCGGGCCGACAAGGAAGGTATCACGCCCGAGGCGCTCATCGCCCGCGTGCACCAGGAGCACTTGCGCGACTTCACTGGTTTCAACATTCATTTCGATCTGTACCACTCCACACACAGCGACGAGAACCGCGAGTGTGCAGAAACCATCTACCGCAATCTGCAAGCTGCCGGGCTGATCGAAACCCGCGAGATCGAACAGTATTACGATCTGGAAAAGGGCATGTTCCTGCCCGACCGCTTTATCAAGGGCGAGTGCCCGAAATGCGGTGCCGCCGATCAGTATGGCGACAATTGCGAATCCTGTGGTGCCGCCTATACGCCCTCGGATCTCAAGAACCCACGCTCTGCCGTATCCGGCAGCGTCCCGGTCCTCAAGCCATCGCAGCACTATTTCTTCAAACTCTCCGACCCGCGCTGCCAGCAGTTTCTACGGGACTTCACACGAAGCGCCCCCGCTGGCGTACCGGTGCTGCAGCACGAAGCCGCCAACAAGATGCAGGAATGGTTGGGTGCCCCCGGAGAGAACAAGCTGAGCGATTGGGACATCTCGCGTGATGCGCCGTACTTCGGCTTTGCCATCCCCGATGCCCCGGGCAAATATTTTTACGTTTGGCTGGATGCACCGATTGGTTACATGGGTGCCTTCAAGGCCCTAGCTAAAAAAGAAGGCCTGGATTTCGACGCGGTCTGGAAGCCCGGCTCCAACACCGAGCTGGTGCACTTTATCGGCAAAGACATCCTCTATTTCCACGCGCTGTTCTGGCCAGCCATGCTGCACGAGGGCGGTTTCCGGGTACCGACACGCATTTGTGCCCACGGCTTCCTCACCGTTGATGGGGCCAAGATGTCCAAATCGCGCGGCACCTTCATCACCGCCGAAAGCTATCTGCAACAGAAACTCAACCCCGAGTGGTTGCGCTACTACTTCGCCAGCAAGCTGAATGGCACCATGGAAGATATCGACCTCAACCTCGATGATTTCATTGCCAAGGTCAACAGCGACCTAGTCGGCAAGTATGTGAATATCGCCAGCCGCTGCGCCGGCTTTATCAAGAAACAATTCGATGGCGTCCTGGGCGAAACAGATCGCACGGTCTTTGATCAGATCATCACCGACGATGCCCTCCATGAAGTCGCCGCCGCCTTTGAAGCCCGCGACAGTGCGCGTGCCCTGCGTCAGATCATGCATCTGGCCGATCAGGCCAATCTCTACGTCAACGACCGCCAACCCTGGGTCCTGGCCAAAGATCCGGAACAACGGGCGCAACTGCATATCGTGACCAGTACGGCACTCAACCTGTTCCGGAGTCTGACGGTGCTGCTCAAGCCCGTACTACCAGCGCTGGCCGCGCAGGTCGAAGCGTTTTACAATGCCGCCCCGCTCGTCTGGTCTGATGCCCGGACCCCGCTCACGGCGGGCCATCGCATTAACGACTATGCCCACCTCATGAACCGGATCGAACGCCCCATGGTAGATGCCCTGATCGCCGCGAACAGTGATTCGCTGCAAGCGCCCGAATCGGCAACCGCCGACAAAAAGGCGGCAGACCCGAAACCGCATGCCGAGAAACAGGCCAAAGCAGATGCAGCCAAAGTCGTTGCCAACGAGCACATCAGCATTGACGACTTCACCAAGGTAGATCTACGCATTGCCAAAATCGTCAACGCCGAGCACGTAGAAGGGGCCGACAAACTGATCCGTCTGCAATTGGACATTGGCGAGACCGAAAACGACCAACCCAAGTACCGCCAGGTCTTTGCCGGCATCAAATCGGCTTATGACCCGGCTCTACTGATCGGTCGCCTGACCGTCATGGTGGCTAACCTGGCCCCGCGCAAAATGAAATTCGGCCTTTCGGAAGGCATGGTGCTCGCGGCCTCCGATACCGACGGCAACCACCCCGGTCTCTACATTCTGAGCCCGGATGCAGGTGCACAGCCTGGCATGCGCGTTAAATAACCGGTTACACTATAGGGAATTGATTCCGGCACTCACATAACAACCCTGATAGGGTGCCCGGTAGCGAGCACCAGGGAGGGTGTGCATGAGCGAGGCAGACATTGCCGGATCCATCCGGCCAGAGATTCCGATCAGCGGAAAAACCTCAGGCAAATTCAAGGTCGCGCGCTTTCGTCCCAAGCTGCTGGATACGCTGAAAGATTACACCCCGGAACTGCTCGCCAAAGATATGGCAGCCGGAGTGACCGTAGGGGTACTCGCTCTACCCCTCGCCATTGCCTTTGCCATTGCATCGGGGTGCTCGCCCACGGCAGGCATCTGGACGGCCATCATTGCCGGTTTTGTGATTTCTCTGCTTGGCGGTTCACGGGTACAGATCGGCGGCCCGACTGGGGCTTTTATCCCCATCGTCTTCGGCATTGTCAGTATTTACGGATTTCAGAACCTGATGGTCGCTACCATGATTGCGGGGATTTTATTATTTCTCATGGGCCTGACCCGCATGGGCGCGCTCATTCGCTTCATCCCCATTAGCGTCGTCATCGGTTTCACCAACGGCATTGCCGTGGTGATCTTTCTCAGCCAGATCAAAGACTTCTTCGGGCTGAACACGCCCGCCATGCCTGCCGAATTTTTTAGCCGCATGGAGATGCTGGCGCAATACGCCCATACGCTACAGGTGCCCACCGTCATTATGTCGGCCACCTGTCTCATCACGCTGATCCTCTGGAACCAGCGGGCGGCCGCCTGGATCCCCGCGCTCGGTAAAATCCCGGGGCCACTGGCCTTGCTGATTGCAGCCACTGCCCTGCAAGCCGTCTTTGCTTTCCCGGTAGAGACGATTGGCTCACGCTTTGGCGGCATCCCCCGTGATATCCCGCCACTCAGCTTGCCTACCTTGTCATTGGCGACTCTGAACCAACTGATTCAACCGGCGATTGCCATTGCGCTACTGGGTGCCATCGAATCCTTGCTCTCCGCCCGCGTTGCCGACGCCGCCATTGATGATCGACACGATCCGAACCAGGAACTCATGGCACAGGGCATTGCCAATCTGGTCGCCCCGCTCTTTGGTGGCTTTGCCGCAACCGGCGCTATCGCCCGTACCTCAACCAACGTCCGGGCCGGTGGGCGCAGCCCTATTGCCGGCATTACCCATGCCTTGACCCTGCTATTGGTCGTCGTCGTTGCTGCACCCGCCGCTGTCTATGTGCCGCTACCGGCGCTCTCGGCTATTCTGATGCTGGTCGCCTGGAACATGGGTGAATGGCATGCCTTCAAAGAACTGCGGCGCTACACTATTCCCTATCGCTCGATACTGGTCTCGACCTTTGTCATCACCGTAGTGTTTGACCTCACGCTGGCGGTAGAGCTCGGCATGATTCTGGCCTGCCTGTTCTATCTGTATCGCATGTCGGAGCTAACGCAGGTTGAGCGTATTCCGCTCGAAGACTATTACGGTTCGGGTGCCTTGAGCACCGGCTCGGGCCAGCAACGGATTTTTGCCTACCGTATCTACGGCTCACTCTTCTTTGCCGCCATCAGCAAACTGGAAAGCCTGCTCGACGAACAGGATGGCCCGGCCAATGTCGTCATTCTCGACATGACCAAGACCGTCTCACTGGACACGACCGGGCTGGATCTATTACAGACCTTGCAACGCAGCCTCAACCGGCACGAGGGGCATCTGATTCTCTGTGGCCTGAACGAACAACCGGCGTCGCTGGTCGAGCGCTCCGGCTTTGCCGAAGCGCTAGGCCCAAGGGGCGTCAGCCGCAGTCTGACGGACGCGCTGCTGCGCGCCCAGCTGATAGTCCAGACGCACCCGCTCTGAACCGAGCAAGGTACGTAGCGCGTCCAGCAGATCGGTATCCGGCCGGACGCGCAAACTCTCGCCCAGCTCCAGCACCGCTTCTGCTTTGCCATTGCTATAGCTCAGGCTAACCGGACAACCCCGCATACCAGTCGTCGATTGCGTGGTTTCCGCCAGCTGTGCAAACGGCTGCATCAAATCATAAAGACGACGTACGCCACCCACCGTGGGCAAATCCAGCCCACGCAGATCCAGCCAGAGTCGGCTGGCCCATTGCGCCCGCGCTTCATTAAAGGTCAGCATACGATCGACGCCCAGCTTCAACGCATCGCGGAACTCGTCACGGCTCACTTTACCCTCGACCAGCAGCAGCTCATCCATGCGCAGCTTGTGACGTTGTGCATCAAACAATTCGCTGAATACCGCCGCCTCAATACGACCTTCACCATCATCCAGGGTCACAAAGGCCATCTTGCCGCGCCGGGTCATCTGTGTACGCACATCCGTGACAATCCCCGCCACAATGGTGGCGTCGCGCCCGGCTTCCAATCGACCGATGGGCGTCGGACACAGCGGCCGCACTTCATCGCGCATGATCGAGAAAGGGTGACTGGAGAAAAAGAAACCCAGCGCCGTTTTTTCTTCAACCAGCTTCTGCCGTTCGGTCCAGCGCGGATAGCTGGCCTCGGCACCGCTCACCGGTTGCGCAGCAGGTACTGCCAGATCATCCATGCCAAACAAACTGTTCTGGTGCGCATTAGCGGCTGCCTGCTCGGCCGTTTCTACAGCCAGCGCCACTTGCGACAACACCCGGGAGCGCTCCGCGTCTAACACATCAAAGGCACCGGCACGCACCAACGCTTCCATAGCGCGACGATTCACCATGCGTCGATCAACGCGATGACAGAAATCAAAAATGTCCTTGAAGGGACCACCCGCCTCGCGGGCAGCAATGATCGCATTGACGGCGTTTTCACCCGTCCCCTTTACCGCGCCCAAACCATAGCGGATTGTCTGTGCATCTACCGGTGCAAAACGAAACTCCGAATGATTGATATCGGGCCCCAGAATGGTCAGGCCATTCGCTTTGGCATCGTCATGAAAAATCTTCACCGTATCGGTGCTGTCCATGTCCGACGACAAGGTAGCCGCCATAAAGGCCGAGGCATAGTGCGACTTGAGCCAGGCCGTGTGATACGTCACCACCGCATAGGCAGCCGTGTGTGATTTATTGAACCCGTACTCGGCAAACTTTTCCATCAGATCGAACAGCTGCATCGCCAGCTTTTCATCGATCCCGTTCTGTTTTGCCCCTTCACGGAAGATGTCGCGATGACGCGCCATCTCTTCCGCGTTTTTCTTACCCATCGCTCGCCGCAACATATCGGCAGCACCTAGCGTATAACCGCCGATAAGCTGTGAGATCTGCATCACCTGTTCCTGATACACGATCACACCATAGGTCGGCGTCAGGCAGGCTTTTAGCGTTTCATGGAAGTATTCGATTTTCTGCAGGCCTTTTTTCCGCAGAATAAAATCGTCCACCATCCCCGAGCCCAACGGGCCCGGTCGATAGAGTGCCAGCACAGCAATGATGTCTTCAAAGCGATCCGGCGCCAGCTTCTTGAGCAGCTTTTTCATGCCCTCAGATTCCACCTGGAAGATCGCCGTCGTATTGGCATCTTTCAGAATCTGATAGGCCTGACTATCGTCAAAGGCCAGTGCATTCAAATCCGGGCGCTCTCCGGTCAGGCGCGCTACGTAATCCAGCGCCAGCTCGATAATCGTTAAGTTTCTCAGACCGAGAAAGTCAAACTTCACCAGGCCGACTTTTTCTACGTCATCCTTATCGAACTGACTCACCACCGCATCACCACCCGGTTGGGTATAGAGCGGGCAGAAGTCGGTGAGCTTACCCGGGGCGATCAAGACACCCCCCGCGTGCATACCCACATTACGCGTCAGATCTTCCAACTTATTCGCCAGCGTAAAGAGTTCTTTCACCTCTTCTTCGCGTTCGTAGCGTTCCTGCAACTGCGGCTCGGCCGACAGCGCCTCGGCCAACGATACCGGTCGGTTCTGCACCACCGGAATCAGCTTCGATAACTGATCGCAAAAGTTATACGGCAAGTCCAGCACACGGCCCGCATCGCGAATCACCGCCTTGGAGGACATCGTGCCAAACGTCGCAATCTGCGACACGGCAGCGGCACCATATTTCTCACGGACGTACTCGATCACCTTCCAGCGATTGTCCTGACAGAAGTCGATATCAAAGTCAGGCATCGACACCCGTTCCGGGTTCAGGAAGCGTTCGAACAGCAGCGCGTAGGCCAGCGGATCCAGGTCGGTAATGCCTAACGAATAAGCCACCAGCGAACCTGCACCCGAGCCCCGACCCGGCCCCACCGGCACCCCATTGTTTTTGGCCCAGTTAATAAAATCAGCCACGATCAGGAAGTAACCGGGGAACCCCATCTGGACAATCGTTTTACACTCAAAATCCAAACGATCGTCGTATTCGGCCTGACGCGCGGCACGCACGCTGTCATCCGGATACAGCTGCTGCATACGTTCGGCTAAACCACGACGGGCTTCGGCAACGAGAAAATCATCCAGGCCTTCACCATTGGGCGTCGGAAAATCCGGCAGGAAGCTCTTGCCTAACGTTAGCGTCACGTTACAACGTTGCGCCACCGCATAAGCATTGCTCAGGGCCTGCGGCATATCCGAAAAACGCTCGGCCATATCGGCCCGCGTCTGGAAGTATTGCTGCTCGGTAAAGACGCGCGGACGCCGCTTATCGGCCAGCGTATAACCCGTGGCAATGCACACCCGTGCATCATGCGCACGGAAGTCATCGCGTTCGATAAACTGAATCGGATGCGTGGCCACCAAGGGCACATCCACATCCAGAGACAACTGGGCCGTCTGCGCGACCAGCGTTTCTTCATCCGGGTGGCCGTAGCGCTGCACCTCCAGATAAAAGCCATCGCCAAACAGTTTCTTCCAGGCTGTCGCACGCAACACGGCTTCTTCCATGCGCCCTTGCAGAATCGCCTGACCGACATCGCCATCAGCGGCACTCGACAAGGCAATCAGCCCATCACAACCGAGCTCGCGAAACCATGCCGGATCCAGCACCACGCGTTCCCGACGGCCGGGCCAGAGGGCACCCCGGCTAAGCAGTTCACATAGCTGACGATAGCCCGCATTCGTGCGACATAAGAGCAATAAGCGCGACGCCTCATCCGGCT
>ERZ650303.589-NODE-589-length-11074-cov-8.353390_pt1 | contig 11074 bp, 10 predicted proteins | sample MGYA00376239_ERZ650303 | MGnify/ENA primary metagenome ERZ650303 (study PRJEB26733, sample SAMN07839262) | wastewater metagenome | biome: small river; feature: stream; material: water | place: USA: North Carolina | collected 2016-04-05 ... | reverse complement strand
CCGGCTGAACCACTGGCTGGGCTTCAGCGTGTTTGTGGGCGTGGCCTTGTCGTACGGCTGAATCGACTGTTTGATTTTCCCAGATTTTGGGGTAAATACCTATATATGTACCAATTCGGACAATAACATAATGTACCTGTTCGTACATTAATTTATTGGGGAATTGCATATGTTGCAGGTCATCCTGCGAAGGTTGCTGATGTCGGTCCCGCTGGTGTTTGTGGTGACCTTTCTGACCTTCTTTTTGAACAGTCTGGCACCGGGTGATCTGGCGTCCACGATCCTGGGTGCTGATGCGACCCGTGAGCAATACGAAGCCTTGCGCACCGAGTTGGGTCTGGACCGGCCGCTGGTCATGCAGTACCTGGCCTGGTTGTGGCAGGCTGTGCAGGGCAATCTGGGGGTATCGTTTTTCACGCAGGAGAGCGTGGTGGGCTTGCTCTCTTCCCGCATGGGCGTGTCGGTTTCGATCATGCTGGGCGTGTTGCTGGTTTGCCTGAGCTTGGGTTTGTTGCTGGGGGTGGCCAGTGCCCTCAAAGGCGGCTGGGTCGGACGCGCCATCGATGCGTTTTCCTTGCTGGGCCTGATTTTTCCTTCGTTCTGGCTGGCGCTGGTGTTGATTTCGGTGTTTGCCGTGACGCTGCGCTGGTTCCCCGCCACGGGCTACACCCCCTTCAGCGACAGCCCCAAAGATTGGGCCCTGAGCCTGGTGTTGCCGATCATTTCGGTGTCCATGTACTCGATCACCAGCATCGCCAAGCAAACCCGAGATGCCATGACGGACGTGATGGGGCGGGATTTCATCCGGGCCTTGCGGGCCTGCGGCCTGCCTGAGCGCAGCGTGATCTGGAAGCATGCCCTGCGCAACGCCGCCTTGCCGGTGGTCACGGTGCTGGGCTTGGTGATGGTGGCGGCCATCAGCGGCACGGTGTTTGTCGAGCGGGTGTTTGTGCTGCCGGGGCTGGGCAGTCTGGCCGTGAGCGCGGCACTGAACAAAGACATTTTGTTGCTGCAAGGCGTGACCCTGTATTTCACCTTGATGACCGTGGTCATCAACCTGATGGTGGACCTGAGCTATGGCTGGCTCAACCCGAAAGTGAGGGTCTCATGAGCGCCGTGTTGTCTGTTTCTGCCACGGGCCAACCCGTGGGCTTTGTCCGCCGTTTGTTGTCGCGTCCTTTGGCCGTGTTGGCTTTGGCCTGGTTGCTGCTTTTGTTGTTGAGTGCGGTAGCGGCTCCCTGGGTGGCACCGCTGGATCCGCTGGATCAGGATTTGCTGGCGATCAAGCAACTGCCTTCGGCCGAGCACTGGCTGGGCACCGACGCGCTGGGCCGCGATGTGTTCAGCCGAACCGTGTATGGCATCGGCATCACCATGGCCGGGGTGTTCGAGGCGGTGGTCGTGGCCGTCTTGCTGGGCATGGCCATGGGCGTGAGTGCAGGCTATTTTGGCGGTCGCTGGGACCGCTGGGTTCAGCAGTATGTGGGCTTGATGCAGTCGCTGCCCAACATTTTGATTTTGCTGGCGGTGTTGGCGGTGTTTGGCCAGGCCATGCTGCCAGCCATGGTCACGCTGGGCATCATGGGCTCGGCCGGTGTGTCGCGGGTGCTGCGCAGCGTAACGCTGGCGGTGCGCGAAGAGTTGTACATCGCTGCCGCCCGCATTTCGGGCCTGAGCGATGCCCACATCATCGTGCGCCATGTGCTGCCCCGCATTGCCGGGCCGGTGATCGTGCAGTTGTCCATGTTTGCCGCGATAGCTGTCATTGTGCAGACCGGCATCAGCTTTTTGGGCCTGGGTGTGGCACCGCCAACGCCGACCTGGGGTGGGGCCATCTATGAGGCTTCGGCCAGCCTGAACGATTTCCCTTGGTTGCTCATGCCTTCGGGTGGGGTGGTGGCGCTCACGGTGCTGGCGTTTGGCTTGCTGGGCGACAGCCTGCGCGATGCCTCGACCGAGTCGTGGTCGCGCCCTGCGGTGCGCCAGAAAGTGCAGGCCCGGCAGGCGGTCAAACCAAGCGACATTCCGGCAGGCAGCCTGCTGTCCATGCGCGATGTGTGCATCGCCGCAGGCGAGCGCACGCTGGTGCATGGCGTTAGTTTTGACCTCCAGCGGGGCGAGACCCTGGGCATTGTGGGCGAGTCGGGCAGTGGCAAAACGCTGACCAGCCTGTCGCTCATGGGCTTGTTGCCGCCCGGTGTGAATGTCACCTCCGGCACGGCGGTGATCTCGGGCGAAGTGATCGACCTGAGCGATGAAAAACGCCTGGCGCAATTGCGCGGGGCCACGGTGGGCATGATCTTTCAGGAGCCGATGGCGGCGCTGGACCCTTGCTTCACCATCGGGCACCAACTGGCCGAAGTCATTCGCCTGCAAAACCTGCCCGAAACCCAGGTGCAGGCCAAAGTGATTGAACTGCTGGAACAGGTCAAGATTCCCAACCCCCGCGATGTGGCGGCGCGCTATCCGCACCAGATTTCGGGCGGCATGGCCCAGCGGGTGGGCATCGCCCGGGCGCTGGCCAGCGAACCCCAAATCCTGCTGGCCGACGAGCCGACCACGGCGCTCGATGTGACGGTGCAGGCCGAAATCCTGGCTTTGCTGCGCAGCCTGGGCCAGTCGCGCCAGATGGCGGTGGTGCTGGTCACGCACGACTGGGGCGTGGTGGCCGACATTTGCGACCGCGCCATGGTGCTGCGCCATGGCAAGGTGCTCGAATCGGCCACGGTGGTGGATTTGTTCCACCAACCTCAACACCCCTACACCCGGGCTTTGCTGGCGGCCAACCCGCACAGTGCCAAACCCGGTGATGTGCTGCCCACGGTGGACGAGCAACTGATGAAGATGACAGGAGAGGCCGCATGAGCACGAAGCCATTGCTCCAGGTGCAGGATGTGCGGGTGGACTTTGCGCAAGGCAAGGGTCAGGTGTTTCAGGCCCTCAAGGGCGTGAGCCTCGACATTCACCCCGGTGAGACTGTGGGTCTGGTGGGCGAGTCCGGTTCGGGTAAAACCACCATGGGCCGTGTCATTTTGGGCCTGACCGAGGCCACCAGCGGCCAGATCGTGTTTGACGGTGAAGACATCACCCATGCCAGCCATGCCCGTCGCCGCACGCTGGGGCGTGACATCCAGGTGGTGTTTCAAGACCCCTATGGCTCGCTGAACCCGGCCCGCACGGTGGGCGACACCCTGGCCGAGCCCTTGCTCCGCGACAAGAGCCTGAGCCCGCAAGACCGGGCGCAGCGCATCGCCGAGGTGCTGCAGCGCGTGGGCATGCCGGTGGACACGGCGCAGCGTTACCCGGGCCAGTTTTCGGGCGGACAGCGCCAGCGCATTGCCATTGCGCGGGCCGTGATCGCCAAGCCGCGCTTGATCGTGTGTGACGAGCCTGTCAGCGCGCTCGACTTGTCGGTGCAGGCCCAGGTGCTCAATTTGCTCAAGGAATTGCAGCAAAGCATGGGTCTGGCCATGTTGTTCATCTCGCACGACCTGACGGTGGTGCGCCATGTGTCGCACCGCACCGTGGTGCTGTACCGGGGCGACATCGTCGAGCAAGGCGATGCGGGTCAGGTGCACGACCACCCGCAACACCCCTACACCCGCGCCTTGCTGGCCGCAGCGCCGGTGCCTGATCCGCTCATCCAGCGCGAACGCCGCGCCCGCTTTGACCTGGCCCGCCAGGCGCTGGCTGCGGTGGCTTGAGCTTCCAACGCCTTGCTTTTTCTCTGTTCTTTTCCTCACGACAACCCCAAGGAGACCTTCATGAACAAGTCCGCTTCCAACCGCCGCCAGGTGCTGGGCACCACTCTGTTGGGTGCCTGCGCCCTGAGCATGGGCCTGATGGCCGCCCCGGCCATGGCCCAGGGCAATGCCAAAGTGCTGTCGATCGGCATGCCGTTTTCGCCTTTGAGCATGGACCCGTCCATCAGCGGTAACGGCCGTGCGGGTGTGCATCTGTCGCCCGCCTATGAGCCGCTGCTGCGCACCCAGGCCGATGGCAAGTTTGCCCCGGGCCTGGCCACCGCATGGCAATTGTCGGCCGACAGCAAAGAGGCCACATTCACCTTGCGCCAGAACGCCAAATTCAGCGATGGCGAGCCGGTCACGGCCGAAGCGGTGAAGAAATCGCTGGAGTATTTCGTTGGCAAGAAAGGCCCTTTTGCGGCCAACTTTTCGGCCATGACGGGCATCGAAGTGCTCGATAAATTCAAATTCAAGGTCAAGCTGTCGGTGCCCCAGCCCGCTTTGCTGTCCTTGTTTGATGCGTATTTCAACAGCGGTGACATCATCAGCCCAAAGGCGCTGGACAACCCCGCTCAACTGGCTTCGGCCACTTTCGGTGCGGGTCCTTACAAGCTGGACACGGCCGCCACCATCACCGGCAAGAGCTACACCTATGTGCCCAACGAGCACTACTACGACAAGAGCCGCGTCAAGTGGGACAAGGTGGTGGTGCAGGTGTTTGAAGACCAAAATGCCGGCATCCAAGCGATGAAGGCCGGTCAGCTCAAGGTGCTGGTGAGCGATCCCTTTACTGGCAACGCCAATGCGGCCAATTTGCCGAGCGACCTGCGCATCGTGTCGGACCCGGTGCAGTGGACCGGCCTCGTGCTGGCCGACCGCGAAGGTGTGTTTCAACCCGAGCTGAAGGATGTGCGCGTGCGCCAGGCGATCAACTATGCGCTGGACCGCAAACTGATCTCTACCGCCTTGTTTGGCAAGATGGCCGAACCCACCGCGCAGTTGCAAAGCAAGGGTTTCCTGGGTTATGACCCCGAAATCGAAAAACGCTACCCCTACAACCCTGAAAAAGCCAAGGCGCTGCTGGCTGAAGCGGGTTATCCCAATGGTTTCGAACTCAAGCTGCAGTATGTCAACAACACGCTCAGCCGTTTCCTGACGATGGCGATTGCCGGTCAGCTCAAGAAAGTGGGCATCCGTCCGGTGACCGAAGAGTTCCAGAACTTTGGTGCCATGCTGGCCGCTGAGCGCTCCAAAAAAATCGGCGCACTGATGTTCAACAGCAACTCCGGCGTACCCAATCTGGCCCGCTTCCAGACGCTGGGCAAAGGCAGCCTGAACTTCTACAAGACCGAAGACGCCACACTGACCAAGTTGATGGACGAAGCGGCTTTGTTGCCGCTGGACAAAGCCGAAGCCGCCTGGAAAAAGGTCTATGCCCATGCGGCCGAGATCGCCTGGTTTGCTCCGGTGGTGGCCAGCCACACGGTGTACTTTGCCTCCAGCAGCGTGAAGATGCCCCGCATCGGTCAGTCGATCGTGGTCGACGTGATCGACATGGTGCCAGCCAAATAAGAGGGCGGGTACATGTTTGCACCACTTGCAGCCCAAGCCCTGGACCCCGCGATTGCCGAAATGCAACAGCGCTGGAAAGCGTCCGGCATCCCCGACTTGTACGAGGGGCGTGACGGCCCGGTCAGCCGGGAGCGTGCGCGCAATGTGCGCTGCGTTTTTTACCCCAAACCGGATTTGCCGCACGGCACGATCGAGAACACCACCATCCCCGGCCCGGAGGGGGTGATCCCGGTGCGCATCATCCGTCCGGTGGCAGGTGAGCCCACGGGCACCCTGGTGTTTTTCCATGGCGGCGGTTTCATTTTGGGCGACCTCGATTCGCACGAGGCCCACGCCATCCGTCTGGCCAACCGGGCGGGCGTGGTGGTGGTGCATGTCGATTACCGCCTGGCCCCAGAGCACATATTCCCGGCTGCCGCGGACGATGCCGAGGCGTCGCTGGCCTGGGCCCATGCCCACTTGGCCGAGCTGGGTGGCGCGGACAAGCCGTTGGCGGTGGCGGGTGACAGCGCGGGCGGCAACTTTGCGGCTGTGGCGGCGCTGTATGCGCGTGATGCGGGCATCCCGCTGGCGGCGCAGTTGTTGCTGTACCCCGCGACCGACTTGTCGCGGCTCAATGGCATCCCCGAGCAGTGTTATCTGGGCGAGCAGATCGCCACGGCGGCATTGGACCCGCGTGCATCGCCCATCAAAGCGACAACCCTGGCCGGTGTGGCCCCCGCCATCATCGGGGTGGGGGTGCACGACTTCTTGTACACGGACAACATGACCTATGCCAACGCCTTGCAGGCGGCCGGTGTGCCGGTTTTGTTGCGCCAGTACGCCGATTTGAACCACGGTTTTTTCAGCTTTTGCGCGATTTCTGCGTCCAGCGAGGCGGCCTCCAACCAGTTGAGCGACGACCTGCGTCAGCAGCTCTTGTCTGTTTGACCCATCGCCTGCTTGTCATTTTTTTGAAGTACCGACTATGACTGCCCCTACAACACCCGTGACCCCTTTGGACCCCGCGATTGTGGACATGCAAGCGCGCTGGAAAGCGTCGGGCATTCCCGATCTGTACGAGGGGGGCAACGGCCCGGTGAGCCGGGAGCGTGCGCGCAATGTGCGTTGCGTTTTTTATCCCAAGCCCCCGTTGCCGCAAGGCCCCATCACGTCCGGCAACCTGCCGGGCCCGGGGGGCGATATCCCGGTGCGTGTGGTGCGTCCGGTGGCGGGCGAGCCCATTGGCACCGTGGTGTACTTCCACGGCGGCGGCTGGATTTTGGGCGATCTGGATTCGCACGAGGCCCATGCCATCCGCATCGCCAACCGTTGCGGTGTGGTGGTGCTCAATGTGGATTACCGCCTAGCCCCCGAGCACAAATTCCCGGCTGCGCCCGAAGATGCCGCTGCGGCCCTGGAGTGGGCGCACGCCCACCTGGCCGAGCTGGGTGGCGCGGGCAAGCCGCTGGCGGTGGCCGGCGACAGCGCGGGCGGTAACCTGGCCGCCGTGGCTGCGCAGCATGCCCGGGCCATGGGCATCGCGTTGGCGGCGCAATTGCTGATTTACCCGGCCACCGACCTGTCGGGTCTGGGGGACCCGACCATTCGTGAGGCTTATTTTGGCGACCAGGCCGATGTCCAGTCGCTGGACCCGCGTGCATCACCCCTCAAGGCCGATACATTGGCGGGCCTGGCCCCGGCCATCATGGGGGTGGGGGTGCATGACTTTTTGTACCAGGACAATCTGGCCTATGCCGCCGCACTGAAGGCCGCAGGGGTGAACACCTTGCTGCGCGAGTACGGGGATCTGAACCACGGCTTTTTCAGCTTCACCGCGATTTCCAAAGCCAGCGAAGCTGCATCGGACCAGTTGTGCGATGACTTGCTGGCTATCATGAAAGCATGAACGATCAAGTTTGAAAGCAGCATGGATCCGGTCAAGCGCAATATTCTGGAAGTGGCTCTGGTGGAGTTCGCCAACTTCGGGTTGGAGGGCACTCGCATCGAATCGATTGCGGCGGGCACCCACACCAGCAAGCGGATGATTTATTACCACTTCGGCAGTAAAGAGGGCCTGTATGCCGCTGTGCTGGAGTACGCCTACCGCAGCGTGCGCGAAGGGGAGGATTTGGTCCCCCTCAAGACCTTGCCGCCGATGGAGGCGCTGGAGCGCTACATCAGCTACGCCTTTCACAGTTTCAGCCGTCACCCGGATTTCATCCGGTTGAGCCAGCAGGAGACCTTGCAGGGAGCCCGTTTCCTGAAGGATTTGCCGTCCATTCAAGAAATGAACCGGGCCAGCCTGACGATGCTCGAAGACATCGTCCGGCGCGGGCAGGCCGATGGCAGCATGCGTGCCGACATCGATCCTTTGAATGTCTACATCAACTACATCGGCTTGTGCCACTACCACATCTCTTCGCGCCACAACTACAGCTTGCAATTCAATTTTGACCCGACGAAGCCGGACAACAGCGCATCGCGGCTTGCTTCGATTTGCGACATGGTGCTGCGCTATGTGCGGGCCTGAATACGGAGCGTGAAAGCATGAATTCGTTCGACAACACGGTGGCGGGCAGCCCTCGCCTGGCACCCGCCAGCGTGCTGGCCTGGGAGGCGGTGGTCGATGTCGGGCCCCGGCAAGATCTGGGGCTGTCGCCTGCCGGCGAGCGTTTCATCATCCCGATTCTGGGTGGGGCGTTTGCGGGCGAAGTCGATGGACGCCGCTTGCGCGGGCGGGTGTTGCCCGGCGGTGCCGACCGGCAGCTGTTGCGGCCCGATGGCATCAAGGAGCTGGATGCGCTGTATGAAATGCAGACCGATGACGGCGCGGTGCTGACCATCCACAACCGCGTGCTGATCGACGCCCCCGAAGGCGGCGAGCGCTATGCCTTTTCGCAGGTGCGGGTGACCGCGCCTGAGGGACCGCACGCCTGGCTGAACCGTCGGGTGTTTGTGGGCACTTTGCACCCGTTGCCGCCCGAGCGCAAAGCGGTGCTGATCCGGGTCTGGATGCTGGTCTGACGGCCCACTGCCCCGGGCTGAGCCTCGGGTGCGTCAGGCTTTGCCGAATTCGTCGCCCAACTCGCGCGCCCGGATTTGCGCTGCCTGCATGGCTTTGACAAATGCGGCTTTGATGCCGGCGTCCTCCATGCTCGTCAGGGCGGCGTAGGTGGTGCCCCCTTTGGATGTGACGCGCTGGCGCAGCACTTCGGGGGATTCGGTCGATGCTGCGGCCAAAGACGATGCACCCGAGAAAGTGGCCACGGCCAGTTGGTAGGCTTGGTCGGCCGACAGCCCCATGCCCACACCGGCTTCGGTCATGGCTTCCAGGAAATAGAAGACATAGGCCGGGCCCGAGCCCGACAGGGCGGTCACCGCGTCCAGTTGCGACTCTTGCGTCACCCACAGGTATTGCCCGGTGGTGCCAATCACCTGCTCGACCAGTGCCTTGTCGGCGGCGGAGACGCTGGGGCAGGGGTAGAGCGCGGTCATGCCCTGGCCCACCAGTGCGGGCGTGTTGGGCATGCAGCGCACCACGCGCTCGGTGCCCACCCAGCGGCGGATGCTGTCGGTGCGGATGCCTGCGGCCACCGACAGGTGCAGCGCCTTGCGGGTGTGCGCCATGACGGGGGCGGCCGCTTCGCTGAAGATCTGCGGTTTGACCGCCCAGACCACGAGGTCTGCCTGGGCCAGCGCTGGGCCTGCCGAGGGCAGTGCCGTGATGCCAAAGTCATTGAGCAACTTGGCAGCGGTATCGGCAAAGGGCTCGACCACGGTGATTTGTGCGGGCTTCATGCCCTGGCGGATCAGGCCGCCAATGATGGCGCTGGCCATGTTGCCGCCGCCGATGAATGCGATCTGTTGTGAAGGTGTGCTCATGTTGGGGTGTCTCTTGGGTGTCTGTTTGGAAAACGCCATGCGGGAATTGTCGCTGTTTGTGCCCAGGACTTTGCGTTAGCCTTGTGGGCATGGACTACATCCTTTCTATTGACCAAGGGACCACCAGCTCACGTGCGGTGGTGTTTGACCGGGCTGGCCAGCCGGTGGCGATCGCGCAGCGCGAGTTTGCGCAGCATTTTCCGCAGCCTGCTTGGGTGGAACACGATGCCAACGAGATCTGGCAAAGCCAGCTGGCGGTGATGCAGGAGGCCTTGAGTCGTGCGGGTATCTCGGCTGCGCAATTGCGCGCGATTGGCCTGACCAATCAGCGCGAGACCACAGTGCTGTGGGACCGCCAGACCGGCGAGCCGGTGGCACCGGCCATCGTGTGGCAAGACCGCAGGACCGTGGCGCATTGCGAGGCGCTGCGGACTGCCGGGCTGGCCGACAAAATCACGCGCAAGACGGGTTTGGTGCTGGATGCGTATTTCTCGGGGACCAAGCTCGCCTGGTTGCTGGACCATGTGCCGGGTGCCCGTGCGCGGGCCGAGCGCGGTGAGCTGGCGTTTGGCACGGTGGACAGTTGGCTGGTCTGGAAGCTCACCGGCGGTCGCGTTCATGCCACGGACTCCAGCAATGCTTCGCGCACCTTGCTGTTCAATTTGAAAAAAGGCGCTTGGGATCCAGAGCTGTTGGCCATGCTGCGCATTCCGGCAGAGGTCTTGCCTCAGGTGCTGCCTTCGTGCGGGGTGGTGGCCGAGACCGATGCGGCTTTGCTGGGCGTGAGTGTGCCGATCGCCGGATGGGCGGGCGACCAGCAGGCGGCGCTGTTCGGGCAGGCCTGCTTTGCGCCAGGCATGGCCAAGAACACCTATGGCACCGGATGCTTCATGCTGATGAACACGGGCAACCGGCCAGTGGTCAGTCGGCATCGCCTGCTCAGCACGGTGGCTTGGCAGGGGCCTGCCTCGTCCGAGCATGCCCGGGCGTATGCCTTGGAGGGCTCGGTGTTCATGGCGGGTGCGACGGTGCAGTGGCTGCGCGATGGCCTGCAGGTGATCCAGAGTGCGCCCGAGGTCGAAGCCCTGGCCGCCAGCGTGCCCGACACCGGGGATGTCTTTCTTGTGCCTGCCTTTGCCGGCTTGGGTGCCCCCGATTGGGATGGGCAAGCCCGCGGCACGTTGCTGGGCATGACGCGGGGCACCACCCGCGCGCACATTGCTCGGGCGGCACTGGAGGCCATTGCCTTGCAAACGGCCGATGTGTTTCAGGCCATGAGTGCCGACAGCGGTTTGCAGCTCCAGGAGCTGCGCGTCGATGGCGGGGCATCCCGGAACAATTTGCTGATGCAAATACAGGCCGATGTACTGGGGGTGCCGGTGGTGCGCAGCCAGGTGAGCGAAACCACGGCCTTGGGCGCCGCGTACCTGGCGGGCTTGGCCACCGGTTTTTGGTCGGGTGCCGATGAAATTTCTGGGCAGTGGCAAGAAGAGCGGCGGTTTGAGCCCCAATGGACGGCCCTGCAACGTCAAGAGCGCCAGGGGCGTTGGCGTCAGGCGGTGGATCGCGCCAGAAACTGGGCTGTTTGAGCGACTCAAGGGCTGCCAGACGTGGGAAGTGGCGGTTTTTCTGGGCTTCATCGGCCATTCAAGGGCGATCCATCCAAAATTCTTTGCAAAAGTTGTTGACGCCCCGGTTTTTTTCTGACAGAATCGTGGGCTTCGCTTTGCAAAAAGCGTAAGTATCTGCCCAATCTGAAGTGCTGCGAGTGGTTTGCGGTGTGGATGACGGGTCCAAGACTGATTCCTGTTTGGTGGCTTTGGCTGCTGGGCGAGGGATACAAGTTGGGAATAAAGAAATGATCCAGACAGAAACTCGGTTGGATGTGGCCG
>ERZ650303.587-NODE-587-length-11094-cov-15.612827_pt1 | contig 11094 bp, 11 predicted proteins | sample MGYA00376239_ERZ650303 | MGnify/ENA primary metagenome ERZ650303 (study PRJEB26733, sample SAMN07839262) | wastewater metagenome | biome: small river; feature: stream; material: water | place: USA: North Carolina | collected 2016-04-05 ... | reverse complement strand
AGGTCTGGCTGAATGTCTGAAAGCCAGAATGGCAACATGCGCTCGAGCACATCCTTGAGGCATTCAGTCTTCGGAACGTTTCCGTTTAGGTCGGCGTAACGCTCGTCGTGAGCCTGAGAATACTGGTCGTTGTCGTCGATCGGCGGTGGTGGCACATCGAAGCTGCGACGCCAGGTCTGGAACATCTCTGGGCCATACTCGGCCAAGGTCTGAGCCTTGTCCTTGCCCTGAAGTGCACCGTAGTGACGCTCGTTTAGGCGCCAGTCGCGCTTCACGTCGATCCAGCTGCGCTCGGCAGCATTCAAAGCGATGTGTGCGGTGTTGATTGCGCGCTTTAGACGAGATGTGTATAGAAGGTCTGGCTTCAGGCCCGACTCGGCTAGCAGCTCGCCGGCACGGTGTGCCTCGGCGCGGCCCTGGTCGCTTAGGTCAACGTCCACCCAGCCGGTGAAAAGGTTCTTCTGGTTCCAGTCACTGTTTCCGTGACGAAGCAGAATCAAAGTGTATTTTGCGGTCATAGGGTCAAGTTTAGTTTGCCGGAGGGCAGGCGACCCCTAGATTCTTGGCGTAATTTGTAATGGTGGCAGTCAAGAAGCCGGTGGGCACAGTTACCCGAGGCACAACCAATCCGAATCGACTCAGACGCGTCGATCGATACATTGCCGCGCTTCCGATTCTGCGGCGCACACCATCCCCAATCGTTGTAGACCTTGGTTTTGGCGCCAGCCCAATCACCGCGGTAGAGCTTTTGTCACGCTTGGCCAAAGTCAACGCCGAAACTCACGTGGTCGGCATCGAAATCGAACGAGAGCGCGTCGAGCGAGGGCTTGCCGTTGCCACAGAAAAGCTACATTTCACCCACGGCGGCTTCGAGACTCCCCTGCCGGTGCGCTTGGGCGACAAGGCAAACATCATCCGTGCTTTTAATGTGCTTCGCCAGTATGACGAGTCGGAAGTTGCAGAAGCCTGGGGCCGAATGCAGGCGCGTTTGGCTGAAGGCGGTCTTCTGATTGAAGGCACGTGCGACGAAATTGGCCGCCTATCGACTTGGATCACACTGAATCGCGAAGAACCGTTGAGCCTGACGATTTCGCTTCGTCTAAGCGGACTTGATCTGCCGAGCAAGGTGGCCGAACGCCTTCCGAAGGCATTGATTCACCACAATTTGCCGGGCGAGCCGATTCATGAATTTCTGCAGGCGCTAGATGCCGCGTGGCGAACTAATGCCGGTCTTGGAGCGTTCGGTGCTGCTCAGCGATGGGTGGCCAGCTGCAAGCAACTTCTCGAGGCTGGTTGGCCGCTAATTGGCGACCGCAAGCGCTGGCGTCTGGGCGAGCTAACCATTGACTGGTCAGCAGTAAAACCTAACCCTTAGGCTTTGGCAGGCCTTTGCCAACTACTTCGATTGCCTTGATTCGAACGCTTTCTGGCAACGCCGCGACGACAGCTGAACCGAGTGCGCCCTGCTGGTCTTGGCGGATGAAGTAGCGGCCAACAGCACGGGCAACCTGGTTTTCAGTTCCGCAGAGGTACATGTTCACCGGGTAGACGGCTCCATAAGGGGCAACTTCGGCATCAGCGGCAACCTTTAGGCTTGCATCCGCGCCAGTCTGGATGCCGGCAATGTCAGCGTTGGCAACCGCCTTGCCGACCGAAATCGAAGCCACGGTTGAGAATGCGTAAAGCGCGTTTGAGAACGAGGTTAGGGCAATGTCACCCTCGGCCATGGTGGCCAATGCGGCACCGTCATCCGTCGCAGAAATCTTGGCCAGACTTGGGTTGAAAGTGACTCCCAACTTTTTGAACCAGCTTGCCAACGCATCAACAGCAATCTGCTGCGGTCCACCGACGATGTTGATCGCAAGGTCCGGCAGAACTGCATCAGGGTTTGCCTTCGCCAAGCTTGGGTCTGACCAATTGGTCACCTTGCCAGAGAAGATGTCCTGAACGTTTTGAGCAGACAAGTTGAGGGTTGGCGCGTCGGTGAGTGAATAGGCAACGACCCCACCATCGAAGGCAACCGGGAAGGTTGCAAACGGGGTGCACTTCGGCGAAATCTGGCCATCGAGAGAAATTACAGCCTGGGCAGTCTCGTCACCGGCTTCGAGCTTGGTCACGGTGGTCGCCGGACATGAACTTGCCAAGGCGCCGATCCAGCCATCGACGACATCCGAGATTGCAGCTGGTGCGGCCAGAGTTAGGTCGCCATCAACACAGGTGATGGTCTTCTCGGCCTGTGCTGCAAGCAACTCTGGAGGCATCGGAGGGTCACAAGCGGCTAGACCCAGGGTCACTACGGTAGCTAGGCCGGTAGCCAGAATTTTCTTTGCGAACACGATTTCTCCCAGAGTTTCGGATTGATGCTTATTGCTGTGCTTGGATGCGGGTGGTGCAGTTGGAGCTAATGATTCTGGTGGTGCGTTTGAAACGAGTAGAGAGCGCAACCATTGCTGGTTGCGCTCTCCGACTCATTTTTGAAACAGATTAGCCAATGAGGTCAATCAGGTTCAGAGCAGTCTTCTTCAACTGACCGTCGATAGCTACATAGCTAAGACCAGCTGCCTGAGCAGGTGCACAGGTGGTGACGAATGCCTTTAGGTAGTTCTGAACAACAGTGTTGCCGTTCTTGAATGCAAGAGCGTATGAGATCAATGACACTGGGTAAGCGCCCTTGACTGGTGTCTTGTAGTCGTAAGTAACGATTCCGTTGTTGGCAACGTGCTGAACTGCAAGGAATGCCTTTGAGGTGCGAACGTCTGGCTTTACGAACTGGCCAGCGCCGTTCTTGACTGCTGCTGCGGTTAGCGCGCCAGCCTTGATGTCTGCTGCGGTGTCTGAAAGGTCAGCGTAACCAAATGCGCCAGCAGTTGACTTCACGGTGGTGACTAGAACAGTCGAGGTAGCAGCCGAGGTTCCAACAACGGTGTTTGCCGAAGCGAAGGTGCCGTTCTTGACCCAACCTGAACCAGCGATCTGAGCTAGGTAGTTGGTGAAGTTCTCAGAAGTACCTGATGAACCTGAGCGGTAGACCGGCTGAACTGCAAGTGCAGGTAGCTTTACGCCCTTGTTGATCTTTGCAATCTGCGCGTCGTTCCACTTGGTGATCTTGCCGGTGTAAAGCTGACCGATGATCTCGCCAGTTAGGTTTAGGTTCTTCACTCCAGGAACGTTGGCAACGATCGAAACAGGGCCACCTACTAGCGGAACGTAAACGAAGTTAGCTGGCTGGCTGCCGGCGGTGAAGAGACCGTCTGACATGCCGAAGTCGGTGGTCTTTGCAGCGAACTGGCTGCGGCCAGTGCCTGAACCGGTTGAGTTGTAGGTTAGGTCAGCTCCGCCAACGTTGCTCTTGCAAGCCTGCATGATGCCGTTAGCGAATGATGAGCCTGAAGACTTTAGGGTTGATGCTGCTGAGGCAGCGGTTCCGGTTAGGCCGACGGTGCCGACCAATGCTACTGCGGCAAGGATGCCAGCTAGTGAGCGCTTCATGTATTTCTCCTTGTAAGAATGTTTTTGTCTTGCGGACAGTTCTATTAGAAGGTTTCGAAGTTAACCGAGTTACGTTACCGAATGACTAGACAGCGACGAAAAGGTTAACTTCAGGTAACCAGCCTGATTAGCCGAAGTGCCCGTTCACGTAGTCGTTGGTGCGAGGGTCGATTGGCTGCTCAAAAACCTGCTCGGTAGCGCCAAACTCAACTACGTGGCCAGGGTTGCCATCTTCTGAAAGGAAGAATGCGGTCTGGTCGGCAACGCGCTGAGCCTGCTGCATGTTGTGGGTCACAATCACGATGGTCATCTCAGGAGCGAGCTCAAGGATGGTCTCTTCGACGCGACGAGTAGAGCCTGGGTCAAGTGCAGAACAAGGCTCATCCATGAGGAGAACCTTTGGACCCATCGCAAGCGAACGGGCGATGCAAAGACGCTGCTGCTGGCCACCCGAAAGAGATAGCGCAGGGTCGTTTAGACGATCCTTTACTTCGTTCCAGATTGAAGCGCGGCGAAGCGAAGTTTCAACTAGCTCTTCGGTGTTGTCGCTCTTGCGACCAGAGAGCTTTAGACCTGAAAGAACGTTCTCCTTGATGGTCATGGTTGGGAATGGGTTTGGCTTCTGGAAAACCATGCCCACGTTTAGACGAACGTTGACCGGGTCAACGCCATCGCCATAGATGTCTTCGTCGTCAAGAAGCACTCGACCACCGAAACCGGCCGAAGGAATCAGCTCGTGCATGCGGTTCAAGGTGCGGATGAATGTCGACTTGCCACAGCCAGAAGGACCAATAAGAGCGGTCACCTGGTTTGTCGGGAAGGCCAGGTTCACGTCCTTGAGAACGTGACGCTCGCCGAACCAAACGTTTACGTTTTCGGCACGAAGGTGATATGTGAGGTTTGACATGGTTTCCTTACTTTCTTGCCTTGGTGCGAGTGCGAGAGGCGACTCGAGCCGAGATAAACAGAATCGCTACGATGATCAGAATCACAAGTGCTGCACCCCAGGCACGCTGGAGGGACTGATCGAAACCGAAGGCGATGTAGTTGAAGAGGTAGGTAGGCAGCGAGCCCATCTGACCTTCGAAGATGTTTAGGTTGGTGCGGTCTGCAGCAAAGGTAGTCAAAACCAACGGAGCGGTTTCGCCTATAACGCGGGCCACGCCCAGAAGGACTGCGGTAACGATTCCCGATTTAGCCGCCGGCAGGGTTACCTGAACAAACGCTCGCCAAGCCGGTGCACCAAGCGCCAGTGCGCCATTGCGAAGCTCGACCGGAACCAAACGCAAAGATTCTTCGGTAACTCGGGCGACGGTTGGCAGCATCAGAGGAATCAGAGCTAACGAACCAGTCCAACCCGCATAGGTGGTGATGCCTGATGCGATGAACATCGCATAGATGAACAAACCCGAAACCACAGATGGCAAACCCGACATGGCCTGCAGCAAGGTGCGGATGATGCCCTTGCTCTTGCCCTGGGTCTCGGTCAGATAAACCGCGGTAGCCAAACCAAGGGGAACAGTCACCAAGGTCGAAACACCAACGATTAGCAAGCTACCTAGGATGGCGTGACCCACACCGCCGTACTCCAACGAGGTCTGCGGCTGGATGTAGTAGTTGTTCTGGAAGATGAAGTTCGGGCTGATAGCACCGATTCCGTTGCTGATTACCGACCAAAGCACCGAACCAAGCAGCACGAAAACGAACGAGCTGAGGAACAAAGTGGCGACCACCAAAAGCGCCTCAAGGATTCCGCGGCGACCATAAACGGTGACGCCTACGAGACCGGCAGCGATGACCTGCAACGGCAAAAACACGGTGATCAACCCAGCCATGAAATCGGTGCCGGTTAGAGCCATGAAGCCTAGTGCAACAGCCGCCGGAATGATTGAAGCGAGGGCACTTGAGACGATGAAGCGCGGTGACTTTCGTGACCACGGCGCGGCGGTCTTAGGGCGCTGCACCGGGGTTAGGTCGATTACTTTCTCCATGGCTGAGCCTTCGTGACGATGTAAGAGGCGATCGAGTTGATGATCAGCGTGAAGACGAACAGAACTAGGCCGGCTGCCATCAGCGCGCTGATCTCATCCGGGTTTGCCTCGCCGAACTTAGAAATAATCATCGATGCAACCGAACCGCCCTTGGCCTGGAGCACCTGACCCCAGTTGATATCGAAGCTGATGTTCAAGACGTAGAGCACGGCGACGGTCTCGCCGAGCGCACGGCCCAAGCCGAGGAGCACGCCACCGATGATGCCGCCACTGGCAGTCGGAAGAATGACCTTGCGCAGCGTCGACTCGCGGTTACCACCGAGAGCCAATGAGGCATTGATGATGTCGCGGTCCATCTGGCTGAAAATTTCACGAGTGATCGAAGCGATGATTGGCACGATCATCACGGCAACAACGATGCCAGCGATGAACGGGCTGCGCAGGAAGTTCTGCTCTGGGTTATCGAAGATTGGAATCCAGCCGAGTGATTGGTTGAGCATCTTGGCCCAACCAGCGGCGATTGGCGAGAAAACGAAGGCACCCCAAAGGCCTAGAACGATCGATGGAATCGCAGCCAGGAGGTCAACCACGGTGGTCACGACTCGGCCAATTGACTTCGGCGCCATGAACTCAATGAAGTAAGCGATCGAGATTGCCATCGGGACTGCGATAACGACACCAATGAGGGAGATCAGGATTGAGCCCCAAAGCATTGGGCCAAGCTGGAATTTTGCTGGAGTTGCTGACGAGTTCCAGGTTGAACCGAAGGCAAAGTCGATGATTCCCTGGCTTTGGAAAGCCGGAAGTGCGCGGCCAACCAAGAAAATCAGGATTAGCGCGATGATTACGAAAGAAGAATAGGCTGCCGATCGAGCGACACCAAAAAAGATTCGATCAGCCTTGGCGAAAGGCTTAGTCGCGAGTTTTCGACGCTCGGTTGAGTCTGCGTTCACAGTCATGACTCAATACTCAAAGCCGGATGTGTCTTGAACCTTTTTTAGAGGTAAACAGAAGATGAATTACTTATTGAAAAAGAGCCTAAATGGCTGGTAATTCGGCGCGCGCATCGTCTTCACTCATGCCGCTGGCGCACAGCAAATCAACCAAAAGCGGTCTAAGCAGAAGCAGAACGCTTGCCTCACGAATTTGGTCTGCAATACCGAACTTTTTCGGGTCGAGCTGGTGAATGATTTCAACGAATTGCTCTTGCGCTTCGTGCAGATGCTCCGGGCTTTCAAGCCCATCAGACAGCAACGAGGTTGCAGAAGAAATCTGCTCGAACAAATCGGCCAAGTATGGACGGGCAACGCCATCTCTGACCAAGAAATCGACTCGACGAACAACCACTCTCAGGTTTCGGGTGGCGAGGTCCATGCCGCGCATGAGGCGAACTTGGCCAGAAAGCTCATCGCGATACTTACGCAGGAATGGCGAAATGCGAGAGATTGCAATAGCGCTATCGAGCGACATGCGCCAGTTATCAACTAGTGGTTGTGAACGGCGAACCCGAGTTAGCGCTTCATCGACGATGGCTACATCAACATTTCGAACTGCGAGCTTCAAGGCATCGAGCGAATCAAGGAAGATGTCAAAGAGTTTGCTGGCATCCTTGATTGCCAAGCCACGCGGGTCTCGGGGAATAATCGCGGTGAAAAGGAGTGCAGTAAGACCACCGATCACACCATCCAGGCTTCGAATAAAAGCGCCACCCTCAGGAGCCGGCATGATGTAGACCAGCATGGCCTGGATGCCCACCGTCAGAGCGAATGCCGCCGAGCCGTTGATAAAGCGGGCAGCCGTCAAGGCAATCAAGAGCACAATCGAGGTCTGCCATAAGCCGTGACCAATTAGAAGCAACAAGGCTTCACTGAGTGCGATGCCAATGATCATGCCCAGGGCGGTTGACAGGATGCGACGCGGTCTGGCATCTCTTGTGAAACCGAGCGAAGTAATTGCCACTGTGACGGCGAAGATTGGGTTCGCGTGACCCAGCACTAAGTGGGTGAAGGCGAAGCTTGCCGTAGCGGCCAAAACGATTTGGACAACAGCAGGCGCGGATTCGATGACTCGATGAATCGATTCATTGAAACTCCAGCGCATCAGTGCTTTCCGCCCATCAACAACTTGGGGATCTTCGGGATGTCGTTTGCCTTGCCGGCACTCTGCGGAACGATCACTTCTTGACTCGCGGCCAGGTCGCCGAGGCCGGTGCGCACAATCAGGTGCGCATCTTCAGGCACGGCGCGGAACAAGAGAGCGAGTGCGATCGGCCCCATCTCGTGGTGCTGCCCGACCGAGGTGATTTTGCCGCGCGCGCTCGCGTTGCCCTCGATAAAAATCTCGTCCCCAGCTTCGGGAAGAGCGTGGCCAGAGCCGTCTACATGCAAGAAAGTCAATCGACGAGGTGGGTGACCCAGGTTGTGCACCTTGGCGACGGTCTCTTGACCGCGATAGCAACCCTTGCTCATGTGGACTGCGGTTGAAAGCCAGTCGAATTCGTGCGGCAATGCCTTGTCATCGACTTCGCCAAGTTGGCGTGGGCGATGAGCGGCGATGCGGAGGGCGTCATAGGCCATGGTTCCGGCGGTTTCGAATTCCTCGAACACTGCCGCAACGTCTTCGTTGGCAACCAAGGTTTCGGTCCAAGGCCACTTTGCCGGCCATGCACGCGAATAGCGCACTCCCCCGGTGACGACTCCGGGCCATGGGTCTACCCAGGTCAGGCTGATGCCATTCGCGGTCGCGGCTTGATCAAGCTCAGGTTTGGCGTTTTCGCCACGAACCAGGCGCCCGATTACGGTGAAGTCCGCCGAGCGATCGGCGAGTTCCACCTTCATACGGAAAACCATTTTGCTGAGCCATTTGAGGAGCGATTCCCGCCCTTCAGACTCAACGATCAACCAAGAGGTTTCGCCATCATCTAAGAAGTGGATGACTTGCTCGATGTGGCCGTTCGGGTCAAGCAAAAGAGCCTCGGCGCTTTGACCAGGCTTAAGGTTTTTCAAATTCTGACTGAGCAGAGAGTGGAGCCAGTCGAGGCGGTCTGGACCGGTCACGGTAATGATTCCGCGAGGCCCTAGATTGACTGCGGCTAGGCCTTCGGCCAGTTGGCGTTGTTCGATGAGGGGGTTTGCGAAACTGCCCTTAACCTCACCAGCCATAATTATTCGACTCGTTCGAGGCGAGCTGATGCGTGTGGCTTAAGCTCGCCGCCCGGAAGCGCGATTTCCCAGACCCAAAGCAATGCATTCTCGACCAGGCCATAAAGGCGAGTCGAGTGACGATAGGTCTTTGCGGTTTCGAAAGCTGCTCCAGAAACCGAAGCTAGGTCGATTCGTGCGCCCTTGATCTTGCCGTTGTAAAGCTCGGCGACGCCGCCCGGGTGCAAGGTCGAAACCTGAATGTCGAAGCCACCCTCTTTATTGCGCAGTTCTTCGAGGTCTTCGTGAGTCTTTAGGCTTGGTTCGCCTGTGCCTGGCAAGAGACCTGGCCCATGATCGGCCGGTTCTGACTTGCGGGCAAGTCGCCAGTAGCCAATTTCGCTAGGAAGAGCGATGCCTGGTTCGCCGATAAGTTCGACCGAAGAAACATAGGTGATTGCGTTGCTGCCGTCGTGAGCAAACTCGACGCGCTGTTTGAATTCGTGATCGGTCGGAGCTTCATCCGAGTCATTGGTTTTGAAGCTAATGACGCCGGTGCCCTCCCACTTTCCGACAAGGAAAGCGAATGGGGTTAGCTCAAGCGGCAGACCCTCGGGGAAAACGAACAACTATTTCTGACCCTTGAATAGCTTGTAAAGGACTAGTGCCGAGACACCCGCGATAGCGAGGCCAGCCAAGACCAAAAGGCCAGTGAAGAAGATTTCTAGTGCTAGCAACATGTTTAAAGTTTAGCCCTTCAAGAAAACGAAAAGACTTGCCAGGGCAAGAATCAGATAACTTCCGCCACCAGCATAAATAAGCTCACGGACGAAGCCGGCCGGGGCAGCTTTCACGAGGTGTGCGATTGAGACCGAGGCGATTGAACCGGCAAGGATTGCGCCGAACCAGACAAAAGCCTGCTCTGATTCAAAATTTTGGATTGCGGCGAGCGCAAAAACCGCCACCACTACCCAGATGATGACGACTCTGACCCAACTCTTGCTCACCTTTCAATCATGCCTCATGCTGCCCAGAAATCAGCGGTAGCGCTTGGGTTTTCAACGGTTAGACTTAAGCAAGCGATTTGGAGAGAAAATGGCGCAACTTCTTGTTCTTGCTGCTTCTGCAGAACAACAAGTCATGCCTGCGCTCGGCCTCTTGAGCCACCGAGTTCGTCAGATTCCGGCCGAACCAGCAAGCCTGGTCAATGCCCCAGCCGCAGACCTCATTTTCTTGGATGCACGCCGCGACCTAGCCGGCGCAAAATCGCTAGCCAAAATCTTGCACACCACCGGCCTTTCGGCGCCCCTGATTGTCATCGTCACCGAGGGCGGCCTCGCTGCCATCAATGGCGAATGGAAAGCGGCCGACATCATCCTTGAAAATGCTGGGCCGGCAGAGATCGACGCCCGCATTCGACTGGCGCTAACCCGAAACGTCGAAGCCGAGCGCTCAGAGAAAATTCACGCATCTGGTGTGGTTATCGACGAGGCCAGCTACTCGGCCAAGGTCAGTGGTCGCACTCTTGACCTAACCTATAAAGAATTCGAACTTCTGCGCTTCTTGGCCCAGCACCCCGGCCGCGTATTCACTCGCGAACAACTGCTAAGCGAAGTCTGGGGTTACGACTACTTTGGTGGCACCCGCACCGTCGATGTGCACATCCGTCGCCTTCGCGCCAAGCTCGAAGAACTCGATTCGCTGATTGGCACCGTTCGCAACGTGGGCTACCGCTTCAACACCGAACCTGAACACGAATTTAGCGACGCTAGCTTCTAGTCACTTCGCCAAAGGTTTACCGGTTGGCAACCTAGCCGTGCCAAGATTGCATGTATGTCTTCAGAAGAAACCATGGCCATCAACCTGCCCCAATCGGCAGACAACTTTGACGCTGACCGCTTCTTAGATCGCGAACTCAGCTGGCTGGCCTTCAACCAGCGCGTGCTTGAGATGGCCGAAGACCCAAACCTTTACCTTCTAGAGCGCGTGAACTTCTTGGCGATTTTCGCCTCAAACCTGGATGAGTTCTTCATGGTGCGCGTTGCCGGTCTAAAGCGCCGAATTGCCACCGGTTTGGCCATCACCTCAGCCTCTGGCCTTGCCCCTCAGGATGTGCTTTCGCAGATCAGCCAGGAGGCTCACCGTCTTCAAGAGCGTCACGCCAAGGTTTTTATCGATGACATCAAGCCTCAGCTCAAAGAAAAGGGCATTAAGATTGTCCGCTGGTCGGCGCTTGAAGAATCCGAGAAGACATCTCTCGGCGAATACTTCCAGAACCAAATCTTCCCAGTCCTAACCCCGCTAGCGGTCGACCCGGCACACCCGTTCCCATACATTTCTGGTCTTTCACTCAACCTGGCTGTTGTCATTCGCAATAACACCTCTGGCAAAGAGCACTTCGCTCGCGTCAAGGTGCCGCCACTTTTGCCTCGCTTCGTGCGAATCCCGGGCAACACCGGCGTTCAGGATGTTCG
>ERZ650303.586-NODE-586-length-11119-cov-21.004338_pt1 | contig 11119 bp, 9 predicted proteins | sample MGYA00376239_ERZ650303 | MGnify/ENA primary metagenome ERZ650303 (study PRJEB26733, sample SAMN07839262) | wastewater metagenome | biome: small river; feature: stream; material: water | place: USA: North Carolina | collected 2016-04-05 ... | reverse complement strand
ACAGCGCAGCGCCACGGTTGACCACGTCACAGCAAGGCATGATGCCTTCTGGCAAGCGGTGTTCGTATTTCCAAACCTTTTCACCGGTCTTCACGTCAATGGCGAAGATGCGTGAATAAGAGGCGGTCACGAACATCTTGCCTTTGTAGACCAAAGGCTGCGACTCTTGGCCGCGTTGTTTTTCACCACCGAAAGACATAGACCAAACTGGCGTGAGCTTGTTCACGTTTTTGGTGTTGATGGTGGTCAGTGGCGAGAAGCGCTGACCTTGTGTGCCCATGCCCCAGCTCAGAACTGAATCTGTGTCTGCCGCATCTTTGGCAATCATGGCGTCGGTTACTTGTGCTGATACATGCGCCGTAGCGGCCATGATGAGCAAGCTTAGAAGTTTTCTTTTCACAGCGGTCTCCCGTGTCAATAAAGTTAAAAAATGACAAACGACAAAACGTCGATTGATCTTTGCAAGACTGCTCACTCAATAAGATCGCAAGTCCATCTTTCATATTTAGCAATACACATGCCAAACACGTCGTCGAAGATTGCGCAATAAAACCACTGCGCTTTAAATAAAAAGCAAGGGTTTACCTTTGGCAAATGCAGGCGTTGTGTCACAGAGCCGTGACAGTGTTATTTTTTGGAACACTTTGTTGTCACACTGCGCACAAAAAATGGCCGTGGCACCTTTGCCATCGGCCATCAACAAACCTTGAATACCTAAGAGATCAACCGATCAGAAAAAGAAGATGCCGCCAACCGAGTAACTGGTTTGCTTCGCTTCTGTGCCGCCAAAAGTCTTGGACGTTGTGTTGCCGATCTCGCCCACCAGCGTCAAGCTAGGCGTCAAACTGTAATAAGCACCTGTCGCCGTATGCTGGTTAGACAGCAAGCTGGTCGAAGCAGCACCTGAAGAGTTTTTGCTGGTACCCGAACTCACACCCAACTTCAGCTTGTCCGTGGCTTTGTATGTGGCCTGAACAAATGTGTTTTTAGCCTTGATATTGCCTTGATCTGCATCTGACAACATACCGACCGCATTGCCAGACTGGTAGTTGGCCAGCAGTCCAACTGGGCCGACGCTGGTCGTCACACCCACTTCAGACGCGCTCATGTTGTAGCCGGTGTAGCTTTGATTCTTTTGTGCAACCCAAGCTTTGAATGATTGGCCAGCATAGGTGGCACGGGCTTGAAGTTGCGGACCTGAACCAGATGCCACAGCGCCTTCGACTGGGTTCATCAAACCCAAATCAATCGACACGCCATTACCAAAGGTAGGGGTGGTGTATGCCATTTGGCCGTATGTCCCTGCGTAGGTATAACCAGCGCCAATGTGTCCCAAAGAAACGCGACCATTCTGCGTTGCTTTGTAAGCCGCGCCGACACCCAACAACGTCATGTCGTTCAACACAGGCGTCAAGCCAAACAAACCGTAGTCGCGACCCATTTTGATCGTGCCCATGTCTTTGTTGCCAAAGGTCACATAGGCATTACGCACGTCAACCGCACTGTTTGAAGCAATGGCGCTATTGGTCGCAGTGGCCACACCGATGCCAATCACAGCACCAACGTCGTAGCCGTTTTGGGTGGTTTTGGCGCCCACGTTGAGCATGGACGGCAAGAGGCCGTTGCCAATGGTGGTTGCATTTTCTTTACCGCCACAGGCATCTGCTTTGTTAGCCAAGCCACCGGCCACAACGCCGCCAGTGCAATGGGCACCTGTGTAGTACGCGTTGATGTTTCCACCCAAACTCATATTCCAATCGCCCGCTTTGAAATCCACCGCATAAGCGGCAGGAAGCGTGGCAACAGCAGCTGCGATGGCGAGAATTTTCTTTTTCATATTTAAGTCTCCAAGTTTTGTATCAGTTGAGGAATGTTTGCCGATGAGCTCGACAAAACCACTCTGCAACTCTTATGCCCACTTGAAAAACAAAATTTATTGAAACAAAAGATGAGGGAGGCGCAAAGATTCATACGTGAAAACCCGCGCAAACAAAGGCTTCGCGGCATTTCTGCACCCTAGGAACTGTTTATACCGTTACAAAAAGTGACACATTGATCCATCAACTTGCTACTTGACGAGACAGTTCTGGCGAAGCTTTCCAACGGCCATCTTTGTGAACCACCCAAGCTTCCACCTGCCATGCACTCGCCAAACGCAGCGCATGGGCATAACCCGACACAAACAACACTTTGGTCAATGCGTCTGCGTGTGCACAGGTCTTGGCAAACACCGTGACGCTTGAAATATCGTTGGGTGAATAGCCCGTTGAAGGGTCAAAAATATGGTGATGCTTTCGATCTGAACTGAACGTGCATTGGTCGTCAGCTGACGTGGCCACGCATCGGCCACGCATACGCAAGCGGGCCATGATGTGGTTCACATCGTGTGGATCAGCAACACCCAACACCCAATCTTTTTGCGTTTCGGACTCTCCGATGCCAGACCATTCCCCCGTATTGATCAACGCATGAGCCACCCCAAAACCTTGCAATTGCGCACGCACCAAGTCGCTGGCATAGCCCTGCGCAATGCCATTGAGCGTGATGCCCATGCCCGGCTTGTTAAATGCAATGCGCTGTGGACTGATTTGCAGATGCTGCCAACTGACATGTTGATGCGCGGCTTGAACTTCGTTGGCGGTGGGTAGGCGGCCTTGTTTTTTTGCGTTGTCATACAAAGCCCACAGCGGCTGAACCGTGACATCAAATGCACCGCGACTTTGCTGAGAAATACGCTGACTGAGCTGCAACACATGCACCAAGCTGGCATCCGGACGCAACAGTTCACCCTCACGATTGAGTTGGTTGATCGCACTTTGTGGACGAAACAAACTCATTTGATCTTCGACATGCGCGACCACGCTGCGCGCTGCTGACAGTGCAGCATCTAGCTTTTGAACATCGTGGTGCGCCGCACGAATCGAGAGGGTCGTGCCTAAGCCGTGAAAAACCGTGGTTTGCCAATGCAAGCGCGAAGCTGCGTATGACGACAAACTCGTCAAAGAGCAAAGCCCCAAACCCGCTTGTATCAGCGCACGGCGTTTCATCGTTGGACCTCGTGAATGGGGATACGCAAAGCCTCATGGCCCTGCTTTTTTGAAAGAATGCGCGGCACGCATAGATCGTCGCGTTCATAAATCACCACGCAGTCCATGCACTGAAAGCACTCGTCGTAATTCACGGCACCTTGCTTGTCGATGGCTTGGTAAGCGCAATCGCTGCGGCAACGTTGACACGGTTGGCCGCACTCACTGCGGCGGGCAATCCAGTCAAAGCGTCGCAGCTTGCCCAACACGCCCATGCCCGCCCCCAAGGGACACAGGTAGCGGCAATAGCCTTTGTAAACAAACGCACTCAGCAACACCGTGGCCACAGCCCACACCACAAAAGGCCAAGCCCGCACAAAGTTGAGCGTGATGCTGGTTTTGAACGGTTCAATTTCCACCAACCGATCTGTCCACGTCGCAGACAACGCGGCACTGACCAACAGCACGGCCAGCACCACATACTTCACTTTTTTCAATCGATCGTCCCAGCGCTGGGGCACGCGTGTCCAAGGCAAACCCAACCGCCGCGTGAGTTGGCTGATGAGCTCTTGCAGTGCGCCAAATGGGCACAGCCATCCACAAAATGTGCCGCGTCCCCACATGAAAAATGTGACCGCGGCAAACGTCCACAACACCACCGTCATCGGGTCGTACATAAAGAAACCTAAGCCACGTCCCGCCACCAAAGCCTGCACCACCGCCGTGAGGTTGACGATGGACAACTGCCCCTGCGCATACCAACCAATAAAGCACAACGTGAACAGCAAATAAGCCAATCTGAAACGCGCCATGCGTTGTGGGTGCAACACCAACCAAGGCGGCGCGCGCAGCGCCCACACCAACACAGCCAACGCCAGCAACAACACGGACAAGGCCACCCAACGATCCAGCCAAATGCTGTGCCATGTTTTTTGATCGGCACTGGCCTGCGCCACATAGTCCTGTGGCAACTCGGCCGTGAGGGTGAAGCTCTTGCGCACCAACTCCGGATAGACGATGCCCTTGCTTCGTGTGATGTGCAATTCGTAATCCAAAGGCTGTGCAGGGTCTAACCCCGCAGGCGCAATCACGCGCACGGCCAGCCATTGCGCATCGGCCAATTCGGGCGGCAAGTTCAGTGCTGCATCCAAATCCAAATCACGAATTTCAATGGGCAGCTTTTGCTGGTTCAACGACACACGATCAGGCACCGTGCCGCGCACAAAGTCTTCCCCCATCAAGGGGTAGCGACCTTTGGCAAGAATCAACAAGGCATGGTCACCTGGGTCTAAGCGCTGCTGCAAATAAGCCCACTTCTCGGGCGACAACAAATTTTTGCCCACGGTGGGCACATTCAAATGGGCCACGTAAATGTCGGTGAACAAGGCATCGGGCTGCTGCAGGGCCTCGGCATCCACACCTTCGCCCGCGCTGTTTTTGAAGGCTTTTTCGATGTCGCTGTTTTTGAAGCTGGCTTGTCGTATCAAGCCCGCTTTGCGCAAGCCCGCCCAGTCCATAGGCTTGAACACATCGGGGCGAATTTTGGCAACGAGGTCTGGGTCTCGCCCCTCGCTGTAGCCCAGCTTGGCACGCGCCACTTTCAGCGATGCCGCCAACAGCGTTTGGTTCAAGATGCGCACCGAGGCGGTGGCCTTGGTCACGCCATCGATGTAAACATTAGCGCCACTTTCTTTGCCGCTCTTGCTTTGCCCCGTGCCGATCTTGATGCTTTGCTTCAACGACAAATCTTTGTATTGCTCGACAAACGCAAACAGTGGTTTTTCACCCAAGCCTTCTAAGAACACCGGCTCATGGTGCGACAACACACGCACGTCCATGAACTGCCCATTCGGGTCGAGTGCGATCAGCAAATTAAACGGGGTGCCCGAGAACCCGGGAATCGCCGCAAAGTCTTGCGACTCAAAGGCATAGGCCGCAATCGTGGTGGACGTGAGCTCTTGCCGATAAATGGGCCACACCGGCAAGTCGCGCTCTTTCTCACCCACCACCAAGGGCGCAGGAAATGCCAGCGCCATGGCATCACGCGTCATCACCCCCGCGTGCGCGCTCATCAGGAACAACCCTGAGAGAAACAGCAGCACGCGCGTTAGAAGATGCGTCATCACACGAACCATCAATGGATCAACCTTGGTACAACAAATTTCAAATCTCAACCCAGAAGCACGAACGATGCCATCGACATGGAACACTTTTTAGGTGGAATGGGTTTTGCTTACCCACTCATAAGCAATTCACGCATCACCCAATTTCAAACTGAGCGAATCATGAAACCCATCAAAAGCACCAAGCACGCCAAGCCTCATCACGCGCTGACTGTTGGCGCACTGCTCTGTCTTAGCGTTTTCCCTAGCGCCGGTCTGCATGCACAAAGCGTGACGAATGACTTGAAAGAAGTGATCGTGCAAAGCGGTCGCTTGGAACAAAAACAATTCGATGCCCCCGCCTCGGTCTACACCATTGATGCGGAGGCGCTGCGCAACTCAGGTCCACAAGTGAACATCTCTGATGTGCTCAACCGCGCACCGGGTGTGGTGGCGCTGAACCGCAACAACTATGCGCAAGATGTGCAAATTTCAATTCGTGGGTTTGGTGCGCGTTCTGCGTTTGGCATCCGAGGCATCCGCCTCATCACCGATGGCATTCCCGCCTCCATGCCCGATGGCCAAGGCCAGACCTCCACAGTCAGCATGACATCAACCGAGCGCGTGGAAGTGCTCACAGGGCCGTTGGCCCAGTTGTACGGCAACGCATCAGGCGGCGTGATTCAAACCTTCACGCGTGAAGCGGGCGACAAGCCAGAAGCGCAAGTCAATCTGTACACCGGTTCATTTGGCATGCAGCGCACCGACTGGCAAGTCAGCCAACGCAGTGGCAACGTGGGCCTGGTCGCCGACTACAGCACCTTTGGCATTGATGGCTATCGTCAACAAAGCAGCGCAGAGCGCAAACAACTCAACAGCGTTATCACCGTGGATGCCAAGCCAGACACACGCTTCAAATTCATCGCCAACATCTTTGACATGCCATACGCCAAAGATGCCTTGGGCTTAACAGCCGCACAGTTAGCCGCGGATCCATCAAAAGCGGGCACCAATGCTGTTGCTCGCAATACGCGCAAAACCGTGAAGCAAGAACAAGTGGGTGCTGTTGCTGAGCACCGTGTGGACAGCGACCTCAAGCTTCAAGCGCGCATCTATGGCGGCACACGTACCAACTTGCAATACCAGGCCACCAATGCGTGGACTGGCCTTGATCGTCGCTTCGAAGGTTTTGGCTTGCAGGCCAACGGCAAAGCCGACGTCTTCAATGGTCAACACATGAACTGGGTGGTGGGCACGGACATTGACCACGCGCAAGAGCAACGCCAAGCGGGTGCTGCCGCAGCAGGTGAGAAGTCAGGCGCACTCACCCGCAACGAACTCAACGAAGCCAGCAACCGTGATTACTTTGCACAAGCCAATTGGTCGCTCGGTGAGCGCTACACCCTGACCACCGGTGCGCGCCAAAGCAACGTAACCCTCAAAAGTCGTGACGACATGCCAACGCCTGTCGACGGCTCGGGCGCGGTCACTTACAAAGCCACCAGTCCGGTGCTGGGCTTGACTTGGCACGCACAAGACAACCTCAACATGTATATCAATCAAGGCAAGGGTTTTGAAACACCCACGATGGTGGAAGCCGCTTACTCACGAGATGCAAACAACAACTTTGTAGAAAAGTTCAACCCCAGTTTGCAAGCCTCGCGCAGCAAACACTTAGAACTTGGCACCAAATGGTTGGCCACACCCAGCACACGCATAGATGCCGCCTGGTTCCAAATTGATACAGCGAATGAAATCGTGGCGGCTCTGGCATCCAATGGGAAAACGGCTTATGACAACGCCGCCAAAACCAAGCGCGATGGCTTTGAGTTTGCACTGCGCAACCAACACACCGCCAACTGGCGCACGCAAGCATCTGCCACATTCATCAATGCCACCTACCAAGCAGGCAGCGCAAGCTACAGCCCGCCTAATGGCAACAGCCTACCCGCCATTCCCAAACGTCAAGCCATTGCATCCGTGCAATGGTCTGACAAAGGCTTTGCGCAAATGGGACAAAAACCAGCACTGGGTCTAGAAGCAGGGTTGGATGTGGTGCATCGCTCCAGCATGTGGGGCAACGATGCCAACACCGCCACATCGGCCGACTATGCCTTGGCCCCGAGCTACACCTTGTTCAACGCCCGCGTGCGTCAACGCTATCAAGTGGGCCCCGCTCGCATAGAAGCCTTTGTCGGTATTGACAACCTCAGCAACAAAAACACGGTCAGCTCGGTCATCGTCAATCAATCATCCAAACAATATTTCGAACCAGGTCTGCCACGTGCCTGGGTCATTGGCGTGCAAAGCCAAATCCCACTTTGAAGTCCACCACATATGCACCCTCATCTCCACCTTGCCAGCTTGTGCCTTTGGGCTGCACTGACGCAAACCGCCGTCGCGGCCGATCAAGTCTTTGTGACGAACGAGGGCGGTGGCAGCATCTCTGTCATTGACAGCAAAACAAACACGGTGGTGCACACCATTGAAACCGAAGGCAAGCCTCGCGGCTTAGCGCTGTGTGCAAACGACCCATACTTATATGTGAGTAACCAAAACGGTTCGCAGCTACAAGCGATCCACACGCAGACCTACGGCATCGAAAAAACATTGGCACTCGGCGAATCCCCCGAGGCGGTGTACTGCTCACCTGATGGTCAATGGATCGCGGTCGCCAACGAAGGCAGCAACAGCGTGAGCTTTATTTCCACCGCGCGTTGGAAGCTTCAGTTTTCAATTCCTGTGCGTGGCAAAAACCCCGAGCATGCGATGTTCAGCCCCAACGGAAAACTGATGCTGGTGTCTGCTGAAGAAGCAGACCAAGTGGATGTCATTGACCTGTCGAAACGCACACAAATCAAAAGCATCCGCGTTGGCAACCGCCCGCGCGGCATCGCCTTCAGCCCTGATGGCAACACCGCCTATGTGGCCGTTGAAACCGACAGCTTGTTGGTGGCCATCGACATGAAAAAGCTCGCTGTCAAAAGCACGTTGTCGGTGGGCACGCGCACCAACGGTTTGGCCATGCACCCGAACGGCAAGTGGTTGTTTGCCACCAACGGCGGCGATGCCAATGTGGCCGTCATTGACACACAGAACTTCTCCGTCCACACCCAAGTACCCGTGGGCCAACGCCCTTGGAACATGGCCATCACGCCCGACGGTTCGAAGCTTTATGTTGCCGCAGGCCGCAGCCATGCCGTGAGCGTGATCGATGCCAACACCTTCGCACCCATCAGCACCGTGCCCGTGGGCAAGCTGCCCTGGGGCGCAGCCGCCAACTGAGCACACATCCATTTCGAGAGTGATTCATGGAAGACACCGCACCACACATTGAGACACCCGAGTCAACCTCGCGCTACACCCGCACCGCCATTGCGCTGCATGGGCTGCTGGCGATTGGCTTGATTTATCAACTCGGCCTTGGCGTGTGGATGGGCGACATTCCCAAAACGCCACCGGGTTTGCGTGCCGAGTGGTTCAACTGGCATAAGTCCATTGGCATCGTGCTGGGTTTGCTCATTGTGCTGCGCGGGCTTTGGCGGCTGACGCACCGCCCACCCGCACTGCCGGACAGCTTGCCCCGATGGCAAGCCTGGTCAGCCCACGCCAACCACGCCTTGCTTTATGTGTGCATGGTGGCCATGCCTTTGAGCGGGTTCTTGGGCTCTAGTTTCACCGCCTACCCCATCAAGTTTTTTGGCACACCACTGCCTCGACTTTGGGAAGCATCTGCTGATTTCAAAGAGGTGTTCAGCGCCATGCACACTGCGTTCAGCTATGCGTTCATGCTGACGATTGCCATTCATATTTTGGCGGCACTGTGGCATGTGTTGCGTCGCGATGGCATTGTCAAACGTATGCTGCCATGAACGCATCGGCCACATCCCCCGCATGGCGCGACCTGATTCGCGTGGTCATGCTCGTTGTCGTGTTTTGGGTGGTGGCCTTGCAATTGGAGTTGTCTGAAAAAATTGCACATTGGCTACAAAACTACGAGCGCTTTCAACTCGATGAAATCCCTTTGACTTTGTTGGTTTTGTCGATGGGGTTGGCTTGGTTTGCATTCAAACGCATCCACGAAGTGTCAAACCTGCTCTCCACCAACCGCCATCTCACCCAACGTTTGATGACCGCACAAGAAGACGAGCGTCGCATCTTGGCGCAAGAGCTACACGACGAAATAGGTCAAGCTTGCACTGCCTTGCGCATTGAAGCCGCATACATCAGCAAAGCCATTCACAGCGATCTCAGCGCCGCGCTGCAAGCCGCGCAACGCATCGACCAATCGTCGCTGCGCATGCACAGCTTGGCGCGTGACATGCTCAAACGTTTACGCCCACCCAACCTCGACAGCTTAGGACTTGAAGAAAGCCTGAAAGAGCTGTGCGAAAGCTGGGAGCGACATTGCCACGTTCAGTGTCACACGCTGATCAATGCACGGCTCGATCATTTGCCTGACGCGTTGTGCACGGCCATCTACCGTGTGACGCAAGAAGCGCTGACCAACATTGCCAAACACGCCCATGCCACCCAAGTGTGGATCAGCCTTGGCATCCAAGAAAACGTGCTGACCTTGTCGATCACAGACAACGGCCAAGGTTTGTTGCGAAGCCAGAGCAAGACGCACGGCCTAGGACTGACGGGCATGCGTGAACGCATTGCCAGTTTGCAAGGCCACATCCATTTTGAAGATGCGCAGCCAGGCCTTCGTATTCATGTCCAAATCCCCCTCAACGAGGCGCAACCATGATTCATGTTTTGTTGGTGGACGACCACCCTGCTGTTCGCGCAGGCTATGCACGTTTTTTAGAACAAGACGGAGAGATCGCGGTGGTGGCTGAAGCCGCTTGCGCCAACTCGGGCTACAGCGCGTATTTGCAGCACGCACCGGATGTGACCATCTCAGACATTTCCATGCCCAACGTAGGCGGCATGGAGTTACTGCGCAAAATCAAACAACGCAATGCCGATGCCAAGGTGTTGATGTGCAGCATGTATGACGGGCGCAGCTTGGTTCGCAGCGCCTTAGAGGGCGGCGCCATTGGCTTCGTCACTAAAAATTCACCGCCCGAAAATTTGGTCACAGGTGTCAAGTCGGCCTATGGTGGCCGACGCTACTTAAGCGACGATTTATCACTGAGTCAATTCGATCAAGCCGCTGACGACGAGGCTGACCGAATTGCCCAGCTCACCCTGCGTGAACTAGAAATTTGGCGGCTCTTGGCTCAAGGTTTCTCACCCGCCGAGTGCGCTACACACTTGAACATCAGCCTCAAAACCGTGGCCAACAACCAAACCCAAATCAAAGACAAACTGGCCGTGAGCAACACCGCCGCCTTGGTCCACATGGCCCAACGCCATCAGCTGATTGACGCCCCCATCAATTGAAGCTGTGGCGCATGCTCAGCCACACACTGCGTGGAGCGCCAGGTGCCACCAGCATCGCATGCTGTTCTCGGGTTGAGCTAGAGACAAACTGCTGACCATTCGCACTGAATGCCGCCGGGCCCAACTGCGCTGCAGAGGCGTATTGACGATTGAACACATTCATCACATTCAACAGCCACTGCGTATCTTTGCTGGCGGCGTAGCGCGCCGTTGCATTGAACACCGCATAACCCGCGGTACGACCCGAGCCCAAATACGCATCGCCATCGGGCTGGTGTTGGTTGTTTTCATTGCCGCGTGCATACATGCCACTGAAGGCGGTCATGCTGAACCCCGTTTGCCAAGCCGGTGTCCATGCGTAATCGGCGTGAAATTTCAGGATGTGTTTGGGCGTCAAGGGCATCGTGTTGCCAGGTTGTATGGCGATGTTCCCGCTGGTGTTTGTGCTGTTGGCATTGCCGCCTAACATTTCGCTGCTTTGGTAAGTGGCTTGCAGCCACGTGTAATGCGTTGCAAATTTCCATGCGCCTTGTTGGCTGTTCAAGCCCAACTCAAGGCCTTGCCTCTGTGTTTTTCCGAAGTTCTTAAAGTACCCAAATG
>ERZ650303.583-NODE-583-length-11146-cov-9.976197_pt1 | contig 11146 bp, 16 predicted proteins | sample MGYA00376239_ERZ650303 | MGnify/ENA primary metagenome ERZ650303 (study PRJEB26733, sample SAMN07839262) | wastewater metagenome | biome: small river; feature: stream; material: water | place: USA: North Carolina | collected 2016-04-05 ... | reverse complement strand
GAGGCATCATGACGGGGCATGAACTCGGCGCGGCCAAGCAGTATTTCCGAACGCAGCGCCGCATGCTGGCGGAGACAAGCGGAGGGCAGTCGCAGTTGCTGCCGCTGTACGACACTGCATTCGAGGCACTCGAAATCGCCGACCGTCTCGCCACGCTTGAACGCATCAGCGACGGCGGCTGGGTCTCCTTCCGCCGCCACCTCGACGCCTGGCTCCTCGAATCCTCGCGCTACCACGGGCGCGGGGCCACCATTCGCGAGGCGATTGATCGCGTGGAACTCAGGCCGCAACTGCAGGGGGAGGCATGAAGTGCGACACGTGCAAGGCCAAGCTTGGCGATTGGGACGACGCGCTCGCGCATGGACACAGACAGCGCGAAGAGTTCGTCACGTTCGCCTGTTCCACATGCCTCGCGTGGGACAAGAGCGGCGCGTACACAGACAGCGGCGAGCGTTTCGCGCGCTGCCAGCGTCACGCGCCGCAGATCACTCCGAACGGCACCGAGTGGCCGGTCACGTCGGAGCACGCGCGATGCCTCGATTGGTGTCACCGCAGATGACCGGCCTCCTCCAACTCAACCCCACGCTCCCCGTCTGGACCCCGCTCGGCGACGGCGAAGCGTTCCTCGTCATCGACTACGGGCCCAACGTGAACACGTGCTATGCCGTCCGACTCGCCGGCGGGATCGTCAAGCACGTGTGGTCGGACGACATTCGCCTGTACGGCAACCCGATGGACGGCCACGGGTGGGATGTGCAGGTGCCAACGAAGGAGGCCGCATGAAACGCTTGCTCTTGCTCCTGACGCTCACCCTCGCCGCCTGCCACGAGCAGACAGCCCCCACTATTCCGCAGACGCGCGACGAGGCCGCGAAGGCGTTCGACGCGGCCATCACGCAGCTCGGCTGGGCACAACAGGATCTCTGGCGCCTGGGCGGGCGCGACATCGTCGTGAGCGTGCAGATAGATTCCACGCTGCCCCCGCAATACTTCCGACTGCCGAGGCGCTGATATGGCGAAGCCGCCAGCTCCCGCGTCCGACGAGCACGCGCTGACCCCGCGACAAGCGGCGTTCGTGCGTGAGTACCTCGTCGACTTGAACGGGACGCAGGCGGCGATTCGCGCGGGCTATAGCCCTAAGACGGCTAACGAGCAGGCGGCGCGACTGTTAGCCAATGCTAGCGTTAGGGCCGCGGTGCGCGAGGGGCAGACGGCGCGCGCCGAACGGGTGCAGTTGGCGGCCGATGAGGTGTTGCGCGAGTTGGGTATCCTGTTGCGCTCTGACGTGCGGCACTTCAACGTCGCGAACGACGGCAGCCTGACGCTGGCCGATGGCGTGCCCGATGAGGCGTGGCGCGCGGTGGCGTCCGTCAAGCACAAGATCATCGAGATTCCGCAGAAGGACGGCGACCCGCTGTTTCGGCGCGAGATCGAGTTCAAGTTGTGGGACAAGAACAGCGCGATCGACAAGGCGATGCGTCACCTGGGGCTGTTGAAAGACGGCGCCAACGTCACGCTGAATCAGACCAACAACACGCAGGTCAACGTGTGGGAGTTCGGGGGGCGGCGCGTTGAGTTCTGAGCCGGCGTTCGTGGCAACAGACGTGCAGAACCGGCTGATGGACGCCGTGACCGACGGCCGCTATCGCATCATCGGATTCGGCGGCGGAGTCAGGGGAACCAAGACCTGGGGGTCACTCTCCGTCCTCATCGTCCTCTGTCGCGCCTTCCCCGGCTCCCGTTGGTGCGTCGTCCGCAAGGACTTGCAGCGGCTGCGCCAGACGACGATCCCCAGCTTCGAGAAGCTGCGCGCCCGCACGGGCGGCTTTGTCTCGCGCGTCGACGGCTTCATGGAGGCGAAGTGCGCGAACGGCAGCGTGATCCTGTTCCGCGGCGAGAACATCGACAAGGACCCGACGCTCGAACGCTTCCACGGCTACGAGGTGAACGGCTTTCTCCTCGAGGAAGCCGACGAGCTGGACGAACGCACGCTGCACAAGTGCATCGAGCGCGCCGGCGCGTGGGTGCTGCCGTCGGGCGCGCAGCCGCAACCGTTGATCCTCTGCACGTTCAACCCGAACGCGCAGTGGCCCAAGCGCACGTTTTACGACCCATGGCGCGACGGCACGTTGCAGGCGCCGTATGCGTTTATCCCGTCCACGATCGCCGACAACCCGCACGCGCCCGACAGCTACAAGGAGTCGCTGAAGCTCCTGCCCCCCGAGGAGTACAAACGATTCGTCGAAGGCGATTGGTCGACGCTCTCGGGCCGGTTCTACCTGTCGCTGGACCGCCGTGTCCACCTGATCCCGCGCGAGCGGTTGCCCCAGCGGCTCCCCGACTGGTGGGAGTATTGGGGCTCCTACGACTGGGGCTTCGATCACTGGGCCGTGTTTATCGCCTGGTGTCGTGACGGCGACGGCAACACGTTCGCGCTGGATAGCTGTTGGATGCGCCGCGAGCAGGACGACGACATGGCGCGGACGATCCTTGCCACGATGCCGGCCGCGTGCGTGCATGAGGTGTACGCGGGGCACGACTGCTGGGGGCGCTATCAGGCGCGTGGGGCGTCGGGGATCGAAACGGCGCAGGTGTTCGCCGACATGGGCATCACGCTCGTCAAGGCCGACATCGACCTCGTGAACGGCGCCCGTGCGGTGCGGCGGGCGTTGCACGTGCGGCCGGTGCTGGATGCGGCGGGCCGTCCGATGCTGGGCGCCGACGGCGAGCCGATGCAGCGCGCGGGCGTCTACCTGATCGACACGCCGCAGAACGCGAAGGGGTTTGACAGCCTACAGGCCGTCATCCCCGACCCGAACAACGTGAACAAGCCGAAGAAGGCGGACGCGCAGAATGGCGTCGGGGGCGACGACTACCCCGATGCGTTCCGGTATGGACTGGCCACGAAGGTGCTGGACCCCGTGGAAGACTGGCCGACCGAGGAAGTGCGGCGCATTCGCGCGGGGCTCGACTCAACCTCACGCAAGGAGGCGGAACAGTGGGACAAGTTGACGCGACAGATGGCGAGGCGGCGCCGGTAATGCCGGACGGCTATGTGGACGTGGGCTGGAACGACCGCACGCTGACGGTGGCCGGGCTCATTGCGCTCCTGCAGTCGCTGCCCGACCAACAGGCGCCGGTCATGACGGAGGGATGCGACTGCGTGGGCTACGTGACGCACATCCGGGCGTCGGACGTGGGCGAGGAGCGGCGGCCGGCGGTGCTGCTGTGTCGTCCGGGTGACCCGACGTGGTACAAGAGCCGCGAGGAGGAGAAGCCGCTTCTCGCCGGCATCGTGGACGGTGACCCCGATGAGTGATTCCGCGAACGACACGGCGCCGGGCCTGACCGAGCTGCAGGACCGCTTGCGCGCGGTGGTCGAGCGCGAGGTGAAGCAAGCGCACGGCGACATCCTGAAAGACCTGGCGACGTCCGAGCTGGCGCGGAAGGAGGCTGAGTTGGTGATCTCCGACCTGCGCCGGGAGCTGGCGATCGCGCGGGACGAACTCAACGCCCTGCGTGGCATCCGCTCGGCATAGCGTACCGCGTCCCCTGCTATCCACCTTGCGCAACCCGGTTGACCGGCACGGCGTGGCACACCACTGTGCGCCCGACTCGCGCCGCCGTGCGCGTCCCGCCGTGGAGGTCCCGCCCTGCTCCTCGCCCTCGTCGCTGCGTTCGTGTGTGGCGCGCTCGCCGTTTCGGTGGGCGCCGGCGTCGTCTATCGCGTGATGGCGCACCGGCTGGACGCGGCGGCGAGTGACGCCAAGGCGGCCACGGAACGCCTCGTGTCGGCATGGCACGCGGGCGTGGCGATCCCCGCCCCTGAGGACGCCGACGAGGAAGCGCCGTTCGTGGCGCCTGACCCGTTCATCGGCGAGTGGCTGGACCAGTGGGACGAGGCCGGCCGCGCGGTCTATGCGCAGAAGGCGGCGCAGCTCCAGCGGTCGGGCCTGAGCGGCCCCGAGGTCGTCGCGGCGCTCGACCGCCAGCGTAGCGGGCTGGTGTCCTGATGGCGGCCCCGATTGCGCCGGACGTGATGGAGACGCCGACGGTCGACCCGGCCGCCGACGTGCGCGCCAAGGTCAAGAAGTTCAAGGCGCCCGGCTATCCGGCCCCTGACGCCAGCGATGGCGATGTGATCGCGTATCTGCGCGGGCTGTCGCGCGAGAGCGACCCGGACGCGAACGCGCGGTACCGACAGGGCGCGCGCAACCTGCTGTACATCTACGGGCGGCAGTACCTGACGTTCAGCAAGCGCACGCGGACGTGGGAAGACTTGCCGCTGTTGGACGAGAAGGACGTCCGGGCCACGGATAACTGCATCCTCCCCGCCCTGCGCTCACGGGCGCAACGGTTGTTGTCGGGGCCTGTGCAGTTCGACGGGAGCCCGCGCCGCAACGACTTGGACGCGCGGGACCGCGCGCGGCTGGGCGCCGAGTGGGTGCAGTCGCGGTGGAAGTCGACGCACATGGTGCAGAAGGTCGACCAGGCGCTGATGCTGGCCTTTGCGTGCGGCGTCGCGGTGCTCAAAGGGTTCTGGAATCGCGACCTCGGCCCGCTGACGCCGGCCACGATGCAGCGCATGAAGACGCAGCCGGTCTTGGACCCCCTGACGGGCGAGCCCGCGCTGGACCTGTTCACGGGCGAGCCGCAGACGGAGCCGGTCATCGGCGAGGACGGCGAGCCGGTCGTCGAAACGTACTTCGTGGACGATCAGCAGCAGGAAGTCGCGGACCGCGAGCAGGCGTTCCAGTTCCGGCCGGGCGACACCGACACGGCCGTCCGGTCGATCTTCAACGTGCGGATCAACAGCGACGCGACCGCATGGGACGTGGGCGCGGGGCTCCGCTGGCTGCTCGACACGGACACGATCCCCGTCGAAACAGCCAAGGCGATGTTCCCAGAGTTTGCTGAGAAGATCGAGGCGTCGGCGCCGGACGACATGCTGTCCGTCACGCTGGAGCGGCTGGCGGCATCGGCGGCGGTGGCCGCGACGCTCGGCGCGCAGCAGCAGACGGGCGCGGCGTCCAAGCCGAACGGGCAGACGACGGTGATTCAGGAGTATTGGGAGCTCCCCAACACCGTGTTCCCGAAGGGCCGCCTCATCGTGCGCGTCGGACAGGTCAAGGTCTACGACGACGTGTTCCCGGACGGCGTGTTCCCGTATACGCCGATCTTCGACGAGCCCGCCCCGCTGACCCCGATGGGGCGGCCGTGTGTCAACGACGGGATTTCGCTCCAAGACACGATCAACCGCCAGTGGAACGCGATCAACACCGAGGCGCAGCAGGGCGGCGTCGGGCGCTGGGTGTCGTGGGAGATTCCGGGGGTGCCTGAGCAGCTGGCGCCGGAAGACCGCACGGTGATCCAAATCCCGATGCGCGGCAACGTCGCCAACCGCTCGCTGCGCGACCTGTTCCACCGGCTGGACCCGCCGGCCGTGTCGCCCGATCGCTGGCGCCTCTTGGAAGCGTCCAAGCGCGCGTTGCAGGACGTGTTCGCGTTCCACGAGGTCTCGCGCGGCCAGACACCGCCGGGCGTCGACTCGGGCGTGGCGATCGACTCGCTGCGCGAAGAGGAGCGCGGGCAGCTCGCCAAGGCGGTGCGCGCGCTCGAAGCGTCGATCATCCACTGGGCGACCGTGCAGCTGGCGATTGCCCGCGCGAACTACGGCGACCAGATCGAACGCTGGCTGCAGTCGGAACAGGCGGAACTCGGCTACATCCTGCAGACGGTCAACGGGCTCAAGCTGCCTGACCCCGACGAGCTGACGCTGGAACTGCAGGGCTTCAAGCCGCAGAGCGAGACGGCATTCAAGGGGGAAGTGAAGGAGGCGTTGGGGCTCGGGCTCCTGGACCCTCGCGAAGCGCGCGAACTCCTGGACTTGGGCCGAGGCATGACCGGCGCCTTCACGTCGCAGTCGCGCCACTACCAGCGTGCGCGGTGGATCAACCTCGCGTTGGAGCGCGGCGAGTATGCCGTCGTGCCGGGGCAACCGGTGCTTGATCCGCAGGACCCGACCGCCGCGCCCATTCAGGTGCAAGACGTCGTGTTCCCCGATGGGCGCCCGATGGTGCTGCCCGACGACGACGACCACGCCGTCCACCTCATGGTGCTCGACGAGTTGGTGCTGAACGAACAGAAGCCGTGGGAGGTCCGGCAAGTTGCGATGCTGCTGAAAGGCCAGCGTCGGCGCGTGATGGACCTGGCTGCGGCTGATGCGGCCCCGCCACCCGCACCGGGTGGCCCCCCGCCGGCGGATGGGCCGCCGGCGCCTCCTCCGCAAGGGTAACAATGCCTGACGAGATCCTGACCCCCGACGTGACGACGCCTGTGGCCCCGGCCGCAGCGCCAGCGGTGGCGGTCGACACGACCCCACCGACTTCGACGCCGACGAGTGCGCCGGTGACGGCCGCGCCGTCCACGACCCCGCCAGCCGCACACGAGGCGCCGGCGGCGACGCCGAGCACGCCCGCGACCCCGCCCCGCGATGAGCGCGGGCGCTTCGCCGCCGTGCAGGCCGCGCAGCAGGCCGCCGAGACCGCGATCGCGAACGGCGACCAGCAGGCGGCCGCCGATGCGATCGAGGAAATCGAGGCGCTGCTCGGTGACCAGCCGACGAAGCTGCGCGCCGATCTGCGCTTCAAGGTGGGCAAGGACGGGCAGGAAGTCGCGCTCAAGGAGCTGCTCAAGTCGCCGCTCCTCATGCGCGACTACACGCGCAAGACGCAGCAGCTGGCCGAGCAGCGCCGCGAACTGGAGCGCCGCGACATCGAGGTGCAGGCGCGCGCCAAGCTGGAGGCGTCGAATCGCCAGCGTCTCATGCAGGCGTATGCGCAGGGCGGCGACGCGCTCGCCCGCGAGATGCAACACCAACAGATGATGGAGACGGACCCCGATTACCGCCAGCGGTTCGAGGAGTCCGAGGAGTTTCGCGTGGCGCAGGAAGTGTCTGCGTACGAGCAGACGGTCGCCACGCAGGAGCAGGCCCGCACGGTCGCCGACAACATCCGCGGCTACATCGCGCAGGCGTGCCAGCAACACCCCGAACTCGATCCGGCCGACATCGAGGCGCAGTACCGGGCCGCCCTCACCAGTGGGGACGCCCGCCTGCACGCCGACGATGTCGACGCGATCATCGCACGTGAACGCCAGCGCCTTTCGCGCGTGACGGCGCCCGTGTCGCAGGAACTGGCCGCGCTCAAGGCGGAATTGGCCGCCCTGAAAGCCGAACGCCAGGTCCAGCAGCACAACGCGGCTACGGCCGCCGCGATGGACAAGACGAAAGCCCCAGCGGTCGGCAAGCCGGCTGCGGGCGGCGTCCCCGTCCCGGCCCCGATCAAGCCGTTCAACCCCGACACTGACGACCCGATCGAGTGGAAGCGGCGCTGGCGCGCGGCCTAACGACTCGATCCCCACGCAGAGGACCCCACGATGAGCGTCAATCCGACGACGATCACCGAACTCAACGACATCGCGAAGGACTACTACAGCAACTACCTCGGGCCGCAGATGGCCAAGGGCACGCCGCTCAAGGCGCAGTTTGACCAGCTCGAAAACTGGGAGATGGTCGGCGGGCGCAACAACGTCATCTTCAGCATGAAGCTGGAGACCGGCGGCGGCGTCGGCAACGCGGGCGCCAACAAGAGCCTCCCGGCCAACGCCGACGGCGTGTACGATCAGGCAACGGTCTCGCTCAAGCGCACCTATGCGCGCATGGCGATCGACATGTTCGCCGCGGAAGTCTCCAAGTCGAAGAAGGGCAGCTACAAGCCGTTCCTCGAAGAGAAGATGGACGACCGCATGCAGGCCCTCAACAAGGACTGCAACCGCCAGCTCTTCGGCGCGGGCGACGGCAAGCTCGCCATCACCGGATCGGGCGGCGCGGGCTCCACGCAGACGCTGTCGCTGGCCTTCGGCGTCACGAACGGTGGGAACCCCGGCAAGTTCGTCTACAAGGGCGACCAGCTGGCCTTCTACGACAACGTGGGCGCCGCCATCGGCACGCGCACCGTCACTGCGAAGAGCGCGACGAAGGGCTCGGCTACGGCGACCGTGACGCTCAACTCGACGATCACGTCCGTCACGAACGGGTGGGTGGCGAAGGCGACCGCCGACACGGACAACTACGCCGAGGGCGAAGTCGCCGGGCTGCTCGCGGGCTTTGCGCAGTCGTCGACGTTCCAGGGCGTCCCGATCGGGTCGACCTATCAGGCGACCGTCCTCGACAACTCGGGCACGCTCCGCGACATCACCGACGGGCTCGTCGGCTCGCTGTTCACCACGATCCAGACCGACACCGACGAACTCCCCAACCTCGTCGTGACGCGCCCCGGCATCGTCCACAAGTACAGCGAAATCTTCCTCCCGATCCGGCGCATTCAGGGTCAGGAAACCGTTCTCAAGGGCGGGTTTAAGCCGATGGGTGTCGTCCAGCACGCGTCGGGCGAGGCGCCGATCCTTGCCGATGCGGACTGCCCGGGCGGGCGCTTCTTCGCGCTCAATACCGGCTACATCAAGAAGCTCGACCTGATCGACAGCGAGTGGGCCAGCTTCGACGGGGCCGAGGTGGCGCGCGTGGACTCGAAGGACGCGGCGGAAGCCTACCTGCGCAAGTATTGGCAGATGGCGTGGCTGCGTCTCAACGTCCACGGCATGATCGCCGACATCAACGACGTGTCGACGGCCGACCGTCTCTACTCCTAACGCCTAACGGGTGCCGGGGGCGGGCGACCGCTCCCGGTGCCACGGGGAGACTCACATGGCAGGGACGACGATCAAGGCGACGCGCGACCAGCTGTTCCAGGCGAGCAAGCGCAGCACGACGGCGGAAACCACGGTCGAGCACAACAAGGCCGTGACCGACCTCGACGCGCTCAACACGCTGGTGACGCAGCTGCGCACGCAGTCGCTCTACCGCGCGCTGGGCAATCCGGGCTTCCAGCGCGTCAGCAACTTCGACGTGAACAACGCGAACGCCATTTCGTACCTGAATGGCGGCACGCTCAAGACGCTGTCGGCGACGACGACGTTCGACACCGGCACGACGGCGACGATCGCCACGACCAAGTGGGGCGCGGCGCGGCTCAGCGTCAACTCCAGCGGGACGGCGGTCGTGACGTGGTTCACCAACGCGGGCGCGGGCTACGCGTCGGAAGCGTTGGCGATCGCGGCGATCACCGCCGCGGCGGCGACCGATACGGTGCTCGGCTACATCACCGTGCAGGCGGCTGGCTCCACCTGGACCGCGGGCACGGATGCGCTGCAGAGTGGCACGGGCGGCACGCCGGCCACGACGACGAACTACTACAACAGCGTGAACCCGAACAACCTCTATGTCGGGTCGGCGGTGACGATCACGGCCGCCAAGATCGCGGACAATGAGGGGACGGTGCTGACCTGATGGCGACGCGCGAGGCGCCGGCGTGGTTCCGGCAGGAGTTGCGCCGGCGGTTCGGCGCGGGCCATGACGCCGAGTGGGATGGCGTGCTGCAACGATGGGTGATCGTGAGCCCCTCGGCGGCGGGCTATCCCACGCGGCAGGTGGTCGCGTGGTATCGCGACCCCAAGACGGGGCTGCCGACACGTCCTGACGTGGCCGGCATTCTCCCGTTCCGGGAACTCGACGACGACTGTTGTCACGAGATCCTGCGCAACATGGAAGCGTCGAGCCTGACCAACCGGCACGACGGGGCGGGCACGTGGAAGGAGAAGATGCGGCGCGCGCAGGCGCATAACGATGCGATCGTCGCGAAGAACACGCGCGAGGCGGCGCGACTGTACGTCGACGCGATTTCGGAAGTCGACCTGCGTCGGCCGTGGCTCAAACATCACAGCGGCAGCGCGGCCTTGCGTCGCGTGGCGCGGGGGAGCTGACTATGGTGACGGTGCGCCTGTGGGATGATGCGCTGGGCCGGGACCGCGACGTGCCGGTGCCGGCTGAGGTGCTGCAGGAGCTGGCGGGCATGGTGTTCGGCGACGCCGTGTGGCGCCACCTGCTGCAGGGCGAGACCGGGCCGGAAGTCGTCGAGCGGTTGCGGCTGCGGCATCGGCGCTGGACCGCACGGATGCGCGAGGCGATGACGGCCCCGCCGTCGCCCGATGCCGTGATGGCGCAGGCTGAGGCGCTGCGCGCGGCGGGCAAGTCGTGGCGGGAGACCGCCGCGGCGACGGGCGTGAGTGTCACGACGCTGCGCCGGCGCCTGGAGGCGCGCGCCGCGTGACGCTGGCCGAACTGCGGACCGCCGTCCGGGCGTATCTCGGCGTCAGCGACACCGACCGCGCGTTCACCAACACGCGGCTGACCCGCTGGCTCAACGATGCGTTGAACGAGCTGCGCTTCGACTCGCCCAAGTCGTACTTCCAGCAACGCGCGACGTGGGCGGCGGATTCCAGCACGTCGCACGTCTACACGCTGGCGTCGCAATCGCCGGCGGTGACGGCGCTGCAGTCGATCATCGAACTGCGGCTGGACTCGACGACGGGCGCCAAGTTGCGGGAGGTGTCGTTCGAGCAGTTGCCGGCGTGGGCGGGGCTCGCCTATGCGGTGACGGGCGCGGACGAGGCGGCGACGGTGACGACGAACGAGGACACGCCCGCAGGCGCGACGCTCTACGTCGTCTACGAGGCGTGGCCGTCCGAGTTGTCGGGCGACTCCGACACGCCGTCGTGGCTTCCGGCGCGCTTTCACGACGTGCCGGCGCTCATGGCGACGCAGATGGCGTTCGCCTCGGGCGGCGAAGGCCGGATGCCCGACGAGTACGCGCGCAAGCTGATGGACCGCCGTGCGGAATTGCTCACTCACCAACGGCGTCGCTCGGTCGACGCCATGCTGACCCGCGCCGTCGAAGGCGCCACCCTGACCTAACGAGACGACCTATGGCGACCATCGCGGCCCGACAGGAGAGCAGCCCCGACAAGCGACGTTCCGAGACGCAGGGCTACTTGGTGATCGACAGCGCCCCCGACCAGTCGTTCGTCGGCCAGCGCCTCATCTCCGCCGGCGCGCTGTCGACGGCGGGGACCTACGTGTGCCACATCGACACCCACGACTGGTCGGCGCTGGAGGCGATCCTGAAGCCGTCGGCCGTCACGGGGACGGTCACGCCGTACCTCGACCGGCTCTACCACAACCGCCGCGAGAT
>ERZ650303.582-NODE-582-length-11148-cov-20.288380_pt1 | contig 11148 bp, 8 predicted proteins | sample MGYA00376239_ERZ650303 | MGnify/ENA primary metagenome ERZ650303 (study PRJEB26733, sample SAMN07839262) | wastewater metagenome | biome: small river; feature: stream; material: water | place: USA: North Carolina | collected 2016-04-05 ... | reverse complement strand
AGCTGCACATGGGCCACGTGCGCAACTACACCATCAACGACATGCTCACGCGCAACTTGCGCATGAAGGGCTTCAATGTGTTGATGCCCATGGGTTGGGACGCCTTTGGTTTGCCCGCTGAAAATGCCGCGCTCAAAAACGGCGTGCCACCGGCCAAGTGGACCTACGAAAACATCGCCTACATGAAGAAGCAAATGCAGGCGATGGGTTTGGCCATTGACTGGTCACGCGAAGTGGCCACCTGCGATGCGACCTACTACAAGTGGAACCAATGGCTGTTCTTGAAGATGCTTGAAAAAGGCATCGCCTACCGCAAGACCCAAGTGGTGAACTGGGACCCGGTGGACCAAACCGTGTTGGCCAACGAACAAGTGATTGACGGCAAAGGCTGGCGCACCGGCGCCCCTGTCGAGAAGCGCGAAATCCCTGGCTACTACCTCGACATCACCCGCTACGCGCCAGAGCTGTTGGAGCATGTACAGATTGGCAACGACAAGGCCACGCTGAATGGCTGGCCCGACAAAGTGCGCTTGATGCAAGAGAACTGGATTGGCAAGAGCGAAGGTGTGCGCTTTGCGTTCACTCACGACATCGCTGGCTCTGACGGCGCACGCATTGGCGACGGCAAGATGTATGTGTTCACCACACGTGCCGACACCATCATGGGCGTGACTTTCTGCGCCGTCGCGGCCGAGCATCCGTTGGCGCTGCACGCGGCGACCAGCAACCCTGCTTTGGCCGCCTTCCTTGAAGAATGCAAGAGCGGTGGTACGACCGAAGCCGAGTTGGCCACGCAAGAGAAAAAGGGCATGCCCACGGGCTTGTTCGTCACGCACCCATTGACCGGCGCAAAGGTCGAAGTGTGGGTGGGCAACTACGTGCTCATGTCTTACGGCGATGGCGCGGTCATGGGCGTGCCTGCGCATGACGAGCGTGACTTTGCGTTTGCTTTGAAATACGACTTGCCCATCAAACAAGTGGTGTCGGTCAAAGACCAAGCATTCAACGACAAAGAATGGCAAGAATGGTACGGCGACAAGCAAAACTGCGTGTGCATCAACTCAGGTGAACTCGACGGCTTGAACCAAAAAGCAGCCGTCCACAAAGTGGCTGAGCTGTTGGCCGCCAAAGGCTTGGGTGAGAAGAAAACCACCTGGCGTTTGCGTGACTGGGGCATCAGCCGCCAGCGCTACTGGGGCACACCCATCCCGATCATCCATTGCGATGAACACGGCGCGGTGCCGGTGCCCGAAAAAGATTTGCCCGTGGTGTTGCCGCAAGACTGCATCCCCGATGGCTCTGGTAACCCGCTGCACAAACACGAAGGTTTCCATGCGGGGGTGACTTGCCCGGTCTGCGGCAAGCCCGCGCGTCGCGAGACCGACACCATGGACACCTTTGTGGATTCGTCGTGGTACTTCATGCGCTATTGCGACCCGACCAACACCGACGCGATGGTGGCCGAGGGTGCGCAGTACTGGGCGCCGATGGACCAATACATTGGCGGCATTGAGCACGCGATTTTGCATTTGCTCTATGCGCGTTTTTGGACCAAGGTCATGCGTGACATGGGGCTGGTCAAAGTGGACGAGCCCTTCACCAAGCTGCTCACGCAAGGCATGGTGCTCAACCACATCTACTCGCGTCGCACTGCTAAGGGGGGCAAAGACTACTTCTGGCCACACGATGTGGAGCATGTGCTCGATGAGGCTGGCAAAGTGATTGGCGCCAAGTTGAAGAACGCCGCTGAGAGCAGTGATGGTTTGTTGCCTGTGGGCGCCGCCATCGACTACGAAGGCGTGGGCACCATGTCCAAGTCGAAGAACAACGGCGTGGACCCGCAAGACTTGATCGAGCGCTACGGCGCTGACACCGCGCGTCTGTACACCATGTTCACCGCGCCGCCCGAAGCCACGTTGGAGTGGAACGATGCCGCGGTGGAAGGCAGCTACCGCTTCTTGCGCCGTGTGTGGAACTTCGCGCACAAGCACGAAGCCACGCTCAAGGCCGCTACCGCTGGCAACTTGAGCGCAGCCAAGCCACGCAAAGAAGCTGCTGACCTGCGTCGCGAAATGCACGTGGTGTTGAAGCAAGTCAGCTACGACTACGACCGCATGCAATACAACACCGTGGTGTCGGGTTGCATGAAATTGCTCAATGCCTTGGAAGACTTCAAGACAGACGGCAGCGACGGTGACAACGCAGTGCTGTGCGAAGGCATGTCTGTTTTGCTGCGCATGCTGTATCCCGCATGCCCGCACATCACGGCTAACTTGTGGGCCGAGTTGGGCTACGCTGCTCGCTTGGGTGACTTGTTAGATACGGCTTGGCCAGAGGTGGATGAGTCAGCTTTGGTGCGTGATGAGTTGGAGCTGATGCTGCAAATCAACGGCAAGTTGCGTGGCGCTGTGGTCGTCAGTGCCACAGCGAGCAAAGAACAAATTGAGCAAGCCGCCTTGGCCACCGACGCCTTCATCAAGCAAGCCAATGGCGCTGCGCCGAAGAAGGTCATTGTGGTGCCTGGTCGCTTGGTCAACATCGTCGTTTAAAGGTTCACATCATGACTGCGCGCCGTTCATTGCTGATGTCCTCCCTGCTTGCCACAGCGCTGGTGGGGTGCGGTTTCGAATTGCGCAAAGCGCCTCAGTACGCATTCAGCACGTTGTTCAGCACCATCCCTGTCGTTTCGCCTTTTGGCGCCAAACTCAAGCGCAGCTTGGAGTCCTCGGGGCAGGTAGAGGTGATTCAAGACCCACGCCAAATTGAGCGTGCGCAAGTGATTTTTGACCAGCTGTTTGAGGTGCGTGAAAAAGTGGTGGTGGGCCGCACCTCCACCGGTGCCATCCGTGAATTTCAATTGCGCTACCGCTATCGCTTTCGACTGCGTAGCAGCAACGGCACGGAGCTGATCCCCGACACAGAAATCATGCTCACGCGCGATATCAACTTCAATGAGACTGGGGCTTTGTCCAAAGAGTCGGAAGAGGCGTTGCTCTACCGCGACATGGAAAACGATTTGGTCTTGCAGCTCCAACGTCGTCTGGCCTCGGTGCGCCAACTCTAGGCATGCAAGTCGCGCACGCCCAATTCGCCAATCACTTGCAAGCGCAGGCTGCCAAGGGCTTGCGCAGTCTCTATACCTTTCATGGCGATGAGGCGCTGTTGCAACAAGAGGCGCTGGATGCTTTGCGCACCGCCGCACGCGCACAAGGGTATACCGAGCGCAGCGTGTACACCGTGGCCGGTGCGCACTTTGACTGGGGCGAGGTGCTGGCTGCGGGCGGCTCCATGAGTTTGTTTGCAGATAAGCAGTTGATTGAAATTCGCATTCCCTCTGGCAAGCCCGGCAAAGAGGGCAGCACGGCTTTGCAGCACATTGCTGAATTGGCGGTGGGCAATGACAGCACGCTCACGGTGGTGGTGTTGCCGCGTCTCGACAAAGCGACCAAAAGTTCAGCTTGGTTCAGCGCGTTAGAAAACAACGGCATCAGCGTGCAGATGGATCCGATTGAGCGTCATGCCTTGCCCGCATGGATTGCGCAACGCTTAGGCGCACAGCAACAACGCGTGGCAGCGGGTGAAGCGGGGCAATACACCTTGCAATTTTTTGCCGAACGCGTGGAAGGCAATTTGCTGGCTGCGCATCAAGAAATTCAAAAACTTGGCCTTCTGTACCCTGCCGGCGAGTTGAGCTTTGAGCAAGTGGAGCGCGCGGTGATGAACGTGGCGCGTTATGACGTGTTCAAGCTCGCAGACGCGGTGCTCAGCGGTCAGCCGCTACGCGTGCAGCGCATGTTGGATGGCCTCAAGGCTGAAGGTGAAGCCGAGGTGTTGGTGCACTACACGCTGGCCGAAGAAATTCGTGCGTTGAAGCGCGTCAAAGATGCCGTGGCATCGGGCAAGGCCTTGCCAATGGCCTTGCGCGAGCAGCGCATCTGGGGGCCGCGCGAACGTTTGTTTGAACGCGTGCTACCACGCTTGAGCGTGGGCATGCTTGAAAAATTGTTGCAGTCGGCCCACCAAGTCGATGGCATTGTCAAAGGCCTCAAAACGCCAGAATGGCCGGCTGATAACTGGCAAGCCCTGCACCGTTTGGCCATGCGTTTGTGCCGCGCTTGTATGCCGCGCAATGCTTAATTAGGAAAACACACCATGACAACACTCAACGTTGCGGATCACATGCACGCACTTGGACGCCAAGCAAAAGCGGCCTCGGCCCAAATGGCCAAAGCGTCGGCGGCGGTCAAGAACGCCGCGCTGCGCAAACTGGCCGCTTTGCTGCGTGACAACATCGACGCGTTGCAAATCGACAATGCCAAAGACATTGCGCGTGCGATGGCTGCGGGTCTTGATGCGCCGATGGTGGACCGCTTGAAACTCACCCCCAAAGTGTTGGAAACCTGCGCACAAGGCTGCGAACAATTGGCCGCCATGCCCGACGTGATTGGTGAAATCACGGGCATGAAGCAGCAACCCAGCGGCATTCGCGTGGGCCAAATGCGCGTGCCCTTGGGCGTGTTTGGCATGATTTTCGAAAGCCGTCCTAATGTGACGATTGAAGCCGCCTCGTTGTCCATCAAAAGTGGCAACGCGTGCATCTTGCGCGGCGGCTCGGAAGCGATTGAGTCCAACAAAGCCTTGGCCAAGTTGGTGCAGCAAGCATTGAGCGAAAGTGGTTTGCCCATTGACGCCGTGCAGATGGTGCAAACCACCGACCGCGAAGCGGTGGGCCATTTGATTGCCATGCCCGAGTTTGTGGATGTCATCATTCCACGCGGTGGCAAAGGTCTGATCGAGCGCATCAGCCGCGACGCCAAGGTCCCGGTCATCAAGCATTTGGACGGCAACTGCCACACCTACGTGGATGCCCCCTGCGACATCGACATGGCCGTGACCGTGGCCGACAACGCCAAGACCCAAAAGTACAGCCCCTGCAACGCCAGCGAAAGCTTGTTGGTGGCGCGTGGCGTCGCCGCAGAATTTTTACCAAAAATCGGAGCCATCTATGCTGCCAAGGGGGTGGAGATGCGTTGCTGCCCCGAAGCCAAAGCTATTCTGGCCAGCGTCCAAGGAGCCAACCTCAAAGATGCCACCGAGCAGGATTGGTATGAGGAATACCTGGGCCCCATCATCAGCGTCAAAGTGGTGGACGGTTTGGATGCGGCCATTGCCCACATCAACCATTATTCGAGCCACCACACCGAATCCATCCTCACGCGTGACCACATGCACGCCCAGCGCTTCTTGCGTGAGGTGGACTCCTCCAGTGTGATGGTCAATGCGAGTACCCGCTTTGCCGATGGTTTTGAATACGGCTTGGGTGCCGAAATAGGCATTTCCACCGACAAATTCCACGCACGTGGGCCTGTGGGCATTGAAGGCCTGACATCACTCAAATACGTGGTGCTGGGTCAAGGTGAAATTCGCCAATAACTTGGCATTCCCCTTTTACTGATCTTGCGCAGGAGTGAATCTGGGGGCGCGTGGGCCTGGCAATAAACCACGTCCTCCGGTTGCTAACAAACGCTGATTTGTGATTCGTCCAATCCGATACCCAGGATCCCCGACGGAGTTTGCAACCTGATTGATGATGCCTTGGATGAGTAAGCCCACTAAGCCATTTTGGTTTTGTTTACCTTCCGCATCCGATGCGCTGGCCTGGCCTTGCCAAAGTTTTGTGCTTGTGCGTGTATCAATTAAAACGGCTTCCGCCGTGACTACAACACTGCCACCCGCCAATGCACTCGCCGCACCATAGTTTTTGATGGTGATGTAAAGCGCGGCGTCCGCTCCAAAAATTTCATTTAATTTTTCGAGGGATGCTTGGTGCATTTCACCTGGGTTCTGCAAACCATTCTCTTTGAACGTTTGGTCGACCAAGGCTACGGGGAAGACGTAATAACCCGCCTCGGCCAAGGGCAGCGTGGTGGATGACATCACACTGTAGGTGGCGCGCAGGTCAGAGGTGTTGTTCAGCGGTGGTAAGACCAAAATCGACTTCGGCTGGTGCTGGCGAAATGCAGAGTGGTCCACATTGGCTTGTTGTGTCGCGCAACCTGTGAATACCAAGGTGGTTGCCAAGAGAGCCAAGAGTTGCAAGTAACGTGTCACGTGATTCCTTTATTTCTTTGCTTTGGCCAAAATGCGATCCATGTAAATCGCAGACTCTGGAAACAGAGTTTTTTCAGTTTGAAAGGACAGAACGGCTTGATCGAGTTTTCCTACTTGGAAATACAAGTAGCCCAAATGCGCATGAAAACCTGGCGGTACGGCTTTGTTGGCGCTGCGCGCCTTTTGATAATCGGCTTCTAGTTTTTCAATCTGTGCTTCGACTGGAGATTTCCCAGGGTCGTTATAGAGTGCATAAACTTGGTTTTCATAATCGCCCCATTGATAAAGCGATTGCTTGGGTGTTGCACATCCCGCCAACGCTAATAGCAACAGCGCGCAGAGGGTATTTTGAATCTGCTTTTCCATTTGCTTGCCGCTTATTGAACGGGTTTCCATTGACCAGATTCAACGCCTTCTACCAAACGATTGACTGCTTCACGGATGGCCAAATCGAGCACTTTGCCGTTCAGTGTGGAGTCGTAACTGGCAGTTCCTCCAAACCCAATGACCTCGCGGTTGGACAATGCATATTCACCGGCACCTTGCACGGAAAAAATGACTTCAGATGTCACCGCATTCACGACATTCAGGCTGACTTTTGAATACGCAATTTGCGTTTTGCCGCGTCCCAAAATACCAAACAGCTGTTGATCACCCACTTCTTTGCGGCCAAACTCGGTCACATCACCGGTGATCACAAAATCAGCACCGCTAATTTTTTGGGTTTTACCTTTGAGCTTGGCTTCTTGGCTGATTTCACCCATGTTGTCGCGGTCCACCACGGTGAAACGGTTGGCTTGTTGCATGTGGGTGATCAAAATGGTTTTGGCTTGGCCGCCTAAGCGGTCCACGCTGTCCGAGAACAAGCCGCGCATGAAACTAGAACGGTTGTCGAACTTGCCCACCGCGACAGTACTTTTGGGGCCGTAGTAGCTGGCTTTGGCTGACGTGACTTGCTGAGGCGTGACTGTGTGAGATGTCTCTGTGGCACAACCGGTGATAAACAGTGACAGTGCGCAAAACAGTGTGAGAAAAGAAAGCTTGCTGGCGTAATTCATTTGCATACCTTTTGTTTTAATAAAACTAAAGTATAAATCTACGATAGTTAAGTACATCTATGTAACTGTTTAATTGCCACAGGCATCAGTCACACCTAGACCAAGCATTCGTCATCAGCGAAGACCTAGAATTGATCTCCATCTAGCAAGGACACCATGGTTCCACACCTCATCACGGCCCTCACGGGTCCCATCAACGAGCTTGAACAACGCATCCTCGATTCCATGCCCGCCATCGAGCGCTGGTTTCGTTTGGAATGGATGGAGCACACCCCCCCGTTTTACAGCTCGGTCGATATACGCAATGCAGGCTTCAAGCTCGCACCGGTGGACACCAACCTCTACCCAGGCGGCTGGAACAACCTCACGCCTGAGATGTTGCCGCTGGCGGTGCAAGCCGCGATGGCCGCGATTGAAAAAATCTGCCCTGAGGCGCGCAACCTGTTGTTGATTCCCGAAAACCACACGCGCAACACCTTCTATTTGTCGAATGTGGCGCAGCTGCAGCGCATCTTCCACATGGCGGGTTTGAATGTGCGCGTGGGATCAATCAACCCCGAGATCAAAGAAAACACCACCATTGATTTGCCCAATGGCGACAGCGTCACGCTCGAGCCCGTGATTCGTGGCAAACACCGTTTGGGGTTGAAAGACTTTGACCCTTGCACCATCTTGCTGAACAACGATTTGAGTGCCGGCATTCCCGGCATTTTGGAAGACTTGCACGAGCAACACCTGTTGCCGCCCCTGCACGCGGGCTGGAGCGTGCGTCGCAAGAGCAAGCACTTTGAGTGTTACGAAGAAGTCGCCAAGCGTTTTGGCAAGTTGTTGGGCATCGACCCCTGGCTCATCAACCCCATGTTCAACCAGTGCGGCGAGGTCAACTTCGCGGAAGGCACAGGCATGGACTGCTTGAAGACCAATGTGGATGCTTTGCTCACCAAGATCAAGCGCAAATACAAAGAGTACGGCATCAACGAAAAACCGTTTGTCATCGTCAAGGCCGACAACGGGACGTATGGCATGGGCATCATGACTGTGCGCGATGTCAAAGACTTGGATGTGGTCAACCGCAAAACACGCAACAAAATGAGCGTGGTCAAAGATGGCCAAGAAGTGAATCAAGTCATCATCCAAGAAGGCGTGCTCACGCACGAGCGCTTGAACGATGCGGTGGCCGAGCCCGTGGTGTACATGATGGATCGGTATGTGGTGGGTGGTTTCTACCGTGTGCATGCCGACCGTGGTGTGGACGAAAACTTGAATGCCCCTGGTGCGAGCTTTGTGCCTTTGGCTTTTGAGCAAAGCGCACACACCCCACAGCCTGGCATGAAGCCTGGTGCAAGCACCCCCAACCGCTTTTACATGTATGGCGTCATTGGTCGCTTGGCCATGCTGGCTGCGAGTTACGAACTCGAAGCCACCGATCCTGAAGCAGAAAACTACGACTGAGGTCAATGATGGAACAACACGCGAAGTCGTCGCTTGCGGCACTCACCCTAGGCGCGATTGGCGTCGTTTACGGCGACATTGGCACCAGTGTGCTGTATGCGATGAAAGAGGTGTTTGGCTCGGGCCATGTGGAGTTCACCCCCGACAACATTTACGGCATCTTGTCCATCTTCTTTTGGACGCTGACCGTCATTGTGTCCATCAAGTACGTGGCCTTGGTGTTGCGTGCCGATAACCATGGCGAAGGCGGTTTGGTGGCCATGCTGGCTTTGGCGTCGATGGCGGTCAAAGATCGCCCGGTGTTGCGCCAACGCATGTTGATCGTGGGTATTTTTGGCACCTGTTTGTTTTATGGCGATGGCGTCATCACGCCCGCCATTTCGGTGTTGTCAGCGGTCGAAGGTTTGGAGGTGGTGTCACCTGCCTTTAAAAAGTATGTGATCCCACTCACGGTCGTCATTTTGTTTGGCCTCTTCGCTGTGCAAAAGCGAGGCACCAGTGGCATTGGTAAATTCTTTGGTCCTATCACCGTGGTGTGGTTCGCGGCCATCGCGGCCTTGGGGCTGTATCACATTGCATTGCATCCAGAAATCATGTGGGCGTTGAGCCCTCACTATGCGGTGCAGTTCATCATCAACGAGCCCACCGTCACGTTCTTGATTTTAGGTGCGGTGGTGTTGTGCGTGACTGGCGGTGAAGCGTTGTACGCCGACATGGGGCATTTCGGCAAGAAACCAATTCGGTTGGCCTGGTTTTTTGTCGTCATGCCAGCGTTGACGCTGAACTACTTTGGTCAAGGTGCGTTGCTGCTGAACGACCCTTCTGCTGTTGCAAACCCGTTCTTCAATATGGCGCCCGATTGGTTGCTGGTGCCGTTGGTGGGCCTAGCCACCGCAGCCACCGTCATTGCATCGCAAGCCTTGATTTCTGGGGCCTTCAGTGTGACCAAGCAAGTGGTGCAGATGGGTTTCTTGCCGCGCTTGCAAGTGCTGCACACCAGCGTCAAGGACACGGGCCAAATCTATATTCCATTTGTCAACTGGGGCCTGTTTGTGGTCATCGTGTTGGCGGTGATGATGTTCAAGTCCTCCAGCAACTTGGCGGCCGCCTACGGCATCGCCGTGTGTACTGACATGCTCATCACCACTGTGCTGACGTTCTTCGTGATTCATTACGGGTGGAAATACCCCTTGTGGTGGAGCTTGGCTGCGACAGGTTTTTTCTTTGCCGTGGACTTGGCATTCTGGGCGTCCAACTTGTTGAAACTGTTCGAAGGCGGTTGGTTCCCACTCTTGATCGCGTCCATCATCATGATGCTCATGCTCACATGGCGTGATGGCCGTGGCATTCTTCATGAGAAACGCCAAGAGGATGCTTTGGATCTGAAGAGCTTCTTGGAAGCCGTTTTCTTGTCCCCTCCCACGCGCGTGGAAGGGACGGCGGTGTTTTTGACCTCCGGCAAAGGCGCTGTCCCTAATGCCATGTTGCACAACCTCAAGCACAACAAAGTGCTGCACCAACAAAACTTGTTCGTGAACGTGCAAAACCATGAGGTGCCGTGGATTGACGATGCGGAGCGTTTGCAAATCAAAAGCTTGGGTAACAACTGTTGGCAAGTCGAAATTCACTACGGTTTCAAGGACGATCCGGATGTGCCCGGTGCGTTGTCGCACTTGAAGGGGATGGGCTGCGAAGTCAGTCCCATGACCACCAGCTACTTCTTGTCGCGTGACAGCATCGTGCCCACTGTGGGCAGCGGCATGTCAGCTTGGCGTGAAAAGCTGTTCGCGCAAATGCACCTCAACGCGAGTTCTGCAGCCGACTTCTTGAACTTGCCGAGCAACTCCGTGGTGGAGCTGGGCAGCAAAATTGAAATCTAAATCCATGCACATCCTCTTCGTCGCAGACCCGCTGTCGTCCTTCAAGATTTACAAGGACACCACCTTTGCGATGATGCGTGAGGCCCAGCGCCGCGGCCACCAAGTGTTGGCGTGTGAGCCGCAAGACATCGTGTGGCAAAGCGGTCAGCAAGTGTCTGCGCGTGTGCAACAGGTGCGCTTGACGGGTGAAGCCACAGATTGGTTTGAGGTGCAAAGCGTGGATGCCCACTTCGCCCTCAAGCGCGCGGATGCCATCGTCATGCGCAAAGACCCGCCCTTTGACAGCGAATACTTCTACGCCACCCACTTGCTAGAGCAAGCCGAGCGCGAAGGGGCCAAGGTGTTCAACAAGCCTGCGGCTTTGCGCGACCATCCGGAGAAGTTAGCCATTTTGGAGTTCGCGCAATTCATCAGCCCCACGCTGGTGACGCGCAGCGCCGATGCCATCCGTGCCTTTCATGCACAACACCGCGACATCATTTTGAAGCCGCTCGATGGTATGGGCGGCATGGGCATCTTCCGCGTCAAAGACGATGGCTTGAACCTTGGCGCCATCATCGAAACCCTCAACCGTGACGGTGCACAAACCGTCATGGTGCAAAAGTTCATTCCCGCCATCGACCAGGGCGACAAGCGTGTGCTCGTCA